>Ga0208767_1001237_pt1 | contig 20416 bp, 28 predicted proteins | sample VirMetDEL_Mar_21_FD_184514 | JGI IMG/M metagenome (GOLD analysis project Ga0208767, IMG submission 184514) | Aqueous microbial communities from the Delaware River and Bay under freshwater to marine salinity gradient to study organic matter... | ecosystem: Environmental > Aquatic > Marine >... | reverse complement strand
TGTGCGTCCGCCATGATTACCATCGCATCGTTAATGCAGTCTTGCGGATTCGTGTACTCTCTTTTTTCAACTATCTGCAACAAACCGGGCTGTACAGCGATTGTGATAATTCCATATACAAGCCACATGGTTATTTACCTTTGCTTGTTATGAGCCAATATACGAAGTAAGCACATATCCCAACAACAGAAAGGGTGGCCACGGTAATAAGGATACCAATACTCCAGTCTTTAATGAGTTTACGTCTACGGGCTTTTTGTGCGGCAATTCTCTTACGCTCATTTTCTTTCAGTTGTTTCCTGTTGGCTATAAATTTACAATAATCATCCCAGAGGCCAGCCCGCCCTTGGTAGATAAACATTTGTTTTATCTCAGCTTCTTTGTTACGTATCTTTTCTAATTCAAAGAAGCATTCCATGTCGCCATCTTTCGCTTTCTTTTCTATTTCTTCTTTAGCGTCAGCTAGCTTGTTGAGTTGTGGTCCCATTTCCCCGACACTTTGGATGTGTCCGGCAAACTCCTTAATGGCACCGATAGCTTCGTTGGCTATCTTAATTGCCGCAATTGCCTCAAAGATCACGGCAATACTCCCTCTTGTTTAACGTGCTTCTATTAGGCGATCAATCTTCGCATCTAGGGCATCTAAGCGTTCCATGACCCTATCAAAGTCTTGCTTTACTTCTTCCCTACGTGCATACTCTTTTGATATGTCTAGTTGACAGCGGACCATTTCCTCACGGGTTTTATTGAGGAGTACGTTCTGCCGGTCAGCTTCTGTGTGTAGTCGGACGGCAAACCAACTAACTAAACCCAAGAAGGCGGTAAGGATAATGTTCCAGAGCATCATGTCCATTGGTGTTCCTTACGGCTTAGTCGGCCAGTCAGCGTCTTCCAAGTATGGGAAGTTTGCATGGTCTGTGATGTCACGCAGTGCTTGGCGGTAGGTTGTCATCTCTGCGCTCATGGTGACATCAGACAAGCCTGTCCAATCTGTTTCAGCAAGAAGTCTGTCACGCTCACTGCGTACATTTGCACCTGCTTCAGCATCTAGATTGGCTTGGTAAGCAGTCTCTTGTTCTGCCTTAGTCACTGTAACTTTTGTCTGAGTGCCGTCTTCCGCAGTGTCTGTGCGGATGTATTCAGCGAACATATCACGCTCTGTCCACGCATACACCCAATTGCTGTTCGCATCCTGCACAACACCGTTGCGTACTACGACTTTGTAGTCACCTGATGGTGCAGGGGCAGGTGCGGCAAGTACAGGATCAATGCCTAGTGCCTCACAGACGTTAGCGTTCCATACTCGTGGTAGGGACATGTTTGGGTTGTCTCTCCTGATTTGGCCTTGATTCTTGACCTCACCAGTTGCTCGTACTCTATATTCGCTCATGTTGATTCTCCATTTAAGCGATTGCTAGGAAGATGTAGGTTGCATTGTTTGTATTTACATCTGCGTTACTTGTGACTGCAAAGCCACTTGATACGGGATCAATGTCGTCACTACCAGTGTCTTGAGCATTTACTGTGTTCAGTTCTAAGCGTGGATCGTTACCTGCAACAATGCCTCGTTCTGAGTCGTAAACGTGCCAGTCACCTGTGCTGTCAGTTCGCTTGATTAAGACAAACCTCGCACCTGCACTAAACCCACAGTCAATGGTCTGGCTTGATCCGTTACCTGTGTAGCTTCCCACTTTGGATACGCCGGGTAGTGTGGCGAATAGGTAGGCGATATAAGAGTTACCACTTGCACCTTGGTCTGAATTAGTACCTATTGAAAACACAGAAGATGTTGGCAGAGTTGCTCCAGAATTACCTTTTGCGTTAGTTAGATTTAAATAAAGATAATCTAATGTCCCATCAATACCAGTTGTATATACTCGCCAATTTGTTGATGAATCTCTGTTTTTTATAATAATTAGCTCAGGCGCAACACCCAAGTTATGACTTACTGTAGTTACACTACCTGTCCCCTCATAAGCCACCACATCAAAGAAACCGGGCGCACGGCGGAACATCCATCCATAATAAGTGGATAGTGATGCCGAACTGTCTCTAAACCCATTCTGGAAATCCATAAGGTATTGGGAATTAGCTACTTCTGCGGATGTTGCATTAGATCTTAAATAGTTTCCGCTAGCTAGCCTAGATGCCCATATCCAATCATCATTGGCAACAGAGTCACGCTGTATTCCTAAGTCAACAGGCCACGGTGAGTTATACGCAGGAGGAGACGGGCTTGTCTGACCAAATTGATCCATCGCAAACACCTCAGTCCCACTCTCAGGAGTCTTCATCGGGCCACGGCGGATGGCGATGTAGATGTAGTCAATGTTGTTATTATTTGGAAAGTTGTTATTCCCTCCGCCTAACTTAAATCCTGTTGCGGTTGGGTATAGCAAAAATGAGCTGCCCACAGACTCCGCACTACTGGTATTAGGGGCAAGCGCATTATATTGAGAGTCTGTCATTCCACGCATTGAGTCGTAGATAAACCAGTTGTCCCACTGGGGATCGTCATCAGCGGCCTTTACTAATACCCACTGAGGTTCAAAACCTAAAGTTATTTCATTCCCGGATGTACCATTACCCGTATAACTACCACACTTAATAATGTCCTGATCTGCGTCCTCACCAAACTCACCATCGCCATCGTTGTGGGCGAATAGGTACATCACATATTCTGCTGAATTTTCATTTAAAGCATTGCCTACTGTTACATGAGTGTCTGAAACTGAACTGTAATATCCGGAGTTAATGCTTACGTCTGATGTTGCGTTTAAAAACATAAGGTTATTTGCGGCTAACGATCTGTGAAATGTAACCCATGAGTTTGCGGCGTTTGTTTGCTTTATGATAATAAATCCGGGAGAACTTCCTAAATTATGAGCGTGGGCTTTTGTTCCATTATTTGATCCAGCGTCTGCTGTAAACGTCACAACATCAAAGAACTTTGGAGCCTTGCGGAATGTCCAAGAAGCGTAGTCGTCGCCATTTGTAGACACAGCAACATTAGTACCTAGACTAAAACCATTGGAGTTAAAGGAACTTAACTTATTTGTATCGGTGGCTTCTGCGCTGGTAGTGTTAGAAAGAATATTTTTCCCTGCCCCACGTTCAGTATCAAACCAGTAATGACCATATGTATCATCCCTGTCTTTAATCCAAACCAACCCGCCTTCGCCATCTAGGTCAACACCGTTGGTGATTGTCTGAGATGCTCCAGTCCCAGTGTACAAATACGTTGAGAACACTTCCTCGACATACAGTCCCTCACCTGCGGCGTTCCCTGCGGCGGCTGTTGTTAGTGCCTTACCTAGCATTAAACAAAGTTCCCGACGTAAGCTCCGTAGAGCGTGGTGGAGATTTTCCAGAACACAAAGACATCACTGGCTGTAGACGTTGGTGCAACATTGCCTCCAGATGTCACCCACGTCACCGTAGGAAATGTTACTGGGCTTGAGTCACCACCTGTAATGTGTAGCACCAGAGTCTGTCCTGCTTCTAATGAGTCAGTGAATGTTGGGCCAGATGAAGCACAGGTTTGAATAGAGCCGTTGGCAGGGTCTAAGGCGACAGTACCCGATGTACCTAATGTGTATACAGTTTCCTTGAGTTCGCCAAAGGTTTGCTGTGCTGTGTAGGTCTGTGCTACATCTAGCTTGGCTGTGTCAGCATCGTAGGCTTGTACATCTGTACCAATTACTAAGCCTAAGTTAGTACGGGCTGTGGAGGCACTAGCAAGATCAGATAGGTTATTTGCAACCTGAGCAAACTTAGCGTCTGCGGCGGCTTGTGTGTACGTGTTAGCAAGCTCAAAAGAACCGTAGGCTACAATGTCTACAATGTCACCTGCTGTAGCACCTGTTGTCAATACAACACTTGTTCCATTAGTTGCTGTAAAGTCTGTACCTGCAAGGAGCTTGACACCGTTAAGGTAGACATCTACAAAACCAATGTCGTATGTAATTGCAAATGTTGTTTGGCTTGCTGTAGCTGTGTATGTCTGACGTTCTGACGTACCGTTGACAGCACTACCTGCCGCTACCCATGAAGAACCTGTGTAAACGTACATGAGTTCTGAAGAGGTGTCAAAGTATAAAGCACCTGTAATTAGTGCATCACCATCGTTGTCCAATGCAGGAGCAGTTGCTTTAGCTCCTAGGTAACGATCATCAAAGCTGTCATACGATGCCGCCGCATTAGTTTCAGAAGTAGCCGCATTAGACTCTGATGTAGCGGCATTAGATTCACTTGTAGCCGCATTAGAAGCTGATGTAGCCGCCGCTGTTGCTGAGTCAGCCGCTGAGGTTGCAGAGCCAAGGATAGAGTCTACATAGCCCTTACGTGTTAATTCATCATCTGTTGCGGGTGTTGCTGTAGATGTAATTGCGTTTGTGCCTAGCGTAATGTCGCCAGTCATCGTACCACCTGCTAACGGCAGATAATCAGCAACCTCTGTCTGTACGTAAGCCGTTGTAGCAATCTGTGTGGTGTTGGTGTCTGCGGCCGCTGTAGGAGCCGTAGGAGTGCCTGTAAGCGCAGGAGAAGCTGTGACAGCATAGTCACCCAGCTCAGTCTGTACGTAGGCTGTTGTAGCCACTTGAGTGGTGTTTGTATCAGCCGCCGCTGTAGGGGCTGTTGGAGTACCTGTCAATGCAGGAGATGCTAAAGGAGCCTTGAGTGCAAGACTATTTGTTACTGTTGTAGAAAAGTTAGCATCATCACCAAGTGCCGCCGCTAGTTCGTTAAGCGTATCTAAAGCACCGGGAGCACTGTCAATCACTGCACTGACTTCAGAGTCTACATAGCCTTTAGTAGCCGCATCAGTAGATACTGTTGGCGTACCAAGACCTGTAATCTTGTTTGTACCCATTGCGATAGCACCAGACATAGTGCCACCGGAAAGATTGAGTTTTGTTGCATCACCTGTGTCAACATAGGCTTTGACAGACTGCTGTGTTGGTATTAGTGTAGCAGAGTCTGAAGCCATGTTGTCTTCATCAACAAAGGCTGTTGCTGTAATTGTACCATCAGACAAGCTACCAAACTGTACTGTGCCTGAAGTAGTAATAGAAGAAGGGGTAGTACCTAATTCAACGACTGATCCGCCGTTGTCTTGTGTAAACAGTCGCTTGTCTTCAGTGTTGACTGCTACCTCACCCACATCTACATCGGATGTCGTAGGTACTGCTGAAGCTGTTGTAGATTTCTTGAGGAGGATTTTAGAGGCCATTACCTAGTCCTGTTGTGGTTGGGTCAATGTAAAGAGAAGGCCCCCGAAGGGGCCACCTCAGTGGTTGCTTAGCCCGGGAGAGCTAGAACAAAACCAGTTTCAGGACGTAATACCTGTACACCGTACAATGTATCAGCAGTCATGAGGTCAGCAAGGTACTCTTGCTTGTATTGAGTTTGAGTGCGAACACCCATCTGCTCTGCCAACACCATAGTGTCACGGTGTGCTAAGATAGCACCACGAGTGTCGTTGACAGAAGTAGTTGCAGTGTTCTGCGCTGCTGTTTCAATAACAGGTACGTTAGAAGAAACGTAAACGTCTACACCGTACAGGCTACCGATCTGGCCGTTGTTAACACCACCAGTTGTTACAAAGTCAGAACTGTTGTAACGATCAATACCCAAGATGTCACGACGAGCCGATGGAGGGATGATAATGAAACGTCCGTCCATTGGTGTGTCTTGGTCATCCATGAGCTTGATAAGCTGACGGAAAGCAAGGTCAGTAAAGACATCAGTGTCTTCCATAGTGTCATCAGCGTAAGTAGCAATGCCGCTTGAGCCGTTGACGTAGTAGGCGTTTGAATGCTCCCAGTTAGCAGGATCAGTTGGGTCTGTAGCAGTACCGTCACCGAAACGCAAACCAAGGTTGTACAAGTCATCGTCAAGCTGAAGTGCCAACGCATAACCTGCATCGTCAGTGTAGAAACGACGCATTGAGTCAAGAGCCTGAACGTCTACGATGTCTTCAATGAAGCGTGAGTATTCAAAGTGCTTGTCAATGCTGATCTGTACTTCTGATTCAGTGTCAGCTTGGATGGTGACCGCAGTGTTCGCCGCCTTAGCTGTGGCAGAACCACGAGTAGGCTTAGGAATATGCAGAGTGTCACCCTTCTTACCAACCATAGACATTTTGTTGACGAGGTTAGCGAGAACGAGGTTCTTCTTGTATGCGGCGATGATTTCATCGGACCACAGTTCTGGGATAAATGTAGCAGCATTAGTGCTGTTTACAATGGAGGTACTGCCTCCGGGATATGCGACTTTAGCCATGATAAGCTCCTAATAGCTATTTAACACGACCCTCAGCGTACGCTTGCCTAATCTCAGGCATTAATGATTCGTAACGTCTTGGGTCTCTTTGCATGAGTTCTAATAAATCAGCACGACGGTAAACTTTACGAGATGGTCTTTCTCCAGAACCACGAGATGTACCTGTGGAAGCTTCTTTCAAAGTTTGCTTGCGTTGTTTCTTTTCTGCCTCAACAGTCATATTAACAACGTCAGAGCGTTCTTTCCATAGGCTTAACAATTCATCAGCAGAATCAAAGTCGTATTCTTGGTCGGCCTGCACAAGTAACCGTTTCCGGATTGTTGAGCCTTGAACCCATTCAGCAAACTTTTCATTTTTTAAAACATCTGCAAAATCAGGATGTTTAGCTTTTAACTTTGCTAACGCCTCTGCCTTTTTAAGCTGTAATGCAAGTTGTTGCGATTGCTTAACAGACGGATGGTTGTCTACAAAGTTCTGAATTGTCTCTCGAGGATTTTCAAAGAAGTCCTCATCACTAAAATTAGCTGTCGTATTGTGGGCTTGTTTTTCTTGTGTGACGGTTTGCGAGTTAATGTACTGATCTACAACTCGGCGTAATTCTCCGACTTCTTGTCCCTGACGACCGACAAGCTTTTCAGCTTCTTGGTGCATTGTGATAATTTCTTTAACAGACTTACCACGATATTTGTCAGGTACTTCGTCATCAACAGAGTCCTCCGTAGATTCCTCTTCTATCGTTTCTTCAAGAATTTCCTCTTCAGGTTCTTGCAAATTTGATAGTTCTTCGCCTTCGTTTAGTTCGAGTTCTTCTTCTCGTTCGTCAATAAATTTTGCCATATATTAAACTCCGTAGCATTAAGCTATTATGGAAGTATTATTTATTAGCGGCTCTCTCATGATCTCTTGCCCACTTATCATCAGCATCGGGCCAACCGAAGCCTTCAAATTTCGTAGAGATCGGAGCGATTATCCGCTTCGCTGTTTCACCGCACTCAGGACACGTAGCATAAGAATCCGAAGAATCTACCCACTGTTCCTCAATGTGGTTACATTTGGTACATTTAAAGTCATAACGTCTAATCATTTAATTTGTCCTTGATTAGATCGTATGTGCTTTTAATGTTTGTTTCAAACCGCATCATTCGGAAAAGCATAGCTCTTTCTCCTTTGATACGATTTAAATCTTTGTCATCCTTGATGTGTTCAATTTTGTACCCATCATGGATTTCAGTAATTTCGGTTACAAATTGCTTCCAACCATCGGAGGCAAACAAATCAAAGTATGTTTCATAATACTTTTCTTCTTCTTGTGTCAAAGCATTCTCCTTTACGGTGCTTGTTATATAGTATTATTCTATCATACTTTGATGAAAAAGTCAACCCCTCTATTGACTTTGATTCATTTGTTTGTCTACAATTTTTTCTTTACTTGCAATCTCACGTTCTTTCAAGTACAATTCAGCTACCCTAGCCCGTCTTGCAAACTCAGCATCATCTTCGGAACCTTCTTTAAGATTCTTAGATAACGCCGCAATCCGTTTGATTTCAACTTCCTGTGGTAACAATTGAGTCTCCACAGCATTCTGTTGAATACGGCTTTGAGATTCTTGTGCTTGTGCTTGCAAGGCCGCAATAGCCGCTTGCTCTTTTTGCACAGCCAATTCAAACTGTGCTTGCTGTTGTTGCTGTACTTGTGGATTAGGTTGCATTGATTGTTGCAATTGTTGAATCATAGCTTCACGATTCGATAACTGCATGTTATCAATGATTGCCTGTACAAGCATTGGGTACATTGGAGAGTCTTGACCCATAGTCTGCAACAATTGTACAAGTTGTGTTACCTCGTACTCACGGGCAATAATACCAAGAGAGCTTGTTGGTAAGAACTTAAAGTCCTGAGCAGGGTACATTTCTGGGTTAAACTGCATATAACGCCATGCAGTCTTCGAAACAAACGGAAGTAGGAAAGACTCTTGGAAGTTAATCAAAGTCCGCTTGTGACGCTTGATAATAGCTCCTAGAGACATTGAAATACCTGCCGCCGTAGCATCACCGTTAATACTTCCGGGAATACCTGCCGCATCAATTGCACCGGTGGCCATTTGCACCATCTGTTGTAGTGCTTGAGCCTGTGCAAACGATGTTTGATCTAAGCCACCAAACTTAAATGGCTGTAAAATCTCAGATGGGTTACCGTTTGTAAGAATCATCTTACCCGGACGTACCTCTGGTTTCATGCCACGTGGTAGACGTGAGGCATCAATAGCCATCATTGGATGGATAGTCAATGCAAGCGCATCGATACGTGCACGAAGTTCTGTATCCAAAGCCTTCTGAGAGTTATATCCCTTCTCACATACTCCACGACCCCAGAAACGACCGGGCACTACGTCCCATGGGAAGGCCACAATCGGACGATCTCGCATCATGTAGGGGTTTTTCTCTATTTTAAGCAGTTGACCACCGTTAGCGATGACTACAATGGCTTCAACGTACTTTGAAGTTGTATCTTCCGGCTCTTCATCGTCCTCTTCACGGGCTTCGTTGAATAATTCCGTTGGTACATAGCCATAGTAACGTGTTAAACGTACCTTATCTTCTGGATAGATCTGTAATTCACGATCAGGCTCAAGATCAGACTCTTGATAAGCGATATCTAGGTCAATATCTCGGTAGTAACCACGCTCAATGTCCATTTCGACTTGGTGCATAGGCACAAATTCGTCTACAGCAACGCCAAGAGCTTCGTCAATACTTGTAGCAACAGGGTCAATCAAGAAGTTCTGCGGCAAAATAGGACGTAGTTTAACTACAAAACGTTCCTCAGCCATCACACCGACAGCTTGCATGGCCCCATCCATCAAAGGTTGTGTTGCAGGCTTGAGCTCATCGGTAGCTTCCAAGACTAATTCGCCAATCCCGGTGCCGTAGACAGCCGCATTAAGAATACACTCTGCAATAGACTTACGGGCTTTGCTGTATTCAAAGTCTTCTTGGAGTTGATTTCTGATTTGTTGAATGTCGAAGGGGTTTTGATCGGCTAGGTCGTCACGAATGTCAAACCACTTACCTCGACCAAAGGTTGCTTCTTCAACTTCTGCCACCGAAGACTCGACAGCTTGTTGCAAAGCAGGACTAATAATCTTAGAACGCTCAGACTGCCGTAAAGAATCTTCTGATGCCCAGATACCACGCCAAAGACGATAGTATTCATCAAAGCGTTCTTGATAGTTTGAGCGATAGTGGTCTCGCCACTCTTCGCATTTGTCCATTACCCAGCTTTCTACGTTCTGGGATATAATGTTGGTTTCTTCTGCCATTTTAGTATCCTGCTAATTTGTCCGTAAATTCAAAGTCGTCTTCTTCAAAGTCCACATAGTAGCTAATTTGTGCAAGTTGATCGACGTAGGCTAATGCGTCTACCAAGTCATCGTGCACCAAAGGATTAGGAAACTGGAAGAGCTCATCTAAAAACTCTTCGTTCCAATCACCTTTGTTTAGCTTAATCTGATCGTTTTCAAAGCGACCTTGTAATGCCCACACGATACGATCAGTTTTCTTTTTGTTACCGTGTGTTAGCTCTTCAATACGGAAGTATCTCTGACGAGCTTTCATAAGGTCAGTTATATAAGGAAGGACTGCATTCCGCAATGAGCCTTTTTCGACACCGACTGCAACCGGTTCGTATTTCTGCACTGCTTGGAATATCTTGTGCGCTGTTTTTTTAATATCCCAACGCCCATAAATTAATTCAGCAACCCACCAACCATCGGTGTTTGCTTTGACCACTGCTATGCAGGTCTTATCCAATCGCTTAGCCTTGGCTGTCGTTGCAACCGCAACATCTGCAAAGCCTGCCAAATCCACTGCTATATAGTAGTCACCCACATCTGGTTCGTCTTCGTCAAACTTAACCCAGTCTTCTTTAAAGATTTCTGAGCCCAGTGCTTCAAAGCTTGCCATAAATTCCTGACGGAACGCATACGATGACATGGACTTCTTAGCTGTATCAATTTCCTCCGGATCAAGCAGAGGGTTATCATACGAAGTAAAGTGCCATCCACGGTACGTCTCATCTTTACTGAGCTCTGCGTACTTGTAAAGCTCGTAGAAGTGATTCCTTCCCTTTGGTGTCCCAATAAAAAGTGCATGGCCCTTCTGATCCGCAAGTGCCGGTCTCAAGACCTCTTCCCACACCGATGGCTTCATGTCCGCATACTCATCCATTACCAAGAACTTGAGGCTAACACCTCGCATAGTATCCGGTCTGTCCGCACCCTTTAATGATATGGTTGCACCGTTAATCAGTTTTATTTGCATGTTGTTGACATGCGATGAGGCAACTACTTGGTGTGCTAAGTCCAAGAGAACACCCCACATAATATCTCTAGCCTGTCCCTGAGTTGGAGCAACGTAAAACACGTGCCCCTTCTCAGTCTGTAATGCATTCAGAATAAGCATCCAAGCCGCCAGTCGAGATTTACCACAACGTCTTCCTGCGGCTACCACCTTAAATCGTTCGGTAGCATTGAAGACCTCTTGTTGCCAAGGTAGTAACTCGACTTTTAAGTCTGTCATACTTTCTGAGTCATAAATGGATTATCCACCGATGTGTAGTCAGCATACTCTTCTACAATTGGACCGGAGGTAAACATGTCTGGATTAAATGCAAGCGATGCTATCTCTTCTTCTGGTGCCAATGTCGGCTCTGCTCGTGCTGATATTTCAGACGCTTCAGGCAGAGCCGCTGATGACTTTCCCACTTCTGTGTCCACCTGTGCTACGATGTCCAAGGGAATCACACCTTCTTCTGGGTAGTCTCTAACAATATACTTATTTGCTCGGTTGACCCATCCAAGTAAATATTTACTCTTGACGGGATCGTTGACTACCAAGTCCAAGTAATATCTTTTGCGCTCCGTGGAGTAGTCATTTGTATTAATACTTGAATCATTGACTGCCTGCAGAGTTTGAGGTCCTAAGACACCATCTTCGTCAACACCGGCAAGACTCTGTAGCAATCGAGTTGCACGAGGTGCCCCTGCATTGACTGCCATGTCTACCACATTTTCTTGCAGATAATCATTCTGAATCTTATCGTAGCCCGGCTTGTAGTAATAGTCCTGAGCGTAAATTTCCATCGCATCTTCTTCCGTCAAACCTTTAATATCAGCCTGACTTATTTCTGATACGTCAACACCTTTATATGCGGCAAGAGCACCGGGAGTAATTCCATAATTAGTCCCAACAAGACGAGACCCTGCATAATTACCAGTGTCATCAGGGTCAGCTTGAAAGCCTCCTTCGTTATTGATAATCCCTTGTAGAATCCGTTTAACATTTTGTGGTATCTTCATGTTCGTACACTTCTCCCTCCGGTGTGTCTCCACCGATAATTGTTGTCTCACCACCTACACCAGTGATAGTAATGTTGACTGCACTCTTTCCACCGGTGCCTTTATCCATTTCAAAGTAGGACATCGGTAATACTCGATCAGCACACATCTTTAAAGCCGCCATCTGACCGGGATGCTCATCGTTGAGGGCAATATGAATAATCTTATCAACAATTCTATCGCCTGCAGTGGCAAGCAGTCTAGCTTTAAATTCGTTAATTCTAGCGGCATCTCCGGGTGGTCTACCACGAACACCTCTATTGCCTTTTTTTCTAGCTTCAACTTCAGATTTCTTAGGTCTTCCTCGTTTTCTTTTAACAGGTTCTAAGATTTCTGTTGTAACTTTCTGTTCTTCTTGGGACATATTGTTTCTCCAATTTAGGTCAATATCTTAACATAAAACTTTATAGCTGTCAAGACATTTTTAGAGGTATGATTTTAAAAATAGTATTGTGTGAGAAATATGTAGAGAAATCAGAGACTTGGTAGCTATGGAGGTACAGCGTAAAATAAAGGTAATTTAGGTCTTTTTTGTTATTTTTAGCTCTTGCAAGTCTATGTGGATACTACACCGCATCAAATTTGTGCAGGCCTGCCCCCGGGGGTCTAGGTAGACCTGGCACAGTTCTTGCTAGTGGTTGTGCGTTAGACTAAAAAGTTCTTGCAAGACCTTACAAGTCGTGGTAGTCTTGCGAGTGTGAGGGCCTATGTAGTACCCACGTATATATAAAATTTTTCTATGGTGCCTATGGTGTACGATTAATAAATACAATTGGAGAATCTTGGTAGGATCGACGACACTATCAATGTCGATAAAGACAAGAGCAAACAACTAAGAGGATATTGCTATGTTTAAACTATCAACAAATCAGAATGGCCGTCGTCGTTTCACTATCGGAAACTTCAAAGGCTTCATTGCAATTCGTAAGCAATTGTCTCGAGGCTTCGGTATTCAGAAGCAGAGAACATTTAACCAATTACACTTGGGAAAATATTCGATAGGTCTTGAAAAGAAGAATCCAGAACGTCAACTATGGAACTGGGTGTAACCAATCACAACCACGGAGGACGGACCAGCAATGGTCCGTTTTTGTTTATGAAAGTAATAGGATGGATCGAGATATACTCGGATGATTCAATGGTCGGTGAATGCTCACCATATTATGATTTACTCGAATGGATAGAAACTCATGAGTTTTAAGAAGTACAACCCAATGATTAATCAATGGTCGCAACAATCGCCAGAGAACATGCAAGATATGGTGATGATGGTGGTCTTATCGATTCAGCAACCATGGCACTCGATAGGAACTCAGATGCGAGATTATCGAGAGTATGGCAGATTTTCCAAGTATGTCTGGGGCAATAAACTCAAGACCTTGAACTGGTTATTGCACAATCGAGACGACCTGTATCGAGAAGTCATGGACTCGATAATGTCCAAAGACGACCTGGGTATGATGGATGCATTCTTAAAGGTCGATGGTCTTGGACTAGCAAAGGCGGGATTCTGTTGTCAATTGGTCGCCGGTCGAGTCGGATGTATCGACGTCCACAATCTACGAAGATTGAACATTGCACCATCGGTTTTGAATCTTTCGAAGAAAGTAAAACCAGAGACCAGAAAGAAAAAGATTGAAGCATACGTTCAAGCTTGTAAGTCTCGACGTACATCATGGTTATGGGATTCGTGGTGTAATCTAATCGCAAAGAAAGACCCGAAACGATGGGCCGATGGTGATCATGTTTCGATGGTCCATTATGACTACCTAGTCGAGGGTCAATGATGGATCGATTTGTTATGGTCTTGGTTGCGATGGTGATCATCATAGTCATCATCGAAATCATAGACAAAGTGGTGAAAAGATAGGGGCCTCGAGCTCCTATTTTTTTGACTAAAAAATTTTTGAAAAAAAAAATAAAAAAAAAATTTGAAATTTGATAGAATACAAGTTATTGTGTAAGATCTATTTGTGTAGGAGGTATTCGATGGAGAATGTAATCTATTATAACTTACGTAGTGCATTGCACCACTTACGTAAAGCAGACAGCTACTTGATGCAAACCGGTGGTTATGAGTCCAAGGAATTAAATAAAGTTGCAAGGGCTTTGGAGTCTGTGATAGACTCTTTAGATTCCGTTGTGTCGGATGAAGAAGACAAGAGACATGACAAATATCTTGACGATTTAGCGGGGAGCTATAATGCAAGCAATTGATGGAGTGGTGTACGAGTGTACACATCTGTGGTATGATTCAGAGGACAATGAATTCGCACTACGTGCCACATGGAAGTTCGAGAAGAACTATCCAGACATGCCTGACTACTGGCATTTGCAAGAGGTAGAGCTTGACATGGCAGAGGATGGCTTGCCTGTCCACATTGTTGAGCTCATTAAATCTGGGTGCCAACATAGTGGCTCAATATGGTGTGATGTTGAGCGTGATGGGCCTGACTTGGTAGAACTGAAAGAGGTAGATTACTCATGAGATGCAGAGCTTGCAATGTTGCCTTGAATGACTTCGAAGCAACTAGAAAGTCTAAAGAGACTAATGAGTTTGTTGATTTGTGTAACACTTGTTATAGTAATGTCTCTAATGAAATCAATGCTTTAGAGAGATATGATCTCATGCATTGTGATGATGTTGTGTCTGATGACTTGACAGATTCTTCAGATGCACTATAATACTATGTAGGTACATTGGATACATCGTATAATTAGTATATTAATTATTACTTATTCTAAATATACGGTGTACTTCAAAGTACAGAGACAACATAGACTAGGAAGAACATGAAAGAATTTGATGACAAGGTAGCTCAAGAGATGGCACTGCATATTGCATTATGTGTCTGCTCGGAGTATACTAAATCTTGGGGCTTGGCTGATTTCCTTGGAAGACTCACAGAGTATTGTGATGTACCAGAATTGGAACACGTCGAGCGTTATGCAAAGAAACTAGAGGACGAATGATGGCCTTTGTTGAATATGACTTAGCATGTCCAAAGTGTGAGAGCTCTGATGCCTATGCGATTGATGATCGTGGTTGGGGTAAATGCTTTTCATGCGGGTCCAACATACCACCGGATAATAGTGAGTCAGGTAGGGTAGTATCCCTTCCAAAGAGATCGTCGCATAGAGAGGCTCCTGTGAGCTCTCAGGCACTATCCTACACTGCTTTGACGGATAGGAAGATAGGTGTCAATGCCTGTCAGTTCTATGGGGTAGGGTATCGAGGTAGTGACTTGGTATTCCCATTCGGTGATGATGCACGTAAGGTGCGTAAGAATGGTGCAAAGGATTTTTATATCGAGGGAGCTTGGAAGGCCAGTAAGATTCTATTCGGTCAAGATAGATTCCCTTCAGGTGGTAAGCGTGTCATGGTTGTCGAGGGTGAGCTCGATGCAATGGCCGCATACCAGATGCTAGGTTCGAAGTATCCTGTGGTGTCTGTACGCAATGGAGCTCAGTCTGCTCTCAATGATTGCAAGGCGAACTACGAATACTTGGATAGCTTCGATGAGGTTATCTTCTGCTTTGACTCAGACCTTCCGGGATTGGAAGCTCAGGCTCAGTGTGCTGAATTGTTAGCTCACAAGTCTCATTGTGTGAAGGTAGCCAATGGATTCAAGGATGCCTGTGATTATCTCAAGGATGGGAAGCAAGAGCAATTTGTTACTGCATTCTGGAGGGCAGAGCGTTGGACACCTGATGGTATTGTATCAGGCGATACACTCTACGATGCTGTGATGAAGCCACTGGCAAAGGCTGATGTGGACTATCCTTTTGATGGTCTCAATAAACTAACCTATGGTCTACGTAACACAGAGCTAGTGACAATCACTGCAGGCTCTGGTCTTGGTAAGTCTCAGTTTGTACGTGAGATTGTGTGGAACATTCTGCAGAACACGGAGGACTCAGTTGGTCTGATGTTCTTGGAAGAATCCACACGAAGGACTGGTTTGTCTTTGATGTCACTGGCGGCTAATAGGCCACTACATTTACCAGACACTGAGGTGTCTCAGGAAGAGAAGGATGATGCATTTAATAAAACTCTGGGCACTGGGCGTGTGTATCTCTTTGATCATTTCGGCTCCTCTGATGTTGATAATATTGTCAATCGAGTCAGGTACTTGGCCAAAGTTGTGGGATGTAAGTATGTGTTTGTCGATCATATTAGCATCATTGTTAGTGCTCAGAGTAATGGTGACGAACGAAAAGCAATCGATGAAATCATGACCAAGCTTCGTATGCTCGTCCAAGAGACAGGCATTAGTTTGGTTTGTGTGTCACATCTCAAGCGTCCTGAGAACAAAGGACACGAAGAAGGTGCGGCGACATCGTTGGCTCAGTTGCGTGGCTCAGGCTCTATCGCTCAGTTGTCTGACATGGTGATTGGACTGGAGCGCAATGGTCAAGCAGAAGACGAGAAAGAACGTAACACAACAAAGGTACGTGTATTAAAGAATCGATTCAGTGGCATGACAGGCCCTGCTTGTAACTTGCTTTACTCCATGCACACAGGTAGAATGACAGAGACATTCGAAGAAGAAGATGATGAGGCCCTATGATGGAAAAGAATCGCAAGGGAGATTACGCTGAGACCAAGGCAGTTGCATGGCTTTGGGAGCAAGGCTATGAGGTCTTCAAGAATTGTGGTTGCACAGGTCCAATGGATTTAGTTGCAATTACACCAGAAGGTGATACAATATTAATCGATGTGAAGATGGTGATACCACAACCACATTTAGAGGACGACCCTAACAAGCGACGTAGATCAGGCGGAAACATCACTGATGCTCAGAAAGAGTTAGGTGTACAGGTACTTGGGTACAATGTAGAGTTAGATAAGTTTCATTTTATAAGGCATCCACATGAAACAACTTATTCTCGATATAGAGACAAACAGCAACCACAGCTTAATTTGGTGTGTGGTAACACAGAATCTTGAAACGGGAGAACAAGAATGTCATACAGATCCGTCAACTCTCGCTCCACTGGTAAAGGAGTACGATCAAATCATCGGGCACAATATAATTGGTTTCGATGCACCGGTATTGAAGAAGCTTTGGAACATTGGGATACCGAAGTCGAAAGCGGTAGACACACTTGTTTTGTCGAGGCTTTTGAGTCCACAACTCGAAGGAGGCCACAGCCTGAAGGCTTGGGGTCTGAGACTACGGAACCAGAAGATAGACTTTGAAGACTATGATGGAGGACTCACCGATGAGATGGTCGAATACTGTAAGCAGGATGTTAGCCTCACTGGAGAAGTTTACACGTACCTTATGGGAGAACTCTCTAAGTGGAAGAACTCGGAGCAAAGTATATTACTGGAGCACGAAATCGCAGTCATCTGTTCCGGCCAAGAACGAAACGGTTTCAAACTGGATATACCGTCGGCTACATTGCTTCGTGCTAATCTGTCAGATAAGATGGATCATATTGCGACTGACTTACAAAGCACGTTTCCACCAATTGTTGAAGAGCGTTGGTCTGAAAAGACTGGTAAGCAACTGAAGGACAAGGTAACCATATTCAATGTCGCAAGCCGCAAACAAATCGGTGAGCGTTTGATTAGTCTTGGATGGAAACCCAAGGAGTTTACTGAGACCGGACAACCGATGGTCGATGAGACTATCTTGGAAGGAATCGATATGCCTGAAGCTAAACTCATCTCAGATTATTTGATGATGCAGAAACGCTTAGGGCTACTTGAGTCTTGGTTGAAATTTGTGAAGGAGGATGATCGTGTACATGGTGCAATTATTACTAACGGTGCTGTCACTGGTCGGATGACACACCATAGTCCAAACATGGGACAAATCCCTTCTGTATCAAAACCTTACGGTGAAGAGTGCAGAAAGTTATGGACCGTAGAAGATGGTAATGTGCTTGTCGGTACGGACTTGTCTGGGATTGAGTTACGTTGTCTAGCACACTACATGCAGGACGAAGACTGGACAAAGGAGTTATTAGAAGGTGATGTACACACCAAGAACCAGAAGGCCGCCGGGTTGGAGACGAGAGCTCAAGCGAAGACCTTTATCTATGCTACACTGTATGGAGCCGGTCCTGCCAAAATTGGATCAATCGTTGGTGGTGGAGCAAGAGAGGGGACTAGGTTACTTGACGCTTTCTATCGCAACACCCCTAACTTGGCGAAGCTCATGCAGAAGGTTCAAAGGATTGCAGAGAAAGGCTATGTGCCGGGCTTGGATGGTCGTCGATTACAGGTACGATCATCGCACTCTGCACTTAACACCCTACTGCAAGGATGCGGTGCTATTATTGCAAAGCAATGGTGCATCGAGGCACACAAAGAGTTTAACAAAAGGAACATCCCTGTACAACAAGTTGCATTCGTGCATGATGAGATACAGATTGAAACACCTACAGAACATGGTGAAGAAGTTGCATCAATCATGGTCGAAGCGGCACAAAGGGCCGGGGATGCCTTGGGCTTTCGATGCCCAGTAGATGCCGAAAGTAAAATCGGTAATAATTGGTTTGACACACACTAAATTTGTGTTATAATATATGTATATCTCACCAACAAAGGAGAATGAGATGGATAAAGTAAAAATTCGTGCGGAAATTATGTGGCCGTACCTTGACCGTGTAAATGATTACACAGGCAAATACCAAGTAGACCTCGCCAATCTATCTGATGCGGCAGTCTCAGCACTTGAAGAGCTTGGCATTGCTGTCAATAACAAGGAAGGCAAGGGCAACTACATTGTCTGCAAGTCTACCAAGCCTATCCACGCATACAACCCAACAGGCGAGACGCTTGAAGGCGTTGCTATCGGCAACGGCTCTAAGGCTGTTGCAATGATTGGCTTTTATGATTGGACCTACGGTGCTAAGAAGGGCCGCAGTCCATCACTCAAGAAGCTAGTCGTCGAGGACTTGGTAATGTACGAAGGTGGTGATGCACCTGTTGCCATTACGGATGACGACGAGATTCTGTAAGTGGATACAGCCCTCATAGATGCTGATATCTTTGTGTACCGGGTTGCGTATGCTTCAGACAAGGAGCCGGAGTCTTACGCAATCCAAACAATGGCAGAGTCCTTGGAAGACCTTCTTATGTTTAAACTTCCTGTGTCAGTCTGGGAAGTCTTTCTCACTGGTAAGGGCAACTTCCGGTACGATGTCGCAAAGACAGCACCATACAAGGGCAATCGAAAAGGCGAGAAGCCAAAGCACTACCACCTACTCAGAGAGTATCTTGAGTCAGCGTGGAGTGCTAAGGTCATCACAGGCATGGAAGCCGATGATGCCATTGCTATCACAGCAACGGAGCTCGGGGAAGATTCTGTCATCGTAACGATTGACAAAGATCTAAACCAAGTTCCGGGTTGGCATTACAATTTTGTGAAGGACAAACTCTTTCACGTGACACCAGAAGAAGGTATCCGATTCTTTTACCACCAGATGCTAACCGGAGATGCGGTTGATAACATCAAAGGTGTCAGAGGTATCGGTCCAAAGACCGCAGACAAATTACTCGATGGACTGAGTGAAAAGGAAATGTGGGATTTGTGTGTCGAGAAGTTAGGCTCTAAAGATCGTGCAATGGAGAATGCTAATTTACTTTGGATGCTTCGGAATCCAGATGAGTATTTTAAGGCACCGGAATGAAAGCACAATCAGCTAAAGCAAAAGGACGTAAGCTACAGCAAGCAGTTAGAGACGCCATCTTGAGCACCTTCCCATCATTAGAGATGGATGATGTAAGAAGCACTAGCATGGGGGCAGGAGGCGAGGACGTACAACTCTCTCCTGCGGCTAGGAAGCTTTTTCCTTACAGTGTTGAGTGCAAGAATCTTGCTAAGATTGCAGTATTCAATTATTATGAGCAAGCCACTGGACACGGTGAGCACGAGCCATTAGTTGTTATTAAACAAAACAGGTCTAAGCCATTGGCTGTTGTTGACCTCGATCATTTTCTGGAGTTAGTTAAGAATGGAACTAGAAAAAGCAAACGATAGACAAGTCGGAGGGACTTGGTATACTTCAAAAGACATCCAACCTTGGGAAGCAATGGAAGCTTGGATGAGTGAAGAAGAGTTCAAAGGTTTCTTGTGGGGTAATGTGATTAAATACATTGCTAGATTCAAAGATAAGGGTGGTCGTATTGATCTTGAAAAGGCTCGACATTATCTTGACAAACTCGTTGAAGTCTGGTAGAATAGTCGGTTCGCTATGATTACATTTGAAGAATTAAAAAAGCGGTTATCGCAGATAGACGAGATAAGTTTGATGGAGCTTCTAGAGATAAACTCCGAAGAATTAGTTAATCGTTTTGCAGATAAGATCGAAGAAAAACAAGACTATTTAGTTGGAGAGTTTGATGAAACAACACCTTGGGATAATGATTGATTATGAAAGAGATAATCGCCTCAGCGAACAAGCTATTAAACTCATGGAAGACTACTATATGTACGACCATGAAACATCTCCCCAAGAAGCTTTCGCACGTGCTAGTGTTGCCTATTCATTTGGCGACCTTGACTTTGCACAACGTATTTACGATTATGCTTCGAAAGGTTGGTTTATGTTTGCGTCGCCTGTGCTTTCTAACGCACCTGACGATGCACGAAACAATCGGGGCTTGCCTATTAGTTGTTTCCTTACTTACGTGGGGGACAATCTTGATAGCCTTATTGAGCATAATGGTGAAGTAGCATGGCTTTCCGTAAAGGGCGGCGGTGTGGGTGGGCATTGG
>Ga0208767_1001235_pt1 | contig 20421 bp, 27 predicted proteins | sample VirMetDEL_Mar_21_FD_184514 | JGI IMG/M metagenome (GOLD analysis project Ga0208767, IMG submission 184514) | Aqueous microbial communities from the Delaware River and Bay under freshwater to marine salinity gradient to study organic matter... | ecosystem: Environmental > Aquatic > Marine >... | reverse complement strand
AGAGCCGCCAAGAGGCGAGCCTGTATCTACAGGATTTGTTGATAATTTTGTTGACGATATTCTAAAACGCTACGGCATTACAGAGAAAACTGTCAAAGGTGTAACCGAGATTATTGACAGTGTTGTAAAGAATGTCTCAGTCAAGGAAATAGGAGACGAAACATTTATTACGATTCATATTAAAGATATACACTTCAAATTTAAGAAGTAATGTGTATATAATATTGACAAAACTTAAAGGAAACGTATGACATTTTCACCCCCTAATGATAGAATATTCTCCGCTTGCCAAGCTGTGCTGGTTAAAGATCGGGTAACAACGGCAACTGGCGGTAACGAATCTCCGGTTGACGCTCTTATACTTGAAGGTGTTCAAAGCGTTGGTGTGTCTAGAGAGCTAGTTAGAACTGCGATTCCAGACATAGGTAGGATGCAAAACCAATACGGAAGATGGAACAAAATCCAGTACACTATAAATGTTTCTAGAGTTATAGCAAAACAAAACGATTTCTTTTACAATACTTCAGGATTGTCCTCTTATACAGATTCTCATATTTTAGGCATAGCAACCGATCAGACTATAGGTTTTACCGGATTCAACAACAGGTTGAAAAATTATGACATTTGTATTGTATACACTCCAGATAACTACTCTTATCTTGGTGCAGGCTCACCATCGGACAATCAGTGTCAAACTCAGACATACAGATGTTGTTTGCTAACCAATATATCCTATTCTGTTTCGATTAATGGTGCAATTACAGAAGATTTAACCTTTGATACCTTTTCATACACACAAGATGATGTGACTAACATTACAGATTTTGATTTTTTTGGTGGAGCCGCTGACTTTCCTCATTTAGATAGAGATGTTTTGACGCGAGAAGATATAGATTTAACAAGCTGTATTTTACCGTTTGAAGCACAAAAGGCATTTACTATAGGGAATACTCTTGATGGAATTCCTATTTTGGGACTACAGCAAATTGATATCAATGTTGATATTGCATATCGAGATATTCCAGACATTGGACAATGGAGAGGCTCGGTAACCGATAGAGCCGAGATGAATAAGTTTAGACAAATTGAATTGCCTGTTGGAGTTTCTTGTACATTTTCTGGAATAACAAGAGCACAATACTTTGCAGAGGGATCGCCGCAAGATCATGAAGTTACCGACACTTATCATAGTGCTGGAACTTATGGTAGTGAAACCAAAGGGATTGATAATTATAGAACAGATAGAGAAATAAGAATTGCTGCTTTTGGAAACGGTAGCAATTATTTTCAGTGGAATTTAGGCAGTAAGAATTATATATCTTCCTTTGATGTAACCGGAGGGGATGCTGGGGGAGAAGGAAATGTGGAAACCAGCATGAGTTTCCAAAATGATCATAGCGAGATTTTCTTACTTAAAGACTCTACCTTGAGAAATTTTACATCTACGACTACTTACTAAAGGCTTTTCTATGTCACGAAAAAAAGAGAAGAGGAAGCAGCGGAAGTTACCAATTAGACCCCAAAGAAAAAGACTTCAACCCAAAGGCGAAAATCAAGCTGAATATTTAAGGTTAATAACAGAATGTGACGTTACCCTTTGTTCTGGCCCAGCAGGTTCGGGTAAAACCGCTTGCTCAGTCGGCTTGGCTTGCGATTGGATACTGAATAAAAAAATAAACAACATTGTTGTAGCTAGACCCGCAATTGAAGCTGGTCGAGGGCTAGGACATCTTCCGGGAAGCCTTAACGAAAAAGTCCAACCCTACATGATTCCTGTTTTGGAAGAAATGAAAAAATATTTAGGTCTGGATACTTATAACTCTATGAGAGCTACAAAAACAATCGAAGTATGTCCTCTGGAGTTTATGCGAGGAAGAACTTTTGATGACTCCTTCACTATCTTAGACGAAGCTCAAAACGCTACATACGAGCAAATTATCATGTTCATCACTAGACTAGGTATGCACTCTACTGCTGTAATCAATGGCGACCCAGACCAAACAGACCTTAAAGGCAGAGACGCTGGGGCGTTCGATCAGTTAATGGATGAACTAGATGATTTAGATGGAGTTGGAATTTGCGAGCTTGAGGCTTGCGATATCGTCAGAAATCCTATTATCGGAAGAATAATGGCAAGAACTGGCGGTAGAAGATAGTACCTATTGGTTAATAACATCGCTTCCATCAGAAGCACACCACAGTGTGTAAACCGAAAGACTGATTTCGTGGGCGTTTCGGGGTATCGGACTATGACACCGAGTTAGCCATGCACGTATTGCCTAATCTTAGGAAACGTGAGAGTCTAATAGCTGGTAAAAATCCAGAAAGTCGCAGCGAAATATTATGGTGTGTTTCTGTTGGAGTGTTGTTAATATTGACAATTCTAAAAATTTGAAGAATCCTATCTATTTGTTTTTTATTGTGTCAAATGCTTAATTGCAGCTTATAATACAGTATCTAGTGTTAAATAATATTCGTATATTTAAATCAATGGAGTAAAAATGCCAACTTATGATTTTGAGTGCTCCGAGTGTGGGCATCGCGACGAAGTGATTCAATCTATGTCTGCTGATTCGTTCAGAAAATGTCCAGCTTGCAATGTTAATAAGGCTTTTAAAATAGTTGTTCTAACTCCACCAAACACATTTGTTAAAGAGGTAAAGACTGTAGCTCAACAGGCTGAAAAGAACACTAAGAGTATGGGAAAGTATGAGCTACAAGAAAGACGTTTAAAAGATGATCTAAACAACACTGTAAGTAAAAAGCACAAAGAAACTAGAGAGCGTCATAAATCCATCATCTCTATGACACCTCAACAACAACAGCACTGGATTAAAACAGGTGAGAAGCCCAAATGAAAGAAATGAACGGTAGAGAGTGGGAGTCTAACTCAGCTTTTATCAAAGCCTTAGAAGAGATTCGTCATGAAAAATCAGCCAACTTTTCCAGTAGGGAAAAAGCACATATTGCTGTTTTAAATTTCGAAATAGAGATAACTCCTGTAAATCTTGACAATACTATAGTTGACCCTCCTTTGAACAACAAAGATTTTGAAAGATACAAAATGTCTAACAAGGCTAGGATAATGATCAAAGGCAGTAGCGAAGCTGATTGTATAAGAAAAGTAAAACAAGCATTGGAGAAAATTAATGATTCATAAAGATGAAAATACAGACCATTTAAAACTTCCAGAAAAGCCGGAAATTCTAATTACATTTCTAGACAGAAACGGCAACTACTGCGATACTGATAAGCAGGCTGTGGCGAAATGTGTTGAATACTTTCACGGTTATAACGACATTTCAGTTCATTATTTTGTAAGGGTTGGTTCCGGTGAAGTTTTAGACCCTCACGGAACCCATCGCCATCTTAACCAACAAAAGTTGAAAAGATTTGAATTTAGAAAAGTTAACCAAAACGCTTGGATTTCTTACTCTAATTATCTTAAAAATAAAAAGAGACAGTTTTTTACTAACGCTAGACGATTAATTATGGAGTGATATAATGACAAAACAAAACAAAAAAGGGCCACTATCTAAAGCTGAAAAAACTCAGATCCACGATATGCTTAGTCATGGAGATGATGTTGCAACAATCTCGGGTGCTACTAACCGTTCCGAGAAAGTTATATCGAAATTCATCGACTCAGTGACACAAGAACAATCAACTACCAACACCAAGACCGAGACACCCAAGGGTGAAGCGGGCAGAATGTTTGCTAGAAACGAAAAGTATGGAGCAACGATTATGACGCAAAACGCATCAGTAGCTTCTGACGAATCTAGAGCAAAAAGACAAGAGTCTGCCAACAGTGTTAGTAGATTTTCTGGAAGGATTCACGTTATCAAAAAGGATAAATAATGGGAACTTGTTGGGATATATGCACGTCTTACGATCCTTTTATTAGACAGTTACTTGTAGAACGGCTAGATATGAGTTGGACTGGGACTTTAAGCAATGGTCTAACAGTCTTTGGGGACTATGAAAGATCGGGATACGCTCCTTGTTGGGAACGAGTCCAAAAGTATTGTAAAGAGAATAATTGTCACTTTACAAAAATTAGACTCCATATGTTTGGTATGCCTGAAGCTATTTTTTTCGAAGATGAAAATGGGCTAGATGGAGTTTCAGTGTGTAGAGGTGCTGCTAGAGAGCAGTCCATGTCTGGGGATTTTAAAGATTTTCAGTTTTTAAGCGTGTCATTAATGGATGAAAGCTGTGATTATATTAAGGTAAGAAAGTTTGTCTGGCCTTTAAATGACTATGAGCAACTCGAATCCAATCGACTACTGACACGTAACAATATTAAACAAATGGTATTTAAACATGGATCAGAAAAACCCAAAAACGAAAAAGTATACAAGTATCTCGACGGGGCAGGAGTGTAGTGCTGCTCAGTTTATAGCTGAAAAAATGTGTATCCGACGTTCCGAAAAAGATAACAAAGGCTCTCTTGCTTATAAATTTTGGAATGGTTCTAAAACACAAGAATACCAAACTCAAGTAAAAGCGGCACACAAGGCCATTAAAAAATATGGAGAAAAGGCCGTTTTTCACTATTTAAACAGCCCTAGAGGGAAGAACACATTCTCGCTAGGGTATTTGCATCGCAGTAAAAAGTTTGTTATTTTGCTAGACTTTGTTAAAGAAGGCTTGGCAAAATCTCAAGAAATTGTTGAGGCAGAGGAAAAGAAACCCAAGAAGGTTGTTGATATTCCTGAAGGCAATTACAAACCAAGAAAGTCTCAACCTAACAAAAACAGTCTAATATCGAAACTAAGGAAATCAGATGGCAAAAACTAAAACAAAATCCGAGAAGAGTATTACACCCTCATATCTAGACAAAACTATTAAGGAATATGGTCAGATACTTAAAAAAGGCTCGGAAGTTTTAAAAGACAAAGAGGACTTGCAAGTTATCAGTATCAGCCCAGCTATCGACGTTGGGTTGGGAGGGGGCGTTCTAGAAGGTAGTTGGATTACTTTAACTGGAGACCCGAAATCTGGCAAAACGACCACATCTATGCAGATTGCAAAAAACTGCCAAGAGCAAGGTCGTACAATTATCTATCTTGACGTAGAAGGACGTTTAAAGAAATTAAACTTTGCACTAGCAGGTCTTGACCCAGATAAAATGATAGTCGTTAGCCCTGTGGATAAACCTGTTTCCGCAGAGCAGTTTTTAGAAATCGCTTACAAAATGATGAGCGATCCTGAGTATCATGGTGCTGTTTTGATCATAGATTCAGTCTCTTCGCTAATTCCACAAAAAGAAATTGATGCGGACTTTGGATCATATCGTGCTGGCTTGCCAAAAATCCTCAGTGTGTTTACTAAAAAAATAGGTCAGCTTCTTCCAACCCAGAAGGGATTGGTAATTGCTATCACGCACTTTATTGCCAACACATCTGGATACGGTAAAGCTAAAATGGCAGATGGTGGAAACAAGATTCAATATCAAGTTGACACTAGAATGGAAATCACAGGAGGTGGTGGCAACTCTGCTGTGACTCCTTGGATGGATAACAATGGCACTCAAATAGGACAGATTGTCAATTGGAAGGTTCTTTGCTCAAGCATGGGACCACCCGGAGATTTTATTCAAAGTTATATTAGATATGGTCACGGTATTGACAAGGTTAAAGAAATCATGTCTCTAGGGCTAGATCTTGGGTTTATCTCCAAAAGAGGGGCTTGGTATACGCTAGACTTTATGCTAATTCCGGGGGGAAAGCCTGTGGGCATGGCAGGAAACCTTATTGAAAAAGGTTTGATGAATGAAGATATGACCGATGAAGAACTTCGTAAAGCCTTTACCACCCAAGGTGAGTTTAAATTGTACGAGTTGCTTATTAACAATACTGATATAGTCGAACTATTAACCAAGCTGGTCATGGAGGCGATCAATGAGTAAGATGTTTTCGGTAAACTTATACAAATCCTTAACGAAACGCCTGAATGACCGTAGTCATGACAACTCTTGGGACATGCTCAAAGAAGACTACCCAGATTTAAAAAGTGGATGTACTTTAATAACGAAATGTGGAGATTGGGGAATCAAGCGTTCAGATGAAGTTAACATTCACGGAAGGCGGCAACCCGTTTACAGAATAGAAGATGCAACGCATGGTGGAGCATTTATTCCTTTAGAAATTAAGTCTATTAAACATAACACCAAAAGATGGTTTACTACAAATCTTTATCAATATCTAGGTAAAAAAGTATACCCACTTCCTCTTGGTATCAATGGAGATATGGACTCTTTTATAGAAGCAAAAAATGAGGTAAGTAAAGATTCGTTATGCTGTGCTAATTTTAGTATAACTTCTCCCTATAGAATTAGAGTCGCTGAATGGGCGATAGAAAACTGTGATAAGTTAGACATTAGTTGTCACTTCTTTGAAAGATATCGGGGACAAAAAGAGGATTTGAAGATGCCCTTTTTACACCATTCTGGACTTGGAGTTCAAGATTTTAAAACTAACCTAGCTCGTCATCAATTCTGCATCTGCCCAAAAGGTAATGGTTTAGACACATTTCGAATGTGGGAATGTATCTTAACTAACACTGTTCCTATCGTACAGGACAGTTGGATGACTAGAGTGTTCTCAAAAATATGGCCTATGATTATTATAAGCAGGTATGAGAACTGCAACCTTACACTGCTAATGGACTCCTTTTTCGAAAAGTATGGCTCGATATCATACGACACAGACTTGCTGAAAGAAGAATATTTTAAAAATTTATTAGACAGGATTAGATATGAAAGTGATAGGCTTAGACGGAAAAGAGTATGACTGGAAACCCTCTTCTACTTATGGTAAGAGATCGAATCTTCATGAGCGTTCTAAAGCTCTTTTAGTTTCATTATTTCCTCATGACAATATCATAGAAGAGGTGGTTTTAGCCGGAACGGGGAAACCTCCACTGAGAGCAGATTTATACTTACCAAGTAGAAACTTAATTGTCGAAGCTCACGGAGAGCAGCACTTTTCTTTTAACAAACACTTCTACTCTAGCAAAGCGGATTTTTTGCGAGCCAAAGCTAGAGATGCTAAAAAAATAGAATGGTGTGAAATTAATGAAATTAGAATCATTAGTTTTAATTTTGATGAATCAGAAGAAGAGTGGGAGGCTAAAATATGAACCCATCAAAACAGAGATGTGACGATCTTTTGTCAGAGTTTCTAGGTAATGTAGAAAGGTGGACAAAATCTAAGTCTTTACCAGAAGTAGAATCCAATCCTAACGTGGCTTTCATCCTTAATTTAGACCAAGAACAACTTAGAAGGCTTGGTGGAACAAGTTGTTTGGAACACGCTTACGAGCTTTATTCCTACGCGGAATATCTGGAAACCCTAAAAGTTAAAGAAAAAAATATTTTAGAGTGGTCAGAATCCTCAATTTGGTTTATAATAAGTAAAGAGATGGATAACTACGGTGATAATTTTACCAAGTGGCAAGTCAAATACTACGCCGCAGTTGCTGAAAATCCACTAGCGTCAGAAATATTGAAAGTAAAAAATCACGCATCAGCCAGAGTTGAGACTCTAGAAGGTAAGTCGAAAAGGGTTACAAAAATGGCTGATACACTAACAAACTTAGCGAGGAGAAAAAATGAATACTAAAGACAGAGAGTATATGCAGCAGCTAAATACCAGCTTATCTACATTATCTGAAAAAATCTCAAAATATAACATAACATTATCTGAAATTAATAAAAAAGTAGAGGGTGTCCGTAAAGCGTTCAATGATCTAGGGAAAATAATCAACGGGTCGCCCGTGACAGGCTCCATTGATAATTTACCTGAGCAGACGAAGGAAGAAGTATTGAAGGACGGCTGGTTAGAATCCCCTTTGCCTGCTACAGTAGTACCAGTCCAGAACCTACCAATACACGAAAGTTCATTAGATAATTTTGCAATGAGACCTGCTGACACAGGTTCAGAAAAAATTCAACAATTGCAAAAACAAATCACCAAGCCGCAATCTAATAAGTTTGTAGATGATGGATCTCTTCATAAAGATTCAATAAACGAAACTCCAGATATTAAAATTACTTCCAAAGGCACACGTAAAAAATTTGAAAAAGTTGATCAAATTTGTTCAAGGTGTAGTAAAACATTTTCAGTTCACCCTCAACACGCTAGAGATTCTTTTGCTTGCGATAATTGTTTAAGAAGGTAATTCAATGAAAGACATAGCGGCAGAAAGAGCAGTATTGGCGGGAATGTGCCAGTACGGATTAGATGCCTACTTAGAAGTTGATTTTTTAACTTCTCAGAGTTTTACAGACCCAATGAACCAGTTAATCTTTGACTGTGTTTATAAGTCTATATCTGACAATACCACTGTTGAGCTTTCTTCAATCTTGTCGGTGGCTAATGATCTAGGTGTGGCAGAGCAGATAAACTCAAAAGACGAAATCGGATTTATTAGGTCTTTATTTAATTTTCCCATCGCCAAGGAAAACATAGGAAAATACGGGGTAAAGGTAGCAAAACTACAACTGTCTCGTGATCTATTGAAAACTCTAGAACAATCAAAGCAAGAGCTATTAGAGGTTACTGGCGATGAAGATGTTATGGATATTGTGGCTAGAATTGAAGAGCCACTTTTAGACGCAACTGGAGATATTTACAAGTCTTCTAGCAAAAAGTCAGAAACAATTGGTGAAGGTCTTGAAGATTATGTTGACTACTTAGTCAACAATGTTACTGATTTTGTTGGCATCCCTTCAGGCTTACCTGCCTTAGATGTGGCAATTGGTGGAGGTTTCCGCAGGAAGTGTGTCGATCTTGTCGCTGCACGACCAAAGGTAGGTAAGTCTATGTTGGGAGACGCTGTGGCTACCCATGTTGCTGAGAAGCACAATATCCCAGTTCTAGTGCTAGATACTGAGATGGGCAAAGAAGATCACTATAATAGAATTCTTGCCGATTTCTCTGGAGTCGAAATTAACAAAATTGCTACTGGAAAGTTTTCAGAAAGTGCTATCGAAACTGAAAAGGTTGCCAAAGCTGTTGAACGTCTTAAAAAAATCCCTTATCATTATATTAGCATCGCTGGAGAGAGTTTTGAAAATATCATTAGCCAGATGCGTAAATGGATTTACACCCATGTAGGATTTGACGAGAACGGGAAAACAAACGACTGCTTGATTGTCTATGACTATTTGAAACTTATGGGCAGTGAAGGCATCAGTGCCTCGATGCAAGAGTATCAGGTTTTAGGATTCCAAATCACTAAGCTGCATAACTTTGTAGTAAAATACGATGTTGCCTGTCTAGCTTTTGTTCAGCTTAACAGAGATGGAATAACTAAAGAGACAACGGATGTTGTGTCTGGTTCTGATCGTTTGATATGGTTGTGTACCAGCTTCTCCATCTTTAAACTAAAGAACGAGGAAGAAATAGCTGTTGACGGTAAAGAAAATGGAGATCGTAAAATAGTTCCAGTCGTAGCTAGACACGGCGAAGGTTTGGATGATGGTGATTACATTAGTATAAAAATGTTTGGAAAACTTGGAAGAATTGAACAAGGGTTGACAAGGAACGAAATTCATGAATCAAACAGAACAAACGAAGAAGGGTTCGAAATCGCAGACATTGACGAAGGAGATGATTTCAGCGATTAACGAAGCAGCGTTTTGCAAGCTAGAGAGTTTATTAGATTATTTTAATATTGAATTTTTAAACTTTCATAATAGGGTTGCATTTCCATGTCCTATTCATGGTGGCGATAGCCCAGAAGGTTGTTGCATTTTTACCGATGGTGATACTCAAAAGGGAAACTGGACTTGCTGGACTGCTCATTGTGAAGAAGAGTATGTAAGCAATTTGTTTGGTTTCGTTAGAGGTTGTTTAACTACAAATAGGGGTAGACCAGTTTCAATGAACGAAACGGCTGCATTTCTATCAAAGTTTTTAAACGCTGACCTTTCCGAGTTGAGCTTGACTCCAACAAGGCAAAACAAGGTTTTAGATATTTTTAGCAGAAAGATTGAGAGAAGACCCGCCGCCATAAACAGAGGCGAGATCAGAAACAAGCTGCATATACCAGCTAATTATTACTTAAACAGAGGTTATTCTCAATTAGTTTTAGAGGCTTTTGATGTTGGAGAGTGTTTGGTAGAGAATCAGCCAATGTCTGGAAGGGTTGTAGTTCCTCTGTATGACGAAGAACACAATTATGTAGGGTGCGTGGGTCGATCTATCAAAGAGCATTTGCAACCAAAGTGGCTGCATAGCAAAGGGTTTAATAAAAATATTTTATACGGATTGAACTTGGCTCAAGAAAGAATTATGGAAACAGGAACCGTTATTCTGGTAGAAGGTCAAGGTGATGTTTGGAGAGCTTTCGAAGCTGGGTTAGAAATGACTGTAGGCATTTTTGGAACATCTTTAAGCGAGGATCAACTGATTCTGTTAGAAAAGTCTGGAGCTTTGAATGTGGTTATTTTAACAGACTACGATGAGGCTGGTGAAAAAGCTGTTGAAGGCATAGTTAAGAAATGCGGAAGAAGATTTAATTTAATCAGACCAGATTTAGAGCCTTGGTTTGAAGAACGAGACGTTCCTAAAAAACAAAGAGATTTAGGAAATATGACGATTGAAGATATAAAAAATGAAATTTACCCCTATATTAAAGGAATATAATTTATGGAAACTAGAATAATTGCATTTGCTGGAGCTAAACAGTCAGGCAAATCTACTTGCTCAAATTTTATTCATGGTTATGAGCTATGCGGTAGAGACGTTGTGGATAAGTTTATGCTTTCCGAAACTGGTAGACTAATCGTAAAAACCAACGTAGTAAAAGAGGATGGTAAAGAAAAAGTTGAAGAAACTTTTCTAGACACATCTCGTAAAGATGAAGCATATGTAGAATGGGCTATGTACAACGTGTGGCCTTTTGTTAAGAAATATTCATTTGCGGATACTTTAAAAGAAATTGCCATTACTTTGTTTGGACTTTCTTACGAGCAGGTTTACGGAGACGACTCTTACAAAAACCAAAGGATTCCACATCTTAGATGGGAGAACATGCCGGGAGTCTGTACTAACGAAAAATTCTTTGTCTTCATGCAATCTAAAATGCAGCCTCAGTTAGCTAAAGATGAAGAAGATGCAGGCTATAAGTTAATTTATCACGCACCCGGACCAATGACCGCCCGCGAGTTTCTGCAATATCTTGGGACGGACGTTATGCGTAAAATGTACGAACCTATTTGGGTGGAGCGTCTTATCAAAGATATTCAATTAGAACAACCCGCTGTCGCTGTTGTTGACGATGTTAGATTTGTAAACGAAATCGAAGCACTGCAACAGGTCGGAGCTAAGGTAATAGGACTGAACAGATGCCCTCACGAATCTTCTCATTCGAGTGAGCAAATTATAAAAGAACATTGGGATAAACTAGATCACGTTATAGACAATGACAACGATAATGGGATTCATGCGATGTGCAAGTCTCTTATCGAATATCTGAACACGGCAGACTGGCCTACTAAACAAACAGAAGAGCTAAAAACAAGATCTGCCCTTCATACAATTAAGGAAACAAAATGATAGTAACATACATCAGAAGCTCATCTTACAATAATTATGAATACTGTCAAATGCAGTATTTCATCACTTACGTTCTAGGACACAGAAGCGTAAGTGGAAAGAAAGCTCAATTAGGAACGGTTGTCCACAAAGTCTTAGAAGTTCTGGCCTCATGCACCAAAGAGTTGCAGGAAAAACCAGATGGTAAAAGGTTAAGCATTGAGGATGACGCTATCGGCAAGGTTAATTTCACACCTGCCAAACTTAAAACTAAGAAATTTATAATGGACACACTTGCCAGAAGTTATGAACATTATACCTCTACCTGTGAAGCAAAACACAAGTATACGGGTTCCGATTTTAAATTTTGTCAAGTTCAGACATTCAACGCCTTAGATTTTAACGATGGTCAATTTGATCCACGTAACAGAAAAATTGTAGACACTGAACCTCAATTTGATATTGCCATTGATGAACCTTGGGCAAAGTTTAAGTATGATGTAGATGGCGAAACTTTTGAGGGTCAGTTGGCAATCAAAGGAACTATCGACCTTGTAACCGAGGTTGAGGAAGGTATTATTGAAGTTGTAGATTGGAAAACTGGACAACGTAAGAACTGGGCGACTGGAGAGAAAAAAACTTACGAAAAACTACTTGAAGATCCGCAATTGTTATTGTATAATTACGCTATATCCAAACTGTACCCTAATTACGATCAGGCAATTATGACTATTTTTTACACTAGAGATGGTGGGCCATTCAGTATGTGCTTTGATGAATCCGATAGAAAAAAGTTTTTAAATATGCTAAAGCAAAGATTCGAGCAAATCAAGCACAATGAGTATCCTAGCCCTTGTTCAAAAAACAGAACGAGCTTTAAGTGTACTAGATTGTGTGACTTTCATAAAAAGAAATGGCCTAACACCAACGTGTCTATGTGTCAGTATGTAGATGATCATCTTCATGCACTTGGTCATGATGAAACTGTTGCCAAATGTACTAAAAAGGGACACAGTGTAGGATATTACGAGGCTCCGGGATAATGTTTAAAGTAAGCTACGAACTCCGAGGTGAGCCACCAGACTTGAAAAAGTGTGCTATATGCGGAGAAAAGGCAGAAGGCGGGTGTATCCCTTTGGGGTCACTGTGCGGCAAGCACGCAAAAGAGTGGAACGATATTGTTTTAAAAACTTTTTGGAGTAAAGAAAATGTGGAATCCGATTAACTGCAAGACTCATTTTAGCTTGCAGCATGGTTTTTGTAAAACTGATAAACTAGCACAAAAGTGTGCCGAATATGGTTACACCGCGTGCGGTATTGCTGATTTCGGAACAGTTTCGGGTGCTGTTGAGTTTCAGCAAGAGTGCAAAAAGAACGGAGTCAAAGCGATCATTGGTTGCGAATTTGACGGTTATATTTTGTACGCTAAAAACAAAGACGGTTGGTTTGATCTAGTTAAGTATGTTTCCAATCAGAATTTAGATGTTTTAAAACAAATAGCAAAAAATGGCAATATTCTTTGCGTAACTTCTGATTCTAACGGATTTGCCAATCTTTTTAAAGGCAACCATGTACAGCTTGATTATGAAGCACAAGCGATCTATTACGTTTCTCCAGAAGAGGCTGAGTGCCATAGAATCATGCTTTGTGGCAAGCTGAAAACTGATTTTAAAAAAATCAAAAACGTTGATCATGACTTTAAACAGTTTTTTGATGGTAACGATACGTTTTATCTAACTGACAAAAACACAACTCTTACAAAAAGCGTGTCAACAGTTGGAGAAAAAGACATCTGGCGTATCGTGGATCGTTGTGAAGAGTATGATCTTGCGGATCAGCCCTCTTTTCCTACATTTGATTGCCCTGAAGGTTATTCAGAGGATGACTGGCTTACACAGTTATGTCGAGACGGGTGGAAAAACAAGCTGTTGCCCCAAGGAAAGATTAATTCCAAGGAGCAGCAGGATATTTATGCAGAAAGAATCAAGCATGAGTTGAAAGTTATTTTTAAAGCTCAGTTGTCTGGATATTTTTTAATCGTTCAGGACATTATTAAATGGGTTAAATCCCAAAATTGGCTCGCGGGTCCGGGAAGAGGGTCTGCTGCTGGATGCTTGGTTTCATATTTGCTTGATATTACGGACGTAGACCCTGTTGAGTACGACCTAATCTTTGAGAGATTTTATAACGAAGGTCGAAATACTGATGGTAATGTGGCTATTCCTGATATCGACATGGACGTTCCCGCCGAGCATAGAGATGAAGTGATAGCATACATTAAGAAAAAATACGGTCAAGATAATGTAGCCCAAATGATCACTTATAACAGACTCCAAGGGCGATCTGCTATTAAAGAAGTGTTAAGAGTAAATAATTCTGTGTCTTTTGACGAAATGAACATGATAACTAAGAGTATACCAGACGAAGCAATGATATCTGATCAGCTTGAATTAATGGAAGACAAGTCGATTATCAAGTGGGCTTTAGAAAATCAATCTGAAGAACTAAAGAACTGGTGTTATTATGATGATGACAAGAATTTAACTGGGCCACTAGCATCGTTGTTTAAACAAGCTATGCTTATTGAGGGAACTAAAAAGTCTCAGGGTAAACATCCCGCTGGTGTGATTATTTCGAAACATTCGCTAAAAGATGTTTGCCCTGTAACTATTGATAGTTCAGGAGATCCTATAGTAGCATTTGAAATGAACCCCTTGGAAATTCAAGGTCATGTAAAGTTTGACGTTTTAGGCATTGACCTTTTATCTAAAATAATGGAGATCAGCAGTAATGAAAATTGAAAATAAAGAAGAAATTATGGCCGTTGTTTACCAAGGCCATATGGTTGTAAGTAGCAACAACACTTCCCTATGCAATCTAGCAGATCATATGATGGGAAATTTTATACCAAGAAAAAAGTATCAAGTTTGGTCTGATAGGCATAAGGTTTACGATTTATACCAAGATCTTGGTGAAGCTACTGATGCGTTTTTAAAACTATCTAACAGGAGGTAATTATGAATTTTTTGAGAGCTATCGGCTTATTCTTTTGCGTGATGATTGTGTTGAGCGTTTGGGGGTGTTTACCGGAACCTGAGCCAGCACCTTTGAGTGTTGATCAGAAATTTGAAATGTTGGAAAATAATCAGAATTACTAGGAGAGGCTATGAACTATAGAGATATAATCGTATTTGACTTTGAAACCACAGGTCGCAATCCTCATACGTGTCAGCCTACACAGATTGCTGCTGTAGCTATTCATCCGCGTAAACTAACCCTTCAACCCGGAGGTGTCTTTGAAAGCAAGATGCGTTGTATTGTGGATGACGAAAAAGCTATTGCCGCTGGGTTTAGTCCGGTAGAAGACAAAGCGTTAGAAGTCACTAGAAAAACCAGAGCAGAAATTGCCAAGGGGCCAATGCCCAAAACTGTTTGGAATAAGTTTTCTCAATGGGTAAACCAATTTAACTACAAAGGCACTGGTTGGTATGCACCTATTGCGGCAGGCTACAACATCAACTCGTATGATATGGTTATTGTAGACCGTCTTTGCAAGGCATTTGGCCCGTGGGATAAAAAGAAGGAGCAGCAGAAGTTATTTAACCCCATTTTTACAATGGACTTGATGCAACACATTTATTGCTGGTTTGAAGATAATGGTGACGCTACAGGAATGAGCATGGATTACATGCGTGAATTTTTTGGTATGCCTTCGGACAACGCTCACGATGCTTTGCAAGATGTTAAGGATACGGCTAATATTCTTATTAAGTTTCTCAAAATGCAGAGAAAAATGTCGCAAAAGATTACTTTTCAAAACTCGTTTGCTAATAACAAGTTCTTTATTGAATAAGGTTTATAAATGAAAATTGCATTACTCGTACCAATTGACATACTAGGACAAACGCACTGCATCCCGGCGTTTATTCGGTATTTTGGTTTTGATCAAGTGGTAACATTCACACAAAAAGAAGATGTTGAGAAAATTGATGAAACATACGACTTGGTTTTTTCATACCTGTTTCCTCACAAAATTCCAATGTCAGTTGTAAATAAAACCACTTTCGGAGGGATCAACTTCCACCCCGCACCTCTGCCTAAATACAGAGGGTTTGCTGTTTACAACTTCGGTATCCTTAACAACGAAACAGAGTGGTACGCCACTGTTCATAAGATTGCCGAAGATATAGACTGTGGAGATATTTTATACAAAACAGCAAAGTGTAAAATAAGAAAAGACGAAACTGTGACATCTCTAAGAGATAAAACTCATACTATTATGGAGTTATCTCTTGAAAGAATCTTAACAAAGATTACTAATGAGTTTGATGTGTTTTTTAATGAAGCAGAAAAGCAAAGCGATTTAGATGAAGGTGCGTATTACTCAAAGTCTAAAATGTTAAAAGAATCTCGTATTCTTCCATCTGATGATAAAGAAACTGTAGATAGAAAATGTAGAGCGTTTTGGTGTCCCCCACACGATGGTGCTTATATTGAGATTGATGGGGAAAAATTCACATTAATAAATAAAGATATTTTAAGGAGATTATAGTGGCAGATACTTTAGGCGGCTTGGTGGATAAGTTAATCACAATTGACATGAAGATGTGGACTAATCAAGAGTTCCTCTACGAAGTTAGACGAATGACATTTCAAGAGTTTTGTCAAAAGTTTGCTACGACTGTGGAGCAAAAGAAAAGTCTTTTCGAATCTGTAAAAAAGTGCTGTGACTTGAATTACCAAAGAAATGTTTTGATTGATGAAATTGACGAAAAGGTTGTGGAAATTGTTAATGCCGCTAATAACGGCGAAGAGTTAGATGCTGGAAAGTTTATTCAAAGAAAGCATAAAACGTATTAATTTTGAGGAATAAAATGTTTGATATTAATAATTTTGATGATCCAAAGGTTTGGGATTTGATATGTGAGGGTAATACCAAAGGTGTGTTCCAGCTAGAGTCTAATCTTGGTAAACACTGGGCTAAACAGACAAAGCCTAGAAACATCAAAGATTTGGCCGCTTTGGTTAGTTTGATCCGGCCGGGAACTCTTATGGCTAAAGACGCTAATGGTAAAAGCATGACTCAGGTTTATGCGGACAGAAAGGCTGGTAAAACAGACTCTCCCGTTGAATACCTTCATGAATCATTGGAGCCTATTTTGAAAGAGACCTATGGCGTACTCGTCTACCAAGAACAATCCATGATGATTGCTCAAAGGTTGGCAGGTTTCAACCTGAAAGAAGCGGACGGGCTACGTAAAGCTATCGGTAAAAAGAAGGCTGATCTAATGGCAAAGGTCAAAAAAGACTTCTTGATAGGGACTCAAGAACAAGGAATCGTCAGCACTGCTGTTGCTGAGGAAATATTTTCTTGGATTGAGAAGTCATCTCGATATGCTTTCAATAAATCTCATGCTGTTTCCTATGCTATCAATGCTTATTGGTCTGCTTACTGCAAAACTCATCGTGTAAAAAAGTTTTTTGAAAAGTACCTAGATCGTGCAGACAGAAAGCCTAAGCCCGATATTGAGAAAAAGCAGTTGATTATGGATGCTAAAAAATTCGACATTGAGGTGCTACCTCCGAGGCTACAACACCTCTATGTTGATTTTACTAGGCATCCCGACAAGAATATTATTTACTATGGCTTAAACCACGTTAAGCATGTAGGCACTAAAGAGTGTGAGAAAATAAACAATTTAAAAGAAACTCATGGAGACGTGAACGATTATACTTGGATGGACTGTTTGATTAGGTTGATTAACGAGCTTAATATCAACAAAAGAGCGACAATTGCTATGATCTCTGTTGGTGCTTTTAATGGTAAAAATAATCGCTTGAGTAGAGCGACTATGTTGTACGAATATGATAGCTGGAGACTTTTGACAGCAAGAGAGCGGGGTGCGATAGTTCATAATTATAGCGATCCTAGCTGTCACGCATCGAATTTGTCTGAAGCTATTGGTCATCTCATAGAAGGCAGGTCGCCCATCACTGTTAACAAAAAACGAATGTTGACATTGGTTGATATCAAAGATGCTTTAGATAACCCATTTTACGACATTGAAGATAACCCGAGAAGTTTAGCTATGGCTGAAGAAAAGTATATGAGTTGTGCTCTGACTTGCAGTAAGTTAGACGCGATTGATTTATCTGTAGCAACTTATTCGTGTAGAGATTTAGAAAACCGAGCCGTTTCTGGAAAAGTTAACTTAGCTGTTGAAATAAACTTTATTAAAGTTGTTAAAACAAAGAAGGGTGATAATCCGGGACAAGAAATGGCATTTCTAACTGTAGAAGATTCTACCGGATCTTTGGATGATATTACTGTTTTCCCAGATGTTTACGGTAGTAGTAAACATATTTTAATCGAAAACAACACAGTTTTACTCTGTGGAGAAATTTCCAAAAAGGATAAAAAATCATTAATTGTTAATAATGTTAAACATATTTGAAAGGTTGATATGAATAAGTGTCATTTTTTAGGCAGGGCTACGGACATTCGATACTCAAGCGGAGATTCGGAAAACCCGTCTTTTATCGAGTTTGTGCTAGAAGTTGATGAATATAGAAAGACTAGAGATGGTAAAAAGGTAAGAGAGGCAAATTGTCTTCAAATGGAAGCGTGGCACTCTGCGGCTTATGCTTTGAGTCAGTACCTAAGCGAAAATTCTGAAATTGTGGTCGAAGCTATAGCTAGAGGTGATGTGGATCAAACTTGGTTTAGAATCACCAATTTTAAAATACTGCACAACACCGAACAAGGAGATCGAAGTTGAGAAAGAAAAGAATTCTTTGGGTAAACGAATCATCCACCAAGAACACTGGATATGGAGTTTATGGTAATGAAATTTTGTCTAGACTTCACAAAGTTCCAGAGTTTGAAGTTGCGGAGTTGGCCTGTTATGTAACGGAAAACGACATTAAAAAAGAGCCTAGACCGTGGAGAGTTTATCCCAACAAACCTTTAGAAAACGATACTGCTTATGAACGCTCTGCTTCTCAGGTTTTCGGAGAAAGGACTTTTAACGAGGTGTTGCTTCACTTTCGTCCAGATATTGTTATGGACATTCGTGATTGGTGGATGTTTGAATATCAGCAACGATCTCCGTTTAGAAATCTATTTCACTGGTGTTTAATGCCAACGGTTGACGCAATGCCGCAAAATCCCCAGTGGATCAACACCTTTGCGTCTGCGGACTCCTTGATGACTTATTCTGAGTTTGGTCAGAGGGTTCTTGAAGATCAATGCTCTGATATCAAAGTGTCAGGAGTAGCTTCTCCTGCTGCAAATTCAGAACACTTTTATCCATGCCCAGAATACGCATCAAAACTAAAGCACAAGTCTGCTATGGGGCTAGATCCAAATGCCACTATCGTAGGTATGGTTGGAAGAAATCAGCGTAGAAAATTATTTCCCGATTTGTTCCAGCACTTTAGAAAATGGCTAGACAATAACAAAGGTGTAAACAACACGTTTCTTCATTGTCATACTTATTATCCAGATATTGGTTGGGAAATTCCACAACTTTTAAACGAATATGAATTAAGCAATAGAGTTTTGTTTACGTACAAGTGTATTAAATGTGACAATGTGTCTATTGATTTTTACAAAGACAGCGTATGTCATTGCGATTCCTGCGGTAAATTTGCAAAAAAACTAGTGGGCGTAAGAAACCCTATAGACGGATATCAGCTAGGCGACATATACAAAATGCACGATTTGTATGTGCAATACGCAAACAGCGAAGGTTTTGGTATGCCTCAATTAGAGTCGGCGTTTTGCGGAACTCCTGTGGCAGCAATAAACTATTCGGCAATGGAGTCCGTGATGAGCAATATTAACGGCATTTGCATGGAGCCGTTAGCCTACACAAGAGAGTGTGAAACTGGTTGTCTCAGAGCAGTTCCTAGTTTCGAAGAATTTGCAAAGGTTATGGACTCAACGCTTGGCGAGGATGCCAATCTAAAGCTCTTTGAACGAGGCAAGCAAATGAGTAAAGACGCAATGTCTCATTACAATTGGGATAAAACTGCTGAAATTTGGATAGACCACTTTAAGTCAATTCCAATAAAATCTGACGATGAAACTTGGCGATCCAAGCCGCAGATTATTCAACCAAGTCCTGTTGAAGATTTAATGAATCTGCAAACTTTAAGAGAGCAGGTTAACTTTTTGTTTGAAAAAGTTTTATTTAAACCAGAGTGGATAGGTGGCTTTTTATGGTCAAAAGCTATGAAAGACTGCACATTTGGCTATAGGGTAAAAAATTCTGAAGAAGATTACTATTTTAACGAATCTCATGTGCCAAACATGGACAAATACGAAGACTATAACGTAGTAGATGCTTACGAAGATTTTAAGGCTCTAAGAAACCAATGGAACGAGTGGGAAACTTTAAGGAGAAATTTAAATGCTTAATTTTGATTATATTTTAAACCGTATGGCAGATCCAATTCTAAGAGCATCTTTGATAGATAGAGAGATTGATCAATACCGAGATTTCCCTTATCGAGACTCGGTGTTTGAAGGAATTTTAAAATCATTTAACGGAGAGCCTATCAGAGTTTTTCAGGTTGGTGCTATTGAATCCTTGGAAACAAAGTTTAGGCTTGGGTCTGGCTGGAGCGAGCTTTTTTGGGGAGAGTATATCAGAGAATATGGTGGAAGCCTACATGTCTGTGACATTAACTTGAACCATATAGCCCATTCTAACTTTGCTTCATCAAACCTAAAATATCAAGTCAATCTTCACGTTGGCGATGCGGCAGAATGTTTGTCGAAGATGTTTGCTGATGACAGCGAGTTTGTACCTTTTGACATTTATTATTTAGATGGTGCGGATGAGCCTTTTGGCAATCAGCAAACCTT
>Ga0208767_1001234_pt1 | contig 20427 bp, 34 predicted proteins | sample VirMetDEL_Mar_21_FD_184514 | JGI IMG/M metagenome (GOLD analysis project Ga0208767, IMG submission 184514) | Aqueous microbial communities from the Delaware River and Bay under freshwater to marine salinity gradient to study organic matter... | ecosystem: Environmental > Aquatic > Marine >... | reverse complement strand
ATAAAGTTAATTCTGAATTAATGAAAGATACTTTTGAATTTATTCAAAATCCTACACTATTTACTCGTATTATGGGATATACAAGGTATATCTCTAGATTACCGGCAAAAGCAATTACATACTCACCCCCATTTGTTGCATTCAACTTTATTCGTGATTCAGTGACAGCAACAGTTAATTCAGCTTTTGGTTTTATACCTATACTCAGTAGTGTTCAAGGTTTTGGTATGACTTTTTCAGGTAATGCTAATGGTAAAAACATGAAAAAATATGTAAATGCTGTTAGACAAAATGATGAATTTAGAAAAGCATGGGTACATGGTCTAGGATTTACAAGTAGAGCAGAAACAGAATGGAGACCAAATACATTTGTAGATGAAATTGACAAATACGGAAGAACAAGCTCTAATGGTTTTTTAAAAAGAAATTTAAATTATCTTGGTGCAAATTTTTTTAGTCGTGGTGTAAAAGGTTATGTAGATTTAGTAGGTAGAGTAGAGTATGCTTCTCGTTTTGCAGAATATACATACGCAAAAAAAGCAGGAATAAGCTCTGTTGGTGCAGCCCTTATGGGAAGAGAAGTGTCAACTGATTTTGCTATGAAAGGCTCAAGTAGGGCTCTTCAAAATTATTCTGCTGTTACAATGTTTTTTAATGCAGGACTTCAAGGGTTTTATAGAGGATTTAGAGCATTAAAAGAAAATCCAAAAAAAGCAATGGCTGTAATTGGTGTTGGTATTGTTGCACCAGAAATAACTTTATGGACATTAAATCATAATCATAGGGAGTATAGAGAAGTACCAGATAGTGTAAAACAATTAAATTATCTTATCCCAATGTATATGAGAGAAAAAGCAGATGGAAGTCATCTATGGGAAGATGGAACTAGAAAAGTAGAAGAATTTGTTGCTATACCTAAACCTTATGATTTTGGTATATTTGCAAATATTGCTACAGGAATATTAGAAGGTGTTTACACAGTAAGTCCGGGTGTAGCTACACAATACATCATGAACTCATTTAGTATTATGATGCCGGGATTACAAACTCCTACTTTACTTAATCCTTGGGTTGCAATGTATACAAATACAAACTGGCAAGGTGACCCTATTAAGCCTACAGGTTTTTCTAGAAAAATTGATAGACTTCAATACAAATCAAATACCAGAGAAAGTATAATACAATTCACACAGTTTTTAGAAAAAATAACAGGTGATGGTGGATTAGCATTACGTGGTGATGGTAAGCTAGGTGTAACAATATCACCAATAACTTTAGATTATATGGTAAATGCATATTTTACTGGCCTTGCAAGTTATCCATTAGATTTATTAGATGCTCGATTATGGGATGACGTACAGTTTGGCGAATTACCAAAAGAAAGAGGAGATAGAGCCGATTTAGCACGGCAACCTTGGTCAATAATAACAAGAAAATTTACTGTTAAAACACCTGTAAAAAATAGTAAAAACATTAAAAAGTTTTATGATATTAAAAATAGAGCTGATGCTATCAAAGACTTAAAAAATGTTACTACAACAGATTTAAGAGAAGTTTTAAATATAAAAGAATTTTCAGAATCCCAAGAAGTAAAAGACTATTTAGGTATATCATCATTTTTAAGTATGATTGCTGAGAAATTAGCAGAGTCTCGCAATGTAAGAAACGATATTAAATTTATGAAATTTCTTCCGGGAACTAAAACTGTATATAGTGCAGAATTAAAACGGCAGCATATTGATGAATTGATTGCACAAGAAAATGCAATAGCATTTAAGGCTATACAACAAATAAAAAAGGCAAACTTTGATACAATTGAAACAGATATTTTTGGTAAAACTTATAACCCTATTAACGTTAAGTCTGATGATAAGCCTGTTACATTGTCAAGACAAATGCAAGAAATACTCAAATAATATGAATATCTTCAATTCTTTATTAGATATATTTAAATCTGATGATGAGCAAATGGCTGATATCATGATTAAAGCTAAACCTAAAGATAAAGAAATATTAGCTAGGACAATGTTTGGAGAAGCTAGGGGTGAGGGTAAAGAAGGAATGCTAGCTGTTGGTAATGTTATTATGAACAGATTAAAAGATGGTAGAAGTATTTATAAAGCTACAGATAAACCGGAACTTACAGGTGTTGAAAATATTATAAAAAAAGACAAAGCTTTTAGTGTATTTAATAATCCACAATCTAAAGATTACATAAACATGATGAAACCTATAGAAGAAATGGGTACTGCAGATAAAGAGGCTTATAAATTAGCTTTGGAAATATCAGAAGGATTATTAACAGGCAAACTTAAAGACAATACAGAGGGTGCCACTTTATATTATAATCCAAATAATGTAGTAGCTACCCCAGATTGGGCAAAAAGTTGGAAAACATCTAAAACTAAATCAATAGGTAATCATGATTTTTATATTGAGGTAAAATAATGTCACTAGATAAAGAAATAGCAGAAGTTAAAACAGAAGTTAAATATATTCGAGAAGATATAGTAATACTACAAAAACAAGTTCGTGACCTTAGTCAATCGGCAAATATGGGAATTGGAGGGTTACGTGTTGCCCTGTTCATTGGTGCTGTTTTAGGTGCTATTTGGACATTTATGAAATTTTTAAAATAGGAGATATTATGGATAAGATAAAAGATATGTGGAATAGTCTCAGCAAAAAAGGTAAAATGTTTGCCTATGGTGTTGGTGCTATTTTAATCCTTATTATAATTAGTTATATTATTTAATTAAATGGAATTTATTATGTTGGCAATTGTGTCTGCCTTAGCAGGCACCTTTGCCGATAATTTTTTAAACGCTACGACATCAAATGGAGGAACAAGAATGTTAGGTGGATTACCAGTAGAAATGATTACAATGTTAGGCTCTAGTGTTCTAGGTGGAATTATGTCCATTTGGGGTCAAAGTATAAAAGCTAAACAAGAACAGCAAAAAATGTTACTGCAAAGAGCAGATACACAAATGAAGTTTGTTGAAAGTGCCCGTACATATGATAATAAAGGATTTCAATGGACTCGTAGAATAATAGCACTATCTGCAGTTATGTCTATTATTGTGTGGCCAAAAGTTGTACCTGTATTTTTTGATACAAGTGTATGGCTTACTTGGACAGAACTATCAAGAGGATTTTTATTTCTTATAGAACAAAAAGAAGTAGTTATGGATAAAGAGTTTTTTGGCGTGGTTATTACCCCATTAGATACACATTTAATGTCAGCAATAGTTGGCTTGTATTTTGGAGGTAGCCTTGTTAAAAAATAGTTTATTAGTATTATTAATTTTATGTTTAACAACTGTCACTTTTGCAACAGATACAAATACACAATCGAATCAAAGTGGCTCTAACACAAATATAACAGGTGGCTATACATCAACAACATCAAATACGTACAGTGGTGGACAAACAAACACAACAACAAACACCACTACATCAACTTCCAATGGGTCAGATATACCCGTTAACTCGGCTAACGCACCATCCTATTCGGCAATGTCGCAGGATGTTTGTAGCATGGGTGTTAGTGGCTCTGTGTCTACTCTTGGCTTTGGGGTATCTGGCGGCAAACATGTAAGGGATTTAAACTGTGAGCGTATTAAGCTCAGTAAAGTTTTATTCGACTACGGTATGCGTGTGGCGGCTATTTCCCTTTTATGTCAAGATGAAAGGGTATTTGAAAGTATGATGATGGCAGGAACACCTTGTCCTTTTGAAGGAAAGATTGGGCCGGATGCTTTAAAGCAATGGAAGAAGTATGACATCGAAAGGCCCGATTATGAAATCTATATTTCTAAACTAGAAAATCGTTCTCGTATTGATGAAGAATTAGCTGAAATAGAAAAAGAAGAGCAGGCTAGAATACGACAAGAAGAGATACAAAAAGCTATTGCAGAAGGTAAAATAATAGAGACAAATATAGAAACAAAAGAAAAAAAAGTAATTAATGTTCACAAATAAATCTCATGAGAACATACATAAAAAATACAACTCTATGGATGCTTAGGGTTTATATTGTATGGTCAATTTGTTTAGATATAAGCGTAATTACTGGACTATTATATTATTTCTTTGTTTATTAGCAAGACCTGTTTTTTCTGTTGATGAAATAAATACAGGTAATTTATTAACTAACAGTACGTTTGATAATGGCTCCTTAACAGGGTGGACTACAAATAATACTAATCAATACCATGATGGTTTTGGTAATGAATGTGTAGGTTTAGCTGTTGATAATGATAACTCTGGATGTGGTGTATCGGGTAGTGCCGCTTTAAATGGTGGTGGTTATATAGAACAATCTGTATCTTTAGCTAATGATGGTGGATTAACTAAATCAGATATCAATGGTGGTTTTAAATCTACAATGTCTGTAGATGCATGGTTTTGGAGTGGCTCTGATGACCAAGTTATTATACGACAAACATTAGTTGATGATAATGGTAATGTCACCACACAAACGAGAATTGTAACAGGAACTACAGATAAAGTTTATACTAATGGTTATGATACCTATACGGATACTATTATAGTGTCTGAAAATACACAAGAAGATTATACTATTACTGCTAGAGTAGGAGCTGTCGATGGTGGTGGGTATAATACTGGTGACAGTCATAATGCCCCGGATATTGATAATGTTACATTAGATGTTACTTATTATATACCAGATATATTTGAAGCAGAACAGCTTGAAGAGCTTGAAGTAGAAACAATAGAAATTATAGAGTTTGAAGAATACTTTTCTGTCGATACAGATACAGATTTTTTTGAAGAGTATGTTATAGATACTTCTATGACCATGGATGAACCTATGGAAATGGAAGGTGTTACTGAGGAGTTTAATGAACCAGTAACAGAGGAGGTACCTAATGATACCTATGATGATACAGGCTTGGAAGAGCCTGCACCAACAATGGAAGAGGGCCCAACGAACGAAGAGAGCTCACCAGAGACTTTTGAAAATGAAGAGGAGGTTATGGAAGAGCCGACTAGAGATGAATTTGAGGAGGAAACATCTAGTCAAGAAACTGTAGAAGAATCTCCAACAGAAGAAGAAACAACAGAGGAAACTACAGAGGAAACAGAAAACAAAGAAGAGACAGAGACAAATGAAAAAGAGACTTCCGAAGAAACAGAACCCAGTAGTGAAGAGTCTGATGACTCCGAGGTACAGGCAGAAAGTGAAGGAGAACAAAAAGACATACAATCGGGCACCGTGGCAAAAACAGGGCCTATTAAAAATGTTGGGGGAATTGCAGTAAAAGTTAAAACTGTAGAAAAAGAATTAAGTAAATTTGATAAGCTACTACAACAACCCGATTTAGGACAATATAAAGAAGTCTCTTTTTATAAGTCTAAAAATATTTACACAGATTTAGATATGAGTTTTTTTGAACAGGCAAATCTTAATATGTATGCTAAAGATATTTACACAGGCATAACATTAGATACTTATGTTCAAAATGACCCAGTAGAAATACATAGGGTCAAAATAAAAGAAGCAAAAAATAAAACTAAATTATTATTACTAGAACTGGAGGCATTACGCAATGAAAATAATAGATAAGCTTAGTACATATGCAGCACTGATTGGTACAATATCAGTTATTGGAGGAGGCTTCTATGCATGGGGTCAATTCAATAGTAGACTTGATGCATTAGAAAGTGAACCACCAGTAAACCTACAACCCTTACAAGATAAAGATAAAGAGTTATCAAGTAAAATAGATGATGCTTTATTATATGCAAATGAATACAAAGTAGATTTAATTGATAGAATAAAAAATGTTAATGATAAAATTATTCCTGTAGATTTAACTTTAGTATTTAAAGAAATAGGTAAAGTTAGAGAAGAAGTAGCTATGATTGACATCCCTAATATAGACGGCATTAAAAAGGATATCAAAGAAATAAATGCTACTATAACAAGACTAGAACAAAAAATTGCTATTCTTCAAAAAGAAAATGAAGTACAAGATGCTCAAATAAAAGAAATTAAAGTTGAGTCTAGCAACCCACTAGGAGGTTAAATGCAAGTACCTATTAATCAGCCTAAAGTTACAATGAATAATCCTTTAACAAGGGATATGTATTTTTATGATTTAGTTAATCAGTATGGAAAAGGAAGAGATATTACTCCAATGACATCTGCATTAATGTCTTCAGAAAAACCTAAATTACCTACCATTGAAATAAAACCAATGGCACAACCCAATGTATCTATGAATAATATTGTGCCAACAATGGAACAGCCAACTAATACTATCTTAAATCAAAATTTAGGATTAATGGCTACTACAAATTTAAAGAGATTTTAATAAACCGTTAAGCTGTTCATCAAAATACTGTGAGTCAGCTTTACAGTGCCTTATAACGGCATTAATTAAATGAGCATAAAAGTCATTACCCAGTTCTTTAAGAACTGACTCGGGAGGTAACGACTCATGTCTTGTAATTAAATTGCCCTTATTATCAATTGACACTTCAGTCTTAAAAATGATAGCTTCATTATTTTGACTGGGTGTCATTTTTTTTGCCCTCATCTCTAACAAAGTTAGGATTTATGTTTGGGTCTAGCTTAGTTAAGTTATTTAATAAACCAATTAGTCCTGCTACTTCTTGGTAAGGTCGTGTAAATAAATACTTTGCTACAGTACTTATTTGTTTATCTGTAATAATATAATTTGTTTCCATGTTACTCCTTGTCTCGTTGTTTAATTTCACCTGCAATTGCACCATAAGCCGCCATATCAATATACGTATCATTGGTTGGCTCACCTAATTTAGTTCTTGCAATTTTTAATAAACACATCATAATAGCCACATCGTGTGCAGTTACTCGACTACCTAAGTATGCTGCCCATAATGTGGCTATATTTTTATGGTTATCTACCTTGTCACCATAATCTTTTTGCCGTTGCCCGCCGACTAATTTCGTTGCTTCTTTTAATAAATCATCTGTTTTCATTACCATTGTATCCTCACAGTTTAAATAATTCATTAATTGGAATAAGGTAAGCTTTTGATTTTTTAAAGTCACCTACATTCTTTGTTCTATGTTTATGTTTTTCAATTAGTTGTTTTAACTTATCTGTTTTAAACCATATAATACAATGGTCTTCTTTACCATTAGCTAATACGTGAGCCCAGTAGGTAGCCTCTGTTTTTGCTATACCACTTGGTTTACCAAACGACTCATACTCAATAGCTATGTTACCAGTTTTAAACCACCAGTCTCTCTCTGTTTTAACTTCAATAGTTCCTTCTTCAATCATCTGACGGATACGTTCTTCACGGCCCTGTCCATATTTTAAATCAATATCAAATTTAGTATTTTTCATTAGTTTAACCTTTTTTCTCTTTTTTTATGTAGTGTATCAAAGTCCACAGTATTGTTTTCTAAGGGATTAGCAAGTGATTCCATACCGTCATCAAATACTTTATCCGGATTTTCTATAGCTCTTTTAACCATTCCATGTGCTATTGTCAATGCAATTGAATATGCGTAATTCATTTGTGATAACTGTCTTTCTACAACAGAGCATGCAAATCCATTTGGCGATGGGTACACATGTATTGTAACTTTGTTTTCTTCATCAAGAATGCCATTATCCATTTTGTTCTCCTATTAGTTTTATAAAATGACTTGCGTCAACAATAGCTAATGGCTGAAGCTTATTCATTTTGATTATAGCAAGAGGTATCTGTTTATCCTCTGCATTGCTTTGTGCTTGTTCCATGATATCATAAATACCTTTAAATGTTTGTTTATTTTTACATTCAATAGAATATTTAATAGACTCTTTTGCAACATTAGATAATTTAATATCTTGTCCAGACTCACCCATAATGGCAGACTGGACATCATTATTATTTAAAGAAGGAAATACTTTTAATAGTTCATCACGAACCCATTGTTGTAGCTTTCTACCTTTAGCTTTTCTACTCCGGACTGATATCATCTGGTTCTTTGCGTGGATTAGTTACTTTCGTATACCACACATATTTAGGTTTAGAAGAAGTGGATTGTTGCTGTGGTAAGTATTGTATCTCATCACCCCAACAAGGTTTCTTATAAGGGCAAAAATTACATACACTATTTAATACTCTATTACCTGTAGGTTTTCTATAAAAAGTCTCCTCTACATCTTCGTAACACCTTTTAAATGGTACATTATCATCTAATGCTTTTACCTTTTCTTTTGCTTCTTTAATAGCTTTTTGTTTATGTTCATCATCTATTCTTGGAGTTTCAACGACAGCCCATTCACCTGTTGATTTATTAATAGCTATCCAACCAGCAAAATCTGAATTATCTGCGTCACCATAAAGATATCCTTGAGAGACATAACCAAAAGTATCATTTGTATTTATAGCGTCAAATCCACCTTTGTCTCCAAATTTATAATCAAAAGAATAAGGCGATGCACTTTTAATATCCCATACTCTATCCTGTATTTTTACATCATATGTCCCTTCTATTTTTACATTATCAGATTTAAATGTAACTGGTTTTTGAAACTCTTCTATTTTTATACCTGCAGATTTCATGATAGCAACACTAAGTGCCTCAATAATATCTCCAAATATGAACCTCATTTTAGCATTATAAGGAGGTAGTTCTGGTTTTTCCCCTTTCTTTTCCATTTGTAATTGGCATAAAGGTCTGCCAATATTACTCATACGGACACGAAATTTATCTTCACGTTCCTCGGTAAACTGTTTTTTAAAAGCATCCTTACATGCCTCACCAAACTCGTTTATAACAGTACTTGATATAGGTACAGAGGCCTTATTGGCCTCTGATAGGAATACCTGTACTTTTTCTAGAATAGAGCTCATTATCCTGCTGCCAGAATATTTTCTGGGCTCTCTTCTATCTCGTTGATAACTTTTGCAGTCTCACCATCAGATGATTTTTTATCCTGTGCCTCTTTCCATTTAGCAAAGATAGCATCGTTTTCATCTTTAATGCGTGACTGGAACATTTCCATATGCTCAAGGTCATCTTTAGTAAACTGTACTTCTTCATTGGAGATAGAAATACTAGGTACATAATATACATTTGAACCTGCAGTTTTACGTAAAGGTGTATTCAAGTGTAAGACATGATTTTGCATAAGCTTATCCTTACCTTTTAATCCTTGAATAGCCTCTGATACAGGCCTAAAAGATGAACCTGCTGAACGCCATAAGATAGGCATATTCTCAACTTTTACAGGAGAACCGTCTGCAGTTGTTGCGTCCATTGTTACCAAACCATACACTAAAATGTAACAACGAGCACTGCGTTGAGCTTCTGCTTCAGCAGGTGTTAATTCATCTTTTGATTTACCTATAATTCTACCACATCTAACACCGCCGGTGCTATCTATGGCTTCTTCTTTCCAACTTTTAAAGATGATAGAAGTAGAAGGATAGGAATTAGTGTCAGCATCATATTTCATATACTGATATCCTCTAATAAAAGGCCTAAAGTGTACGGGCTTATCCTTTTCTTTTAAAGAATATACCTTAGCCTCAATATCGGGATAATAAGTTGAATAGACACCCGGTCTTAGAGTATTACCCTCTTCGTCTTCCGCCTGTCTACTTATAGATAGTTTGGGCAAAATTCCTGCACTCATTTCGGAGCCATCATCTTGTCCTGTCATTTTCATAATCTCTTCTTTACTTAGAGATTGAAATGTTTGTAAGTCATTTACCATGTGTTAACCCTCCTAGGTTAAATATTGTTAAATTGTTTATAGATATTTATGTACGATTTGTCAAGCATAAATTTCTGTTTCTAACCAATTAGGGCCTACTTTTATTTCGACATCAAGAGGTACATTGAAGTCTATACCATACAAGTCTTTCATTGATTGTATTACCCCTAAACAACCTTCACGCAAAGAAGTAGCGACCAACTCTTCTTCGCCGGGGAATACATCCGCAACAATAGAGTCATGTACAGTGTTAATAAGTAGGCTCCTAGTTTGGTTTTTCTCTAGTAATTTGTGTATGTTAATACACGCTAGAGGTACGATGTCGGCAGTAGCAAATCCTTGCACAGGATAATTTTTTATCTGTGTAGAAAAACTTGCACCGCCCCATGGCATGCGTTCTGCTTTTGGAAAAGCATATTGTCTACCAGAAGATATCGTTACTGTTTTGTGACGAATAGCTTCATCTTGTAGTCTATCATGCCAAACTTTTATATCCGGATACTTTTTTAAGAATGCGGAATAATATTTCTTTTCATTTTCTGTACCAGACATGCCACCATACAAAGGTTTAAATGTATGGGGTTTTGCCTCTTGTCTTGAACATCCAATAATATCTGCTGTGTATTGATGAACATCAACACCATTTTTAATATCCTTAATACCTTGTTTATCTTGAGCTAAAAATACAGCAGTTCTAAATTCTAATTGAGCATAATCTATTTCCATAATTTTACCATTTTCAAATCGTGAGGCAATAGATTTACGAATAGGAAAAGTAGAACCCCTTGGTTGATTTTGAAAATTAGGGTCTCTACTTGATAATCTTCCTGTTGCTGTAATACATTGCATAAATTGAGGATATAAAAATCCATTAGACTTTCTAAATTTTTTTATTCCTTCAACAAATGTAGAGAGGTAAACCTCAAGGGCATTAAATCTCATTATCTTTTTAATAAAATCTTTTAGCTCTTTGTTTTGAGAAAACCTATCTATTCTTGATAGTGTTATCTTATCTGTTTTAAATCCACCTTCAGATATATCGGAAACATATTGTGGAATACCCGCATTAAATCCTGCACGTTCTGGTAAACTAATATAGATAAAACCCTCAGCATTACAATCTGTACATTTATTTAGTGATTTATAAGGCTGACCATTTGTTTTAGTTTTACGTATTCTACCTTGACCTTTACAAACAGAGCATTGCTCTGCTCTTGTTTTATACACAGGCTCCAACTTACCTTTAAACATCTGTTTCAATTGTGTTTTAGAGTAAGGGGGCCTTTTTTTTGGTCTCTTAGTTATTGGGTCAATACCTAAATTAAATTTCTTTGACCAGTCTTTTTTATTATTTACTTTTACACCATAGACTAGCCAAGATAATTGTTCTGGGCTTGAAGGGTTTATTTTTGTATCGCCCATTCTTTGATGAATTATATTATCAAGCTCAACTCGTAACTTTTTATACTCTTCTTCAAAGTCTTTTTCCACAGTATCTAAAGCGGTACTATCAATATAGATACCATTGTTCTCCATGTGCGAAAGAACGACACAAAATTCACACATAACTTTTACTGTTTTTAGTAGCCCTTTATTACTTGGTTTGTTAAATTGTGCCATTTGTGAATCGAACAAAGCTCTTGTTGATTTTATATCAAGCCTACCATACTCATCTAATTCAGACATCGGTACATTCTCAAAAGAAATATTTTGTTCTAAATACTTTTCCATTAAATCAGACTTTTGTATAACACCTCTTCGTTGGCATAAATGTTTTAGTTTAAGGCTTGTCTTTACACCTCTTTGTAAAACATATTCTCCTATCATGGTGTCATAAATTCTACCATTATATGTAAACCCAGACTCCCATAACCATATTAAATCAAACTTAATGTTATGACCTACAAGTAAGGTAGTCTTATCTAAAATATCCTGTACTCGTTTTCTATCGGGTACACCTTTAAATTCTCGGTGTTTAAAAAAGATATAATCATCATTGAGACCCATGCATATTAAAAAGTTTTCTGGGTTCTTTGTTGATGGGTCTTTTTGTCCATCGACAACTTGGAATGATGTTTCTACGTCAAATACTGTAATCATTTTATAGTCTTTCTCTTATTATCAAAAGAACACTCACCGTTCTCATGAACATACAATAATTTTACCCCCAATTGTTTTTGATAATCAGTTGTTTTTCTATGTATTATACTGCCGGGTTTCCATGTTTTTCTATACGAAACAGACTTAACATCTAACTTAATAACTCGACCTGTATCTTTATGTATACCAACAATATCAATAGGACAGCCTTCTTGCTTTCTATTAAAGATATAATAATTATTTTTTGTTAGCCATATAGAGGCGTAGTCTTCACTAATTAATCCTTTTTCAATTTTTTTCATCGATAATAACTTTCTTTTGTTTCTATTAATCATAAATCGTACCTCGATAATTCTGGCTGTATGGTACATGTAATTAAACCATGCCAACCTGTTATTTTATTTTTGCTTATTGCTAAGCTTCTTACATTTTGATTATCTTCTAGGCTGTTGTTATATCCTACTCCAATAATCACATCTGCCTCAGCGGCTTTACCTGTTTTACTTCCCTCCATCATATCAAAGGTTAAGTTAAACTTACCGTGCCCATCAGCGGAAGCTTGCGATACTGCTATTACACAGCAATTATTTCTTTTTGCTATCTCTCTTGCACCAGTATAAATTGCTCTAAGTTTTTCATCGGTGCGTGCAAAATTACCTTTTACATTTACTTTATCTAACTGGTCAATAACTAGTATGTCTGGTTTTTCTTTCTTTACAAAGTCATCTACCATTTCTAAGTCCCAATCTACAGTGTCTAGAATGTTAATATTTTGTCGTATTTCGGCCCATTTTTCCTTTGCTAAAGGCATATCAGCCCGTACTTCATCAAAAGTAAGGCCTGTATAGGCATTTATTAGTCTCATTTGAGTCCTAATTGCAGGCTCTTCGTTGATAAGAGCACATACTTTAGCCCCTTGAGACGCAAATCCGTCAATTCCTGCGACTAAATTTACCCAGAATGCTGTCTTACCACTCTCTGGTCTCGCAAAGACTATCACTAGATTACCTTCACCTACACCATTAACTTTATCTCTAAGTGGTGCTAAATTAAATTTAAATTTTGTATTATCTTTTAAGCTTTCTATCAGCGTATCAATATCACCAGTAACATAAGAATAATCATCATCATTATCTGATACTGGCTCTTCTAATATCTTTTGTATTTCAGAAAAATCTGCGTCTCTTCCATTGTATATTTCTGTAGCAAGAACAGCTATTCTACTTGCAAGTCTTCTTTTGTACAATGATTGGAGAATATTATTTGCAATCGTTTCATTAGGTTCTGTTAAACTATTTATATCTTTAATTAAATTACTAAAGTTTTCTTTTGATGCCCTTGTTAATGCAGGATTGTATACATCTGTATGCAAAGAAGATATTTCATTTATACTTAAATTAGCATCAGAGTCTTCATGAGCACGTCTAATGGTTTCATATAAATCTCCTGTACCATTTGTAAATAATTCTTTGGAGACTTTAGTTTTGTTTTTAGTGTAAAAATCTTTTTTTAATAATAATTTAATTAGTTCTTTTTCCATTGTTGGTCGCTTTCAGTTGTTTTAATATCTCTCTCATTAATTTTGTTTTTGTTTTGCCTTTCCAAAGTTGTGTATAAAACTTTGCACTGGTTTTGTCAAGTCTACATGACGCTGTACCTAATGGCCATGATTTTAAATATGCTAAATAAAATTTATCAGATAAACTTCTCATACTTTTTTGGCTTATTTTAACGGCTATTTTTTTATACTCACCTGTTACACCATAGACACAATGAAAATACTTTTGTTTTTCCATAACAAACCAAGGGTAACTGCCGCAGTCAATTAACTTCCACATTATACTTGCCTCATAAAACTATAATCATTTCCATAATCCCAATCGTCTGTACTCTTACAAGGAGTACATATACGATTATGCGAACCTTCACTGTCAAAATTATTATTGCACATTAAACATATTTTTTTAGTTAAATTTTCTGTTTTAATTTTTCTCATATGAACAGCACCTCTTCTAAAAAAAACAGTGCGTTTATGACCTTTGGCTCTATTATATTTTCTTCTTTGCATTTTTTTTACTCCTGCGTAACAGAGATATCCATGTGTCTTCAAACATCACAATACCTTGTTTTATATTTTTCTTTGTTTTGTTTTTATCATGTAAGTAATCATACAGGAAGTCTGTAAGTAAGTCAACAAATTGAATTGAAAAGAATTTTTTAAACATAATAATTTATTATCCCTGATAAAAAAATAAATAAAGCTATGGAATTAATAAATACAAGAGCCTTATCATGCCATAACATTCCTACAATAAACCATCCAGTAACACCTACAGCATGAAAAAACATATTATAAGGCTGTATATTTGAGGCCGTTAAAATCATTCCAATAAGGATAATACCACTGGCTATCCATTTGATATACCAAGATAAATCTCCTTTTGGAGTTATTTTATTTTTAGGCATGCACCCACCATTTTGGAGGGAATACACCTTTTTCCCATTTAGCAAAATACGCTTTAGCACCTTGATAATATTTTCTGTATGCAGTTACATAATCTTTATCTTTGTATTCATCTGGCATACATTGAGGTGGCTCACTAATATAATCTTTATGCATTACTTTTTTAATTTTATTTTCATATTTATTTTTATAAATTGCATCAATAATACGAAATGATTTATGTTCTTTATTAAATCGTTGTTCATATTGGTGATTAATATATACAGCGTTTTTTAATGCCCAAATAAAATTTTGTCTAGTATGACCTACCCATATAGTCATTGGGTGTTTAGGATAAGCAGGCTTGTATAAATCATCAAATTCTTTTTCTGCATTAGCTTGTACAGCAGTGGATAACATTTGACAACTTTCTAATAACATTTTTGGCACATGCTTATCACATAAAGCAAGTGCAGCTTTGGACGGGTCACTATCTAAAAAAAATATATTCATAATAATAAACTTTCTATTTGATGTTTATCAAAATACTTCAAATCATCTTCAAGTATCTTAACTTCACTATCCATATAATATCTTAATTGGTTGCTTATGTCAAACGCCTTAGTCGTTGCGTCTCTGTCTAATGCCACAATAACTTTTTTAAATTTACTTTTTAATACAGGAATAAAACTTGCAGGTAAACTTGTACCCATTAAAGCTACACCAGTATAAACTTCCGATACAGCACAGGCACTGGCACAATCCTCTACAAGTACTGCCGTATCACTATTACCACAAATAAACGGATATGTTTTATCCCCATAGATATACCATTTAGGATACACCTCTGCATTTAATCCCCTTCCAATTGCCCCTTTTATTTTTTCTTTTTCTTTTATTAAAAATACAGCTCGGTGTTGTCTTGCGTCATACCGCATGTCTGCCTTACCATCTATGTATGCTTGTATACAATGGTTTTTCTTTAAGTAATCAGTACATTTATCTGTAGAAAAAATACTAACAAAACTTTCTGGAAGTACAAAGTCTCTTGGCTTTTCTTTTTCTTTTGTTACTACGGTTTCGATTACTTGTTGCATTGTCATTTCTCCTTCATGTTTTCCCTTTGATGAGCAAGACGCATGAAAGCAATACCACATCAAATGAGAATTATGTTTTTTGACGGTGAGGGTATTTGTGTTATGACAAAAAGGACAATCAATACGCATGTCCACATCTGTATTGGGGATTAATGTTTTTATAATGGATAATTGTTGTGTATAATTCATGGTTTGTTTTTATAGTATAAAATAAAAAGAGTCAAGGGCAGAAAGGAAGGCAAAGCACCCTTGACTCGTCAAATCAGCAACCAAGCCCGATTTACGCCCCTATGTACAGCTTGGGGTACGACGTTTCTTGTTGCTATGATTACAACTAACTGTTTTGCTACACAGGATAAACAGCAATCCCCCAGATTCAAACTAGGACATAGTTGTAAAACTCTAAACTTACTTGAGGAGACGAAATATTTCTTCGAAACGGCTGCAGTATCTCCTCAAATAAATTTGGAAACACAATACATATATGCGGCGACACTACATATTGTGTTTCCTTTTCTAACCAGACTTATTCTGATTAAAACCTAATTTTATATACTGACCTCCCTTTTTAAAGTACTTATCGGAACACTAGTCGGTGGCGGTTTTATCCACTTTCACAGTATATAAACTCTATAATATATTATACCTCCCCTTGTGTCAAGTTTCTGATATCATCAATGTTCTTTTGAATAACCGCAAGTTTTCTTTGCACCATTTGGTTATCCTGCGTACTCCCTAACATTTTATTAAAAGCACGTATTACATGTATCACATCCATATCAAGTATATCAATATTTTCACCTTTAGTTTCAGAGAAATATTTATTTAAATCATGTAGGTCATATGGTGTAGCCCTACCGTCTATTTCCTGTAAAATATTTAAAATTTTTCTTACTTGCATTATTTTACCCTCACAATCTTATCATTTTTCATTGTTACTTCTGCAAAAAATTCTCGTTTATACCCTGTTATGTGCGGTCTATTGCAACCTGCAAATGAACCATTAGATTTATATTCTGCACCAAACATACTTGTTTCAGTATAATCTAATTCTTTGCCTATGTTTTCTTTTAGTTCTTTTTTAGTTTCATAGTTTAGTATCATCATAGTTTTGTCCTTTCAATTATTATTACAGTATAGACTAAGCTAGTCCTTATGTCAATTCAAGCTCTCTGCATATTCTCGAACTAACTCATCTATTTTTTCTGGGTCTACAAACTTCTCCCAATCATCATAAGTTTTTTCAACATACTTCATGACATTTTTTACAATATCATCATGGTCTTTACCCTCATATAATTTAGGTAATTCCTTGTATATCTCATCAAGCATTTGCTCTTGCATATTTTCTGCATAAACTTCCCATCTTAAATCGCTCATGAGTTTGCCTCAATAAAACGGATAACAGCATTAGAATTTTCTGCTGAAATATACCAGTCGGGAACACCCCCATATAAATTAAGAGCAGAGTCTTTTATAGATTTAGAACCTGCATCATCTTTTCCAAGTAATGTATTGGCATAATAACGGGCAACATGCTGTCCATATTTTGTATGCCTATATCTTGTATCATAAAAACTTACAAATATTTCCTGTGTTTGTATGTCTTTATCTAAAGTAACATTGAAAGTAATATCATCATCATTTGTTACTTGCATAGCTTTGTATGTATTTTTTAACATTTTTTTATCCCTTCTATTTTCATGTAACACCATGTCACATTAGTACTTTTAGTGTTTGTGGTAGCTGACATTTTTTACCTCCTTACTCCAACAAGCACGACAATCACGGCACTCATTGTCTTGAAATCGTGCAGGGCAATCATGGCCAACAGGATTACTTTTATAATGTACTGTTGATGTAAAGTCAAATGAGGGCAAAGGCTCCCCATCAATAAGCGGTGCTGATACTCTTACCGTTAGATTGTCTGGAAAACTACCATAGATTTTTAGATAGTCTTTTACAACCTTTACTTCTCTTGTAGGTAGCCAGTGTTTGATATCGGGTGTTTGCTGACATATCATCACAATTTTTTCTAGCATAGATATATCGGCAAGGTCACCACTATCAAACCACCTAAAGTATCCAGACTTGGCTGAATACCTGTTTATCATAAAGGTCATCGCCTCAATAAACTTAGGGTGCTTGAATGCGTCAAATCTTTTCTGCAAACCTTTTTGAACATCGGGAAATAAATAATTACCCTTCATGGCATAACAGCCCTCACATGTTGACCCTTCAACATTACGTAATTTACTGCCTGTTTTGCATAGTTTAGCAGGGGTGTTGTAAGTTGGGCAAGGCATTTTACCTGCTTTACCCAAACTAATCATTACAGTTTTAGCTTGCACTGTTGTTGTAATAGTATTCATATTTTCCTTTCTGTATATAAACATAATATCATTATTCTAATCTTATGTCTAATCCTTCTTGAACTCCTGTATTAAAATAACAATAAATATTAATAATAATATACTTAAAAAAATCATTGACAAATTCCTGTTTAATGGTATAATGAAATCCCCCATATAGGGAGCCTCTACGTATACAGGTATCTATCAACTCTTAGTTACCTCAGCTTTATCAAATTCAAAGTCATTTAATTCTGGATTTATAGCATACCACATACTAGCTAATACTATATGATTAACTCTAGGATATTGTTCTATAAATTCCATTAGGGTAACTTCTTCAGCTACCTTTTGCATTTTCCTAACTTCCCAAACTCTATTATGTAAATCTTTATTAGATATTTCAGTCATATTACTCCTTAATATTTTAATTGTTGTTTATCAACAATCCATAAATGTTTAATTTTTGTTTTACCTTTTTCAAATACAGCATTTATTTTGTATTCCATTTTTGCATTTTCTTTTGATAAAGGATTATCTTTATCTGCATTAACAGGTACAAAAAATGTAGCAACACCATCTTTTATGGTTGCCTCGTATTTACCGAAGTTTATATTCATAGTTTTCCTCTCTGTTTTACAAGGTAGCAACACACTAACGGCTACTACCTTGTTTAACTTGCAGTTATTTTTAGCAATTATGATAATACTATTTTTTTAATGTTATGTCAATAAAAAACCCCAGAAATCTGCGAAATCTCTGGGGTCGGAGGAGAAATAATATGCTTTTATCTGTTATAATATAGCACTATAATAATACCTGTTAATACTAAAGCCAAGTAAAGTATTAAATCCATTATATTGTTAATAGGTTATATAATAAAGCAAATAAGCTAATCCAAAATAATGCAACAACAATTGTTGCTTGTAACATTTTCATAATTTACCCTTTCTAATTCTTGTTATTCTTTTAGACTTTCCATATTTTATGTAAAGCCATGTAAGTGTTAATATAAAGTTTTTCACGCACCTTCCTTTCTTTAATTATCTAAATATATCAAGTATTTAAACTTATGTCAAATCATGCATTTTTATAAATTGGTCTAACACTTTTTGTTTGTTGCCTTTTAAATTAAATTCATTTTTAATTCTAGCATAAGCTGTTTGACCTCTTGAAACTTTCATTCCTGTTTTAACTTCTAGCTCAAGTGCATTTTTCAAGACAAACAATCTATATCGTTTTATATTTTCTTCTCCTGTTATTAACATTTACTGTCCTTCCTTTCTTTAATTATCTATATATATATCAAGTATTTAGGCTTATGTCAATTGTGCTTGTAGTAATCTAATTTTTTACAAGGTTTACAAAATCTATCAAATTTTGAATATGTTATAAATTCTTTTTTACAAATGTAGCAATCTCTTTTTCCAATTGGTTTAAAATAGTAATCGTCTCTGTAATGAGTATCATACTTTTTTCTTGGAGTATATCCGCTTTTCCCTTTATCTCTAAAGAGTCTACCAAGTACAGCATTTTTAGTTGTGCCTAGTTTTTTTCCAATCTCTGATTTTGTTAAACTTGTTTTATCTAACTCGTAAAGTTGTTTTAATTTTTCTTCTGTCCAAAATGTCATGCCTGTATATACCATATATAGTATATTAACGCAACACTGCATTTTGTTTTTGTTTTGTAACTACGGTTTCGTTTTGCTTTTGCTTTTACTTTTCTACTACGGTTTCGATTTCTCAAAAAAAATTTTAGACATAAAAAAACCCCGCATATAGCGGGGCTTAGTAATTGAAATATAAGGGTTTTATTAACTAGCTTTTTTGATAGCTGTATTTATTATATTCCCTTCTTTTGTTATTTGGTGCGTTGCTCTAGTTTCAAAAAACTTATCTAAAGTGTTTTCTAACTCTTTTAATATTTTTGTGTCACTATCTGGCATATCGACAATTGAGGCTGTTTTTAGCTTTATTAATTGTATATTTAAATCGCTAGCCATTTTGATAATGTCAATTTTACCAGTATCAACGTTGGCTTGACGCTGGCTAAACCCTTTAAATACTTGAGCAAAATGCTTTTCCCTAAGTCTTAAAGATACAGGTACTCTGTTTTTATCATTGTTAGGGAGTTCCTGCTTTACCCCTTCAATAACATCCATAATAACAGGTTTAATAATATTATGGGGTAAAGTTAAAACTCCATTAACCCTTTTATAGCCGTTAGGATTGTTAAACCTTTTATCATTTTTTAGGCTCCCATCAGCATTTAAAACAGGTTTTGCACTAGGCTCAATCGAGTAAAATTCTAGTAAAGCGTCGAAGGTTGCCCTTTTAACCCTTGTTTCAAAGCTAGGGCTTTTTAGACTTTCTCCGTCTTTTGTTTTCCCTTTTGGATTATATCCTGCAAACTCGTATATTGTCTTTGTTAGTCGCTCAAGGTTCCAAGCCCCATTATCTACTGTTACATCTTTTAAGTATGTCACAATATATTCAGATAAGTTAGAGCTATCCTTGTTTATGGCTTTATCATTCTTACGGCTAGCCCTTAGCATTAATTCACTTTGAGTCTTTAGAGCTTGCTCGGATTTAATTATAGTAGTCATTTTTAACCTTTCTGTTAAAGTATTAATATAGATACCTTACTAAAAGTACTTTGATAAGTCAACATAATGTCAATAAAAAAGTCACAATAAACTA
>Ga0208767_1001233_pt1 | contig 20432 bp, 18 predicted proteins | sample VirMetDEL_Mar_21_FD_184514 | JGI IMG/M metagenome (GOLD analysis project Ga0208767, IMG submission 184514) | Aqueous microbial communities from the Delaware River and Bay under freshwater to marine salinity gradient to study organic matter... | ecosystem: Environmental > Aquatic > Marine >... | reverse complement strand
CGGCAGCCGCACGCACCGTGGTGACATCAGCATCGGACTGAAGCAGGTTCTGCTTCGTATACTGGCCCGTAGCCATGAGTCACCTCCGACTAGGCCGTCTGGTCGACGATCTCACCCGTGAACAGGTACACGCCAGGGTTGGCGGCGTCGACGACGTGCCCGATGGTACGTGACTTCGTCGTCGCCGTGAGCGTAGGGGTTCCGTCGGTTGCGATGAACACACGGTCGCCGACAACCCCGGTCGAGAAGTTGACGGAGTTCGTGACGAGCTTCCAGGGCAGGACCACGCCGAACCCGTCAGCCGGAATCTCGTGCTTGGCGATGAACAGACGGCCGCGTGCCGCCTTGTCCGTGCCGAGTGCCTTGGTGACCTTGAGGAACGGGCCCTCGTAGCCATTGACGAAGACGACAGTGTCAGCCGCGATAGCCACAGAAGTGCTCGCGTTCTTGACCTTGACGCCCTCGGCGTAGTTGAAGTCGGTGCCCGGCTTGATCAGGCGCTGCTTAAGGTTGCCCATTGGAGTCTCCTATAGACCTCGAGCCGGGCTTGGCTCTGGTCGTTGAGTAGCAGAACTAAATGTTTCGGTCAAGGACTGCGTGAACTACTCGTCCTTCGGTAGCTTAGACGGAATCGGCTGCCGAGGCTTGCCCCGGTGCTCCGCCTGGCTGACGATTGTTGATGCGAACTGCTTCTTGTCGGTGATGTCGTAGCGTTGAGCCATGCGCCCCGAGAAGAAAGCGTGCTTGTAAGCTCCGAGATACTCGGAGAACGCCACGACGCGGGCGGCCAGCCAGCCCTTCTGGGCTTCGGTGTACTCGATGGACAGCGGGCCCGCTCTGACGCGCGCTGCGTCGATGTCATCGAACGGATTGACGCCTGGGATGCCCTGCGACAGGGCTTGGAGAAGGAGCAGGGAGCCCTCGCCAACGACGTAGCCGCCGTTGATCTCGTCGAGCAGGCGAGAGCGCGTGTACTCGGGCAGCACGAACGTCCGCATGAGCCCGATGGATACAGGGTTGCCGGCAATCTTGGCGGGGGTGCTCGAGGTGGCGTCCGGCAGGATGTACAGCTCTCCGTTCTTGGGGTGGGGATGAAGCGCATCTCCGAGTCCGAAGTGAGTCAGCATGACGGCTTCGTACTGACGCACCTTCCTGCCGGCGGTCCCCCCGTAGCCTGCCTGGGGGTCCTCGATGCCTACCATGCCCGCGAAGGCCTTGATGACTTCGGACGAGAACGGGTTGGCCACGTCGACAGCGTGCCGCAGAAGCCCCTGCATGACGGAGTCGTAGTTCACCTCCCTCTCCGTGAGCCCCATGGCGTTGAGAGCCGTGACTGCCAGAGGGATCATCGAGAGGTTCACGAGGTCGAGGTAGTTGTTGAGGAACTCGATGTGCGTGGCCTTGGGCAGAACGCCGGCCACCGAGTCGATGTCTCGTCCGTAGATGGCCTTGACGACGCGCGCCTGGTCCCTGCCCAGGGGCATCGTCATCATCAGCGTCTGCTCGATCAAGTAGTCGGGCATGAACGTCGTGTACGCGCGCCGCTGGGCCTCTTCCGGTGTCTCAATCTCGGCCATCGGGTCGCCGAACACAGCCTTCTCGAAGAAGTCCTTCGAGAACCGCGACACGAGCTCAAGCCGTTGGAGCTTAGTGCGACCCCGAACGAACTTCTTCAGGTACTCGTCGAGGTTGTCGGTGTAGCCCTCGAACAGGGTGCGGTGCGCCTGGGCAAAGGCGTTCTTGATGAACGTGTAGAACAGGAAGTTGCGCCCGAGGAATATGGCTTCACTGGCCCCGATGGCATCGTCCCAGTTGAACAGCGCCTGCCGCATGCGCAGGCCTGCTTGCTGGGCCGTCATCCCTTGCTCGGCGTACAACTGTAGGAAGAGTCCGACGCGCTGAGCCTTGGTGGCCTCGCGCATCTGAATCTCCATCAGCCTGCCGTAGTCACGTAGACGGCCCCCGAACGCGGGGTCCTTCTTTACCTTCCGCAGCGCGAGCATCGCGTCCGAGGTCAGGATGTTGTCGCCCGCGCCCTGGTCGAGAGCCTTCTCCAAGATGGATGAGGCCTTCTCTTTGATGACGCGGTCGCCTCGACGTATCTCAATCAGCTGGTCAGAGCCCTCGAGCACAGCCCGTGTAGCCGGATCACTGAAGGCTCTCGTCGGAGCCGGCAGTACCCGTCGCCCCGTGCCCCCTACGACGCCCAGAGAGCGCTGCATGGCCTTGCCCAAGACTGGTATGTACCCAAGGGCCCCGAAGGTGCTAACGCGCAGCACAGAGGACAGGGGCACCTCGTTGAGGTCAATGATCATCTGCGTGGTATCGCCGTAGACAGCGTTGGTGGCGAACGCAGCTCGTGGGAGCAGAAGCCCGAAGAGAATGGCCTTCTTGTGCCAGCTGATCATCGTGTCGACTAGCCCGAGCATCTTCTGACCGATGCGCGTCTTGACCGGGGCGTCGGTCAAGTCCTTCTTCAGCCCGTCGAGTGCGTCGTACAAGTCCTTCGACAAGTCGCGCGGCACGTACAGGATGTTCCCGTCTGCGTCGATAGACCGCGCCACGAGCTTGCTGTACTGCCGCTTGATTTGCCCGGCAGCCGCTGTCGCGACGTTCTTCTGGCGGCCTGATGTGAACGAGAGCCCCAGAGACAGGATGCCGTCGATGGCGTCTTGGAAGCTGCCCACAAGGGGGTCGCGCAGCGTCACCTCGGCCAAGGGCACCGTCATCTTGTAGTTGCCCTCGAGGTCCGTCAGCTTGGCGAACTCGACTTTCCTGCTTCCCCTCTTCTGCGTGAAGATCTCGTCGACACGGTAGGCAGTGACGCCCATGTCGCCACGGATGTTGCGCTCGGCGTAGAGGTCACGCTTGATGCCGTCGCCGATGGTTCGCTTCGTGCGGATGTCCGCCGCCTGGTCCAGTTCAGACTGCGACACACTCCGCACGCGCGGGTCAGCCGGGAAGCCCGCAGGGGTAGCCCGCGAGGCTTCTCCCTTGACCGTGTAGCCCTCGACCTTGACGTTGGGAGGCGCTGGGACGATGCGACCCTTGTTGAGAGCCTCGTTGAACTGACGAGCTGCCTTCGTCGTGATGACGAGGTCCCCGACAACAGGCTTGGTCGTGAAGTCAGCGCGCACAGCCAGGCCTTCTGCCAGGAAGCTGTTGACACTGCGCGCGAGGGAAGGAGAGAACAGATGGCGGCCTTCCCCGGCTATCGCGACAACCTTCTTCAGCATGCGGCCTTCGGCAGCCGCGATGACAAGGATCTTAGAGAACAGCCGGTAGTCGGCCAGCTGCTTCGAGACGGGCGACCCGAACTTGCCTGGCCCTGTGTTCCAGGCCTTGCGAATCACGTCAGGGAGCTGTTCTGCAATCCGTCGAGACGGCACGCCCGCCTTCGATTGCGAGATAAGGAAGCTGGCGACGGCCTGTGTCGCAAGTTTCTCGGCTTGCGCCAGCTCGTCGATACTGATGCGGTCAGCAGCGAAGCTACGCACAATCGCGGCCAGCGCCTCGTCAACGTAGCCTTCGGCGCCCGTCATCAGCCGGGCAGCCCCCACTAGGTAGTCGATGGCGTGGTCAAGGGGGCTCGTGTCGCCCGTACGCCCTGACAACGTCATCTCCTGCCCCAAGGTCGTCTTCACGTCGATGACGCCGCGACCGTCGAGGTAGTCAAGGGACAGGCGTTGGGCGCGGTCGTAGTTGACCTGTGCCTTCTCCTTCGAGCTCAAGTTCGCCATGTTCTCGGGAAGCTCGTCGCCTATCTTCTCCGAGTAGATGATGTACTCGTTCATCTCCCCGCCGATGGTTCTGGCGTAGATGCGGGCCGATGTCGAAGCCCGCGTCAGCCCCTCGTTCGCGTCGATGTCGAGAACGCCGCGCTCGACCGTTAGGTACGTGTCAATGAAGTCTTGAAGCTCTCCTTCGTACTTGGCGTAGAACCGAGCGGCTTTCATCATGTAGGTGTCGACGAAGTCGCGTACGCCTCGAATGGAGGGCTGACTTCGTACGAGGTCGCCGACTGCCCCAGGGCGTCGGTAGAACTGCCGTACGGCGATCTGATTGCGGAGCAAGTCTTCGATGGCTGCCGCGTACTCCTCTGGGCTCATCGTGTTGCGCATGTCGGTGAGCAGCTGCTCCATCGACTTGCCCTTGCGCAGCACCTCATCGGCTTCCCTGATCATGTCGGGCGTGATGCCGCCCTCTTCACCCGCAGTCTTACGGGCTCGCTTGAGCAACGCGTCGAACTCGACACGCGCCTTTGCCCCGACTTCGCCCAGCTTTGCTTCCAGCTCCAAGATCTCGTTGAAGTTCTTGAGCACGCCCAGCATGTACGCCCGTCGTTGCGACGCAGGCTCCTGCATCTTCACAGCCATCTCGGCCATGTCAGCACGGGCCTTGAGCAGATCTTGCGAATGCCTGATGTAGATCTGGGTCTCGTCCGTCAGACGGCGCAGCATGTCGCCTACCTCGGACCCTGGGGCTATCGTCGCCCCGAAGTTCGTGAGCTTGGTCTCGATGGACTGCCGTAGTGTCTCTTCGACACGCTCCGCCGCCTGCGCACGAACTTCGTCCTTGCGGACCTGATCCAGCGCCTTCTGATGCTGAGCCTTGGTCGTGGCAATAGTCTCGTCGAGCACATCGTCGAAAGGCCGCGCCAGCGTGGCGAGCAACGAGGTGCGGAGCTTCTCTGCGAACGCCGCGAGGTTCTTCTCTCGCATGATGCCCCGGCCTTCGCCTGTACGCTGAAGCGCCTGGGCTCTGGCCAGCATCTCGACAGGGTCGCCTCCCGAAGCGCGGATGATCTTCTTGACGGCGTTCTGCTGAAGGAAGTTGATGCGCGCGGCATCATCCATCAAGTCGATGTTCTCAAGCTGATCCGCCAGCCCTTGGCGAACTGTGTCGTCGACTGTAAGACGACCGCGCTGCCGCGCATCTTCGAGTACAGCCAGCCGACTTCGCAGCTGACTCTCGTGAATCTTCGCCTGTGCCGCAGAAGTCTCGGCTTCCGTCCTCTCGGCCCGGACCTCGATGCGCTTACGAATGTCCTGCGCGACCTCCAGGGCTACCGGAGGAGCGTTCTCGAGGGCCTCTTCGGTGTCGCTTGCCCGCTTGCTCGCGTCTGCGTACGATTTGCTGTAGGCCCGCTCGGCCTCACGCGTCACGTTCAATACGTCCTTTGAGATGGAAGGCACCTGCCCAGGGCCAGCCGCTTCGACCCCTGCGGACTTGAGGTTCGCCATCTCCGCCTTGCGCCCTGTCGCCGCAAGCCGCCCCGTAGGGTCCTGATACAGCATGTCGCTGAACTCTTCGGCGGCCTTCTCCTCTGTGATCACGCCGTTGTTGAGGTCTTCCTCTAGCTTCCGCGACGCGTCGATGCCCGTGAGGTCCTTGTACTGAAGCCTCGAAGCAGCGCGAGCATTCATCCTGGCAGCGTCGAACCCTGCGAGAGCGGCCGTCAGCTTCTTCCCCTTGCTCGCGAGATGCCCCATGGGGCCGAGCAGCGTCAGCGCGTCTGGTTCAAACATCATCCCGAAGATCATGGCAGCTGCGCCAGTGACGGTCGAGATGTTGAACACGCTGTCGGGTGCGGGCGCCTCGCGAAGCCCCATGGCAACTGTCGGGTCTGCTGCCCGCCCCAGCGTGAACATCATGGTGCCGAGGTCATCGTCGCGAGATGCGATGCGGAAGAGGTGCTCGTCCGTGCCGTAGATCTCGGCTACGCGCTCCGCAATGTCCATGATCTCGCCGTCGAACTTGCCCTTCTCTTCGATGACATCTTCGAGGGCCATCGCATACGCGGAGGACAAGCCTTCCGACAGGAGGCTGACGCGCAGGAACTGATCGATGCCTCGTGTCGTCGTGTTGTCCGACAAGTAGCGACTGACGAACCCGAACTCGCCCGCCCTGACTTTGTCCCCAGTGGCACGCTTCAGCGTGCCGGCAACTCTGACGGGAGGCAGGATTGGTGCCAGGCCGGCTTTGATTGCCTTGTCGAGGAAGTCTCCCGCGAACTCATCCATACCTAACGTAGCCATGCTGGCGAGAACCTGGAACCCGTCCGCAAGGTTGCCGAGGGCGCCCTCACCGCGCGTGTACGCCGCGAACAGCCCCTCCGGGTCGGGGTGGTACGTCGGGGCCCGCAGGTTGACCATCTTCTGGATGTAGCGATTGGCCTCGTCGCGAGCTCGCTCGCGCGCATCCTCGACAGACATCTCGGGCAACTGCGTCCGTGTCGCCGCGAACCTCGATGCATAGAGCGCGTCGTACATGCCGCGAAGGTCAACAGCCACCTGCCCGTCTGCTGACTGCATCAGGGCCATCTGGATGTCCTGCGGACGTGCCGGGTCGCGCATCTGACTAAGCGCGATGACCCGCTCCTGGGCCTCGGGACGGATGCCCGCCTCGTCCATCATCTGCTTCGTGGGCTCGGTCGCTGTTGCCTCACGCAGCGCCTTCTTCGTGTCTTCATCGAGGTCGGCCAGCAACAGCGTGTGCTCGGGACCATGCGTCTGTTGACGTGCCATCTGCGCGTTGAGGCTGTCGTTCTTCGTGCGGTCGACCGAGAAGGTCTTACCGTCGAGAAGCCCGTTGATGCGCTCCCCACCCTTCTCGGCAATCTCCTGATTGTAGAGCAGTTGGAGGTTGGCCTGCTGTCGGAGCAGCTCTTGGTAGTCCTCGGGCAGGTTCTTCCGTAGCTCATCGGGGTTCGTGTACTGCTGCCCGAGAGTCGCCATCGACCAGATGTTGACGGCCTCGAGGGCATCCGAATCGAAGCCCTCCTTGTCCTTGTCGTAGAGGGGCAAGGACGCGTCGTAGCCCTTGTCGACGGGCCGCGTCGCCGACTGGATGAGGTCGTCTAGCAGCTTCGTTCGCTGGGGCATGTCGTCGAAGTCGATGCCCCGCTTGTCTGCTACGCGCTTCAGGTACGTCCCGAAGTCGCTCTGCATCAGGGTCTGACCTCTCCTCTTCGTGTCGACGATGAGGGCCGTCTCGCGGTCAGGTGCCGCCGCTCGAAGCTGCTCGCGCTTTGCCCCTTGCTGTTGGGCAGTGCGGAGCTTCTCAAGGCGCTCGTCAGCAGCCTTGCGCCGCTTCTTCTCGCGCTCCGCTTCTTTCGTGTCGATCTGCCTGAACACCTCACCGAAAGCGGCTGCACGCTCCATGCCCGGAGACATGGAGCGCACCTGCTCTAGGCGCTCTTCGATGGTGAGAGGCTTCTCTGGAACCGGCGGGGACTCAGGTGTCGACGGGCTGAGGTCCTGTTGGGGCATAGAGCTTCTCCCGCATCGCGGCTACTACTCGGGGACGAGCTAACCTAGCACGAGCCTGTTGCCGCGTTTCCTTCCGCTCGGCGCGCATCTCCTCCCCTTCTTCCCTGGCCATTGCGCGGAGCCCTGACACAGGGTCTTCGTAGCCGCGCTTCTTCATCTCGGCTGAGAAGCTCGGGTCCTGCATCACCTCGAAGGCGGCGCGTGCGACAGGCGCCTTGGGGGCCACAGCGAGCTTCTGCAACTGTGCGGCAATGTCTGCCCGCTCACCGCCGTACTTGCCCCGCAGGGCATCTTCTCGGGCCTGCATCGAGGCGGTGTCGAGCCCATAGCGTGCGAAGAGCTCATCGACAGACCCTGCCCCGTAGGCCGACAGGATGTCCTTCATCTCGTTCGCAAACTTGCCCCCACCCGAGCCCGTGACGAGCTGATTGATGGTGGCGGCCATGTCGTCGTAGCTACGCTCTAGCCCCTGCGAGGTCAGTCGTGCTTCGGCAGCCACTTCTGCGCTTTTCTTCAGCATCGGGCGCTGCGTCACGGGGTCAGGCACGGGCTCGCCGCGCTCGTCGAGCACGAAGTGCATCTCCTTGACGCGGTTGCGGAGCTCGCCTGGCAGACTGTCAAGGTAGCCCTGGGGGTCGTCCGAGGCCGCTGCCTCCTGGGCAAGCGCAGCATCCTTGCTCAACTGACCGCGCAGAGCCTCGGTGACTCCCTTGACACCATCTCCTCCCATCGTGGTCCCGAGGGTCTGGAGCTTATTGTACGCCGAAGACACAGCCGCCGGGGCGCCCGGCACTTCAGACCGCATCTGCATGTACGCAGCATCGTCCTCCAGGCGATCGAACAGGACTTCTTGCTCGGCAGGTGTCATCCGTGCGTTGGTGATGAGGGAGCCGATAACCGGCAGCTGTCCTACGTCACCGCCTTCCTTCTCCGCCATCCTCGCCTCGATGGCGCGGAAGACGCGAGCCACCTTCGACTGGTCGACTGCCCCTGCACCTGCGCCGCCGCCACGTCGCGCAGGTTCCAGCGTCGTGATCAACTGCCGCTGGTTGTCGACCTGCTTGTCGAGGTTGTCGAGGAGCAGCTTGGCTCTGTTGAACTGGGCCTGGCTGTACACGTCCGCCTTCTTGTTGAGACGCTGACGTGCTTCGCCCACAAACTTGACGAGGAAGTCGAGCTTCGCCTCGGCCATCTTGACAGGGTCACCGCCGGCCGCTGCCTCCAGCTCACCCAAGGTCTCGTACTGTTTGGTGAGGGCCGCCATCTGGTTTGTCTGGTCGACCGCCTTCGGGATGTACTGGAGCCCTGCCGCGCCGCGCAGCATGCCCTTGCCGATCTCGCCCAGGATGCGCCCCGGCTCGCGCCTGCGGGCCCGAACGAGAGCCTGGAGCTTCTGCTCAAAGCCTGCTTCAGCCATCAGACTGGTCTCCCTTGCGCGGCTTGGAGCATCTCGGGGCTAAGGCCCGCAGCCTGCGCGATATTGCCTGTGGCAGTCGTTGTTAGTGCCCCGATACCGCCCCCAACTGCTCCCCGAAGAGCCTTTTGAGCCAGGTCCTCGGCGAAGGTCGGCTGACTAGCCGTCGTCAGAGCGCCTGCGAAGCGGTCCTGCGCGGCACGCTGGGCTTGCTGGGCAATGCCCAGGTCCTGACGGTACTGCTGACGCGCCCGCTGCTTGATGCGGGCCATCGCTTCTGCCGTCTTCGACGCTGCCCCAGCCCCTGCGGCTCGGGCAGCTTCAGCTGTCTGACCCGCCGAGCCTGTCAGCCCGCTTCGCACGTTGATGGTCTGCGTGTCCCCCTTCTGGGGGTCTGCCTGGCTCTGAATGAGTTGCTCGGTCTTCGCCAGGAACCTTGGGTCCGCCATCTTCTTGGTGGTCTCAAGGTCCTGCAACGCCGCGTCGAGGGGGGCGAACTTGCTGTAGCCCCGCAGCGTAGCAAAGCCTTCTTGCTTGCCCTGCTCACGAAGCCGTTGTTTCATGTCCATCTCGGCCCCCTATGCCTTGAAGTATAGTACCTTGATGTTCCGCACGCGAACCCGCGTCTGCCGGACCAGTTGCATCGCACAGATGCGAAGACCAGCCGTGTGGAAGCCTTTAGCCTTGATGCCCACGTAGGCATGCCCCGACCAGTAGCGGGACTTGTACCGGTCGCGTAGCCTGTGCTTCGGGATGCGCAACGTCGGATCGTCTTCTGAACCTACGTCGACCAGAGGCGACCCAAACATCGCCTCGCGCGTCTCGCGTGTTGTCGAGGCCTGGTTGTGCTCGGCTCCATCGAAGAAGAACCGTACGGCTGTGTTGGGCTTCGTAAACTCACTTCGGTCGGGGCCACCACCTCCTTGCGGGCCTTTGCGGGGCGTCGGGCCAAAGCGAGCTGCGTCCGAAGTCCAACTGATCTGCCAGGTCACGATGACGTGAGCTCGGTAGGGCAGGAAGAAGGACGTGGAGGCCCCAGGGAGAGCGATAGCGCGAGGGGCAGCAGCAGTTACGGCATCTGTGACGCCCCTGAACGTGCTGTCTACCTGGGTCTTCGCTAGACTAAAGTACGTCAGGTACCCGTGGTCGTAGAACTCCATAGTTCGTGTACTGGAGTCTGGTGACCGGGCGCTGCTCCGAACGAAGCCGTACCGGATGCCGTTGAAGTAGTCGAGGTTGGCTGTGCCCCCGACCATCGTGCCGCCGCTCAACGCATCGAGCTGGATGTGCCGATGCGTGATCTGCTTGTCGATGCCCGCCGTGTTCAGTTGCCCGAGAGAGCCGTTGATCTCGGTGAACTTGGTGAAGTTGTCGTTGATGGTCGTCGTCGGCACAATGGCGCCGTCGTAGACCGGGTCGACAGCAATGATGCCCATCAGGCCCCCTCCACCTTCGCGAGCAGTGGCAACACCGTGACGTTGGCCCGCTGTACCTTGTACTTACGCTCGCGCAGCGATGCGAAGGCCAGCCGCACGTACTTCACACCAGTCAACGTGACCGTCTCGGCAGGCCCAAATGCACTCGCTCGCACAACGCGCGACAGGTCGTCCTTCGTAATGACCGTCCTGATGCTCACGTCCTGATGCGTACGGTGGTCGAACTGCTCTACGACTGGATGGAAGTCTGTGCCGACCGTGCGTGTGTGCCCTGGGTAGTCACGCAACGGGCTCATCGCGACTCGCCCATCGAGATAGTCGCCAGCCGCTGTCGATGTAGGTGTGGGCGGGTCTGGGGTTTCTTTGTTCCCGGCTGCCCCGATGGTGACTCTCGGCGACACTTGACGCTCTGTACGGGGCAGGTAGCCCTTTGTGCCCCAGCGGTCTTCGAGTTCCAGAATGACCGTCGCATCCCACTCATACTCGTTGAGCGAGATGCCCCAGATTTGATAGCGAGAGGCAATCGCAGGGCTCACAATCTCGACGCCCTCAAACTGCCTCACCTCGACATTGGCCAGCACGAGCAGAGCCGTGACATCGTCATCGCCACCCTCACGCTCAAGTGTGTACTGGCTTACGTCACGCAACTGCACGGAGAAGCCCGTGTTGGTCAACGTCTTGAAGCCTGCGTTGATGGGAGAAGCCCCTAGCCCTCGATACTCGTTCCCGTCGATCTCTGGAGGAGAGCCCGAGGTAGACGGGGTGGACACCCCATCCGCCGTGTTCTCTGCCGTGAACGTGTCCGTGACATCCCCTGTGGTCGTCCCCACGAACGAGGGCAACTGCTCGGGACCGAGCCCGAGGAACTGGATGGCATCAGCCGAGACAGCGTTCACGTCTGCGACGAGCGTGTCGAAGCGCGTCGTCAACGACAGCGCGTTGAACGGGGAGCCATCCTTGAGGAACTCGTAAGCCATCAGCGCACCATCTCGAGCGCGAACAGCTCACGCTGTCCGATGTACGTGCTGAGCGACTCGAAGGTTCGCATCGAGCCCTTGATGTTCATGACCACCACCTCGACCGTGTGCTGGCCAGGCACGATGTCGAGCACCGCATCGACCGTCAGGGGCAGGCGAGCTCCAGCCGTGCCGCCGCCACCCTGGGGCTTGTCGAACGTCGCGTCGGACGAGTCCGAGTCACCTACCGTGAAGTCGTTTGCTTCGTAGTCATCGACACCCGCGTCCCCGCTCCCGATGATGGTCTCGTTGAGGATGGTCCCGTCGAAACGCAAAGCAACGAGATAGCCGTAGCCGAGTTGCCTGTAAGCCGGCACACGCTCTCCTTTTTCGGTGAGCGTGTAGGTCTTGTCTGTCCCGCAGTGGATGTTGAAGCTCGCGCAGAGGTAAACCTTCGAGGCATGCGCTGTGAACGTCAGCGTGAGCCCCGTGTTTGGGAAGCTCTGCCACGACTCACTGGCGCGAATGGTGACCCAGCCAGCTCCCGTAGGGTTGCTGTAACCCTCAAGTCCCAGCCCCACGTCGTTGGCCTGCGACAGGTGAAAGATGTGGGCCGTGTCGTCTGCGAAGTTGCTTCGGACGAAGGCGTCCGAGCGGAAGTTGTGTGCGTTGAGGGCACCGCCGAGTTCTTCCACGTAGGGCTGGAAGTTGTCGTTGATCGGGTCGATCGTGACGACTTGCTCGGGCTCGATGTTGTAGAGCTTGTAGCGCCAGGACATGGCGTCTCCTACGGCGAAAGCTGGGCGCCACCGTAGTAACGCGGAGACATCTTGACTTGGAGCCCGACGAACTCCCAAGTGCCCGTGCCTCGGATGCGGAACTTCACGGACTCGGCCGAGGGCACATGGATGGCAGCGCGTGTCCAGTACGGGCGCTTGTCTCGCCAGGTGCCCGCGCCGAGCTTGGTCGTAGCCCAGAAGTCAGGGATGTCCTTCTTCGAGTACCGGAACACGGTCGCCGTGTCGATGACCTTCTCGCGCCAGTTGCGCAGGATGTCGACAGTGACCTTCGTGTTCTCCGTCTCGCGGAGCCACAGGTACACGACGTAGGAGGTCTTCGCCTTGTCGGAGTCGGACGCCTCGAGCCAGCCCGTCTCGATGATGGCTTCGCGGTCCTCGACTAGGGCAGGCACGTCAGGGCTCGCGTCGTGGTCGAGCAGGTACACGCCGCTGTGCCTGTTGTCGTCGTTGAGGTTGCCCCCGACGAGCATGTACCGGCGGTGATCCGTCGTCGTGCAGACAGCGTCGACCAGCATGTCGTCGCGCTCTCTCCAACCCCGAGAGCCGTCCGGGCTCGGCCCGTACACGAAGCACCGGTTGTTGCGCTCGGAGCCGTCGAGGCTCACCCAGCAGCGGTACTCGCGGCTCCGAGGGTCGTACGCGGCCACGGCCTGCTTGAGGCGTGCGTACGTGAGCCGCTTGAGCGTACGACGCAGCTCGGGCGACACGAACTGGAGTTGGCCTCCCTCGTACAAGTAGAAGCCGTCGCGACCGAGGAAGATGGTCGGCCCGTTGGGCAGCGTCACCATGCTGCTCGGGGCAGCACACCCGACCGTCTTCGAGAGCGGTGCGTACTTGAAGCCCTGCCCGTCGTCCGAGGAGGTCACGAGGAACGAGGAAGCCGCCGTACAGACCAGCAGCCCCTCGTTGACGCCCACCATGCCCGTGACTTCAGAGGTCGGGTCAGGCGTCAGGTCATTGCCTGCCTTGAACGTGCCCCAGAAGCCCGGCTCGCTGGGGCGCACGGTCGAAGGCCCCCCAACGAAGTTCCCAATCCACAGTCGCCCGAGAGCCATCGTGGCCAGTCGGAACTCGGGCACCGCGAGGTACTGCTCTAGGGGGTCACCCAGCCAGGTATCAGGGATGTTGTCGGGAAAGTCCGTGACGACGTTGTCGGGGATGGTGGCGTACTCGGGCACCGACAGCGCGTTCTGCGACAGGTAATACAGGGTGTTGTCCCCCGTGTTCTGTGTGTCCTTCGTCCGGTACAGGATGCGTCCTATGCAATGTTCAGGGCCGACCGAGATGCCTTCCCACTTGATCTGCACGCGCACTGTGCTCGGGAGCAGGTTGGTCGAAGTGATCTCCGGTACAATCTGCTCCGCGTACTCCACTTGAGGCAGCACAGCTGGGCACACGTCCACCGTCACCGAGCTACTCGGGGCCGACGCGGGTGACAGGTTGCCCCAGCGGTCGACGTACTGCACAGCGCAGCGCCACTCCCCCGCCCGCATCCAGCCCGTAGCCACGTTCTCCAGCTCTTCAGGGTTTGTGACGGGAATGACCTGAATTGTACCGAGGCGGCACGGGCCGAAGCCCTCCGTCATGGCTGTCGCGACGAGCTCGTCGGCTGTTCCCTGCACTGTTGTGACGTTGACCAACGTCGCCCCGTTGTACGAGCTGGTATGCGCGTAGCCCGTGTCGTTGATGCTCTTCTTCTGCGCTCTGAACTCTTCCGAAGAGCTGTCAGGGCCTCGGGCTGTCGGGCTCGAGGGCGTCTGGGAAAAGCCCAGCGGGGCGATGTAGGCACCGTCGTAGAAGTACGCTTGGCCCTGCTGGGGGATAATGACGACGCCATTGCCCGTGTAGACGAACTGCGTCGGAAAGTCTGACTGGGGCTTGTCGGGCAGGTCACCAACGATGCCGTGCGCCCCGGCTGTCGGGCTGATCAACTTCCGCCAGTTGCGCTGCCAGCCTCGCCACTCCCACATCTCGTTGCCCGTGTGGAGGAGCAGCAGCTCCTTCCCCGAGGGCATCACGGTGTGGAAGAGCCCGTGCTGTCGGAAGCCGTAGTGCGGCTCGGTCGCGTCGAGTTCATTCCCTGGAAGGAAGACGGGTGCGTCGACAGGCTGCCCACGCGACGACGGGCGCAGACCTGTCACCTTGTCTGGCACGTAGGCTGTGGGCCCCACGATGGAGTGCAGCGTCTGCTCTTCGCTGTAGCGCATGTTGACGATGCGCTGGGCCACGTCGTTCGCGTTGAACAGGCCGTCAGCCTGGACACGAAGGATGAGCGGCCCGACGTTCGCTGCGTTCGTGGGGTTGCCCACTAGCCCTCCTTACGCGGCCGTCCCACGCGTGGAGAGGCAGGGCGCCCCGACAACGTGAGCTTCTGCCACCTGTCGCTCTCGTATGAGACGAGCTCGGGCGCGTGCCCGTGCCGAAGGAGAGTGCCCTGCTGGGTGCCGTCGGGGAGCGTTTCCTTGCTCACCAGCGTCGCCTCGACCTTCACCTTGCGGTAGTCGATGTACTCGTAGATGCCGCCGCAGATCATAGGGGGTCGGTCGCTAGGCATGGGTTCTCCCTTACGGTGTCTTGTACCACTTCCGGTAGTTGTCGCGTGAGCGGTACGAGAACCGAGCCCGCGACATCCGCCGCAGGATGGGAACTGCGGACGGCCGAAGGTCACCATACCGCTTCGACAGTGTCTCGAGCAACTCCATGTAGCGACCCAGCATGAGTTGAGACGCTTGTAGGTTGCCCATGCTCTCGTAGAGGTACGACATCGCCCTCGTGATGAGCACGTTCACAGCCTCGGCATGGATGCGAGGCACGTCCTGCTCGGCATCGAGCTTCTGCGGCCGGCGCACACAGCGCACGTCCATCTCGTACCGCTGGTCAGGGCGCGGGTAGAGCGCGTACTGCTGGTACCCGTGAACATCACGAAGCGGCCGTGACCGGTCGGGAATGTACTGCCCGTCATCGATGAAGACGCCCCGGTTGACCTCGTCGACCCGCAGCTCGGCCAGCAGGTAGAACTTGTCTTTGTTGTCGATGACGGCCTTGCCACCGACGATGCCCTTCGCGGCGTACGCCATGTCCTGATACGGGTCTTCGGGGATGTCATCGAACACCGAGACGCGCTTGCGGTAGATGCGAACGTGAATGCCGCTCTGGTGCTGCGACACGCGCTTGCCCGAGGGGGAGCCCGAGGGGTGCTCGGTCAGGAAGCCAAGCGCGTACTCGATGTTGGGCACCCGCACCTTGATGGCCGTGTAGCCCTTCGTCTTATCGGTCTCGTCAAAGAACTCAACGGGCTGCGTGCCTGATGCAGGGCTTGGAGCCGACTCGTAGCGGGGCTCTCGCACGCGGTTGTTCGCCGGCTCGTTGCCCGGCGCTTGTGCGATGGTCTGCCCCGTGTTCGTCCAGGCTCCTGCGTAGGTGTCCCACTTGGCGAGCCCTGGCAGGCGGAAGTCGGCGTCCCGCTTGCCCCAGGTGTACGTCACGATGTACTGGAACTCGCCGGGCTTCTCGGGACCGTTCCACGGGTACGTCGGTGTGGGCGAGTTGTTGGGACCAACCAGCGTCGTGTCCGGCGCCTTCTCGACGAACGGAGCGGTCCCTGGTCCCTCGAGCTGGAAGTGCTCGCGCCGGAATGCGATGCGTGGAATGCCCGAGGCGACTTGAGCTCGCGGCCCGACGAGCGTGCGCTCCTCGGCCTCGTCCTGGCCCATCACGTCAATGGGGTACTGCTGCGTGTTGTTGAACAGCCGCATCGAGCGCATCTTGATGATGTCATCGGGAAACGGGTATTCCTCGGTGTAGATGCGCCACTTGAAGCCCGTCGTCGATGAACCTGCGCCCCGGTTTGGCCAGTCCCACGGATGCACGACCGTCAGCTTGTACTTGTCGTCCGAGCTGTCGTACCAGATGGTGCGAATCCTGTTGCGCACCTTGGTGCCGTCAGAAGTCTCGAACTCAATAGTGCGCCCGTCCCACGAGCGATCAGTCTTCCACGTCGTGGTGTAGAGCCCGTCGGTGTCCGCCTCGGCGGCGGTCTTCGTGTACGTCGTCACGAACGACCATGGGTCGACAGCGGGGGACGCGAGGTCGTTGTCGCCCAGCAACTGGAGCGTGTCGAAGTCGGATGCCGACTTCTCGTCGGGCTCCACAGCCACGCGCATCTTGTCCTCGAAGAACAGGAACGGCGCTTCGAGAGCCAACTGGTTATAGGCCCGGTTGATGAAGCCATTGATGCGGCCGACGGCTTCTTCAGACTGCTCGGGTGACCAATCCGCCTGCGCAAACATCGCGGCCCGGATCTCGGTCAAGTTCATGGCTACCCCCGACAGTCGATGAACGCGAGTCCTGTACCGCTGGCGGCGATGTTCTGCACGGCCAATGCAATCATGCCGGCGGCACCGGCCGCCGAGTTGGCCTTGACGAGAAGGGTACCGGCCTCGGCCCCTCCCGAGGTCAAGGTGTCGACATCGGACACACCCGCGCCCGAGCCGATCTTGACGGTGCCGATACCCCTACGGAGAACGTACCCGTAGGAGCCGGCAGGAATGGCGTGCTGGGCAATCCCAATCACGCGGAGCCCAAGGGTGATCGACGCCGCAGGCGCGACAATCACCTTGTACTCGGTCGACGTGGTGTTGCGGATGACAACCTCACCTGCCGCGAGGTTCGTCGAGCCCTCATTGAGGACGTACACCCAGGTCTGGGGACCACGCGCCGAGAACTGAACCTCGAGCGTGGAACCCAGATTGGCCTCGGCGTTGACGGAAACACTCGCGGAGGTGACGGCCATCAATCAGCCCTTGCAGTTGATGAAAGCAGAGCCCGTCTCACCCGTAGCGATGGCGGCCAGGGAGTAAGCAAACGTCGGGGAGGTCAAAGCCGTACCCGCGTCTGCACGACCCGGCGTACCATTACCCACGATAAGCCCCGAGTTTGCACTGAAACCGGTATCGCAGAGAATGGTGCCCACGCCCTTGCGCAGAACAAAGCCGAAGCCGTTCCGACCAATGGTGTGCTGAACAACGCCCACGACTCGCGCCGTAGTCTCGCTGACAGGGCAGGTGATGACTTGGTAGGTAGCAGAACCGGCGGCCCGCCCCACGACAGTACCGACAACGTTCATGTCAGCGGCGTCAGTGTTCTTGACGTAGATCCACTCCTGAGACCCGTTGTCACCGTCAGGGACGGTAAGAACAAAGCCCAAGGGTGCGAGTTGGCTGGCGTCATCCGCACCAGCAGACGACTCGGACGTGACGGTGGTGGGGCTAATGCCCGCAGCGGTGAATCCCATGATGGCCTCCTACGGCGTGGCGCAGCCGGTGACGGCGAAGTTGGCCCGACGCTGGGTCGTGTGCATACCCATCATCAGGACGATCTCGTAGCGGTAGAGGTCCTGGTCCGGAATACGGAACGGACCACGAACGGCGAAGTCGCCCTTGGTCTCACGGCTCGCGTCGTGGCCGAGGGTGAACAGGTACCACGTCGGGGTCTTGAACCCGTAGATGACGCCGTCCTTGCCCGCGTCAGTCGACCTGTCCGCCGACGTGTACTGGGACGCGGTGATGTCGATGGCGTCGTCGAGGTAGAAGTCGGCGTCGAGGAACTTGATGCCCTGACGGACGTTGCCCGGAGCCTTGTCGCCCTCGACCTTGACCACGCGGACCTGATCGTCGAGGTCCTCGATGTAGTTGAGGTAGGACTGCTCGTCGCCGATCATCAGGTCGACGGGGCCGAGCGTCTTGCCCTGGCGGCTGGCGGCGAAGTACGCCTTGCGGAGACGGGTACGGCCGTTCGTCGCGAACGACGACACGTCCTCGTACTGGTTGCCCCAGCCCGTGATGCCGCTAGCGGCGCCCTGGCTGAGAAGACCGTGAACCTCGTTGGTCTGCGACCCGAGGGCGGTGAACTCGAACAGGCCGTCACGCGCGGTGCCGTCCGGGTTGAACGACGTGTTGCCGTTCATCGTGACGAACGAGCCGACGCCCGAGCCGTTGCCGGTTCCGAGCTGCTTGGCGATGCGCTCGTGGAAGTCGGCCAGGGCCAACTCCGGGTAGTGCTGAAGGATGCGGGCGAGGTCCATCTCGCCGTTGGCCTCAGCCAGGTCCTTGCCAGGCACGTCGAACGCGTAGATGAGGCGCGGTGCAACCACGTTGCCTCGGTGGGCGTTCTGGGTACGACCGCCAGCGATGACCTCGGTACCGGTCTGCACATGCGTGACCGTACCAGGGCCGTCGGTGACGACGGCGAACTCGCGCTTCGGGCCCTTGAGAGCCGCGCGGTCCATGTTGCCACCCTTGAGGATGTTGTCGAGCAGCGGGTGCCACTTGACGAAGAGCTCGGAGTACGCCGGCATCAGCTCGTTGAGAGCAGTCGCCAGAACGTCAGGGGAAATAGCCATTAGCTAGTCCTCTTCAGCGCTAGTCGCGCGACTTGGTTGCGAAGATCCTGGAACGAGGTCGGCTGCACCTTCTCGGGAAGCATTGCCTGTTCGCGGGAACGAGCAGGAACCGTAGCCCCCGCAGTCAGCTTTGCCCCTGGTCGCGGAGCAGCCGGGCTCTTCGCCTGGCCAACAATGCGCAGCGCGTATGCGTCAGGGACGCCATCCGCCTTCGCTTGCCGTGCCGCCTGCAACAGCGGCGCAGGAAGACGTGCGGCCTCGGCCGCCGTCTCCATCTCCCAGCCTTCGTCCAGAAGCCCGACGAATACTTCGGCTAGGGTCTCGTTCTCGAAGAGGTCCGTGTTCTCCTGTTGGAACCACTGGGCGTACTCTTCGGCTTCTTTGTCGATCGCGGCTTCGACCTGCTGGTGGTACTCGTTGTACGTCTTCTCCAGTTCGGCGTACTTCGTTTCCCACTCGGAGCTGGACTTCCCGTGAAGTTCCTCCATCTCCTTGATCTTGGTCTGCATCTGCTCGAGGCGAGGGTCCGTGTGCCCTGCCAGGAGCCCGTCGTAGAGCTTCTTCAGCTCCTCGACTTCAGTGAGCTGCGTCTCAAGCCCCTTGCTGTAGTGGGTCTTGAAAGGCTCGGCCCACTCACGGGCGCCTTCGGGAAGAGTGTCGACTTCGCCGTCCCAGCCGTCCCAGTCGAAGGAGGCGGTAGGTTGCGCCTCGCTTTCCGTAGAAAGGGAGTCATCTACGGAAGCATCAGATGCACTACCCACAGCTTCAGACTCGGACGCTGATGCTGGCGCGGGCGCAACCCCCGCCTCGACCTCTTCAGCCATACATTCCTCCCTTCATGTTCTTCTTCTTGCCCTTGCCATCAAGAGCCTTCTTCGCGGCGCCGAGACGCATGACCGAGAGCTCGACGCGAGTAGGAGCGCCCTTGCCGGGCATCTTCATCGGAGGAGGGGGAAGCTCTTCGTCTTCCTCCTTCATCTCCATCTCCTCGTCCTCGCCCTTCTCCTCGTCCTCGTCCTCGTCCTCGTCCTTCTCCGACATGTCGCCCATGTCGTCGCCGCCCATGTCGTCGCCCTCGGGCGCCGTCGGCTCGGTCGGCACAAGGTCGTAGCCCGTCTCGCCGAGGATCTGCTCCAGCTCCTCTTCGGACTGTGGGGGGCTCTCTTGTAGCTTCTCGAGCAGCTCGTTCATCATGGGCACACGGCACCTCTCAAGGCTTGACTACTAGACGTAAACTTTTACGTCAACCTCTCCGCGCTCCTTTCTCCGCTCCAGCCCACGCTTCTGATGCTGATCGGCGAGGTCGCGGTAGCCCCTGCGCTTGGCAGTTTTCTCTGCCTTCTCACGGGCTGTGTCGACGTGCTTGCGCCATTCCGACGAGCCGGCGTCGATGATGGCGCAGTCGGGGTTCTGACGCTGGTAGTCGCGATACTCGGACGCGGACTCGAACGAGCGACCGACCTGACTGATCTTGAGCGGCTTCGAGGGCATCGGGCCAATCGTCATGACGGCTCCAATGCGGATGGTGATGTCCGCCTGGCACTCGGGACAGACAGCGTTGTCGATGTCGGCCAGCGGGATGAACATGTCAGCGAAGTAGCCACAGCCGCCGTTACAGCGGAAGTCGTACAGGGGCATCACTCACCTGCCGACTTGAGCGTCTTGCCACCCTTCACGCGCAGGTCGGAGAGCGTCGACAGGGGAGAGCCCTTCTTCTTACGGAAGCTGAACGGCTTCTTATGTCCTGGGACTGTGCCCTCGGGGATGGCCTGTCGAGCTGTCGTCTTCTTCGTGTCCTTCATCAGTTTCTCCCTTACTTGCTACCCTTACGCCGGTTCTCGCGCCGAGACACTACCCGCAAGTTGCTCTCGGCGTTCGTGCCCCCGTTGGAAAGAGACCGGATGTGATCGACCTCATCCCCCTTGCGGAGGTGCCTATCCTTGTACTTCTTTTTGATCATCGCACGGGCTTCGTTACGCATCTGGCGCTTCTTGATCTGCTCGGGCGTGCCGTGGTACGAGTCGTACTCATGCCGGTAGTCCCGGGCCATCAGAGGCTACCCATCGGAGTAGGAACGGGAGGAGGCTCGGTGCCTTCGGGCAACGCGCCGGTCACCGTGGTGTCAGCCCCAGGTGCCCCTGGTGCTGCGGGAGGC
>Ga0208767_1001231_pt1 | contig 20442 bp, 19 predicted proteins | sample VirMetDEL_Mar_21_FD_184514 | JGI IMG/M metagenome (GOLD analysis project Ga0208767, IMG submission 184514) | Aqueous microbial communities from the Delaware River and Bay under freshwater to marine salinity gradient to study organic matter... | ecosystem: Environmental > Aquatic > Marine >... | reverse complement strand
CCATCTGGCATCGTGACGGTGCATCTGTAAACAAGAACTGATTTGTCTGCTGATTCTATGTGTTCTGCTCTTGTCACGGCAAATTCAATGCCTGTGAGCGCAACGCCTTTGTAGACGATGTCTGCTGTAACTGCCATATTATGCTCCAATCTGAGGGATAAGTTTGCCACGTAATTGAGGCACGTTTTCTTCTATGCGTTCTGCCATATCCATAATCTGTGTGTAGAGTTGCCAGATTGCGCCATTTTGCAACTTCTGTAATTTCGTCACACAATACAGTGGTTTGTCTTTTAGTGGCGCACCAAGTATGCCAAGTTCAACGAGTGTATCTTCATTGTAGCTGACGAAATTATCCCACTTATCTTTGATGACGCTCTTAGCATTGCCCATCGTAGAGAAAGCGCGAATCAGTTGAGCATCTTCATATTCATCGTATTGCGTCACCATATTGGTTGATGACGTGCCACCATCTGCGTATAAGTCACCTTCTGCATCGACAATAAAAACTGAGCCAACACCCCCATTAAATACTGAAAAAAGATTGGCATTGGCTCCAGGCCCACCAACCGCTGTGCCAGATTTTTTTAACGATGTCACCCGCACAGTGGATGACCCACCTGTCGTTTTTGTTGTGTTGTCGTTTGTGTGGACACCCCAAAGATTTAAAGCAATATCATCTTCGCTAAAACATTGCGCCTGTACGCCACCGCTGGTTGATGTTTTTCTGATAGAAAACAATGTATCTGTTTCTGTTGTGTCAGTAACACCGTGAGCCATATCAGTACTCTTCAGCGCAAATATCTCATCATCATTCGTGCCTTGATTGATCGTCAAGCCCTGCGTCATATATGCGTTGGTGGTGTCGCCGATGTAGACGCTGCCAGATGTGCCAATGGTCAAATGCGATGCGTTGTTATTTGCCCCAAGTTGTAGCGCGGTTGATGTGTTTGCATATATCTGGGCAATGCCTGTTGTGTAAGCCAAGTTCCCAAATATTGCACCAGACGATCCCCACGAAAGGTTTACGCCTGATGATCGAATATCAATTTTAGACGATGGCGAACTCGTCCCAATGCCCACTTTGCCAGTATCGCCTTCCACTACAAACGCAGTAGAGTCAATCGTGAAATCGTCACCTGCATCGTTGCCCAAACTCACAGCAATGGTGGTATTGTCTGTGAATGTCATTGTTGAGCCAGTGCCAATCGTTATCGTTGTGCCATCACTGGTAATACTATCAAGCGCAATGTCACCCACATTCGTGATGTTGCCATCAGACACGCTCAGACTCGTAAGCGTTCCAGCACCAGCACCTAACGTTCCAGTGGTAGAGAGGTTTTCATTGCCAAAACTAATCGCGCCACTCGCTGACGTTATTGAACCAGTAGCCAATGCCAAGTCGCTCGATACAGTTATTGTGCCACTTGCAAGTGTGCCAGTGGTGGTGAGGTTTTCATTGCCAAAAGTAATCGCGCCACTTGCTGATAAGATGCTTCCACTCGTAATCGTTATATCTGATGCCGCCACTACGCTTGTTGTTCCTGCAAGAGTCGTGAATGTTCCAGCACCTGCACTTGCACCACCAATCGTAGCACCATCTATCGTGCCACCGTTGATGTCCACTGTAGTCACTGTGCCAAGATCGCTAATTGTCCCACTGACACTCATATCGCCAGTGATGATGAGCTTATCGGCACTCTCATCCCACAATAAACTCTTGCCAGTAGTAGCACCAAAAAACTGCACATCATAACCAGTGTCATCTACGCCCACTGTCACTGTTGACGAGAACTGCGATGCAGCAGTAAATGTCTTGGCACCGCTGATCGTCTGCGTCCTTGCCATAGTGACAATACCGTCAGCAGATGTGTAGTCCACATTGGCATCATCTAACTGCCCATTGAGCACAGCAATGATGCCGTCAATGTCTACGTTCCACTCTGTCTCTGTGGGTATCTCACCGTCAACAAAGCTGTATGACCTACTATAAGCTCCCAACTGTTATCACCTTTGCCCTATCGTGCTAAGTTGCGTTAGAATATCCTGTCCACGCTGTTGCAAGCGATCATTGGCGGCACCTGCACTGATGCCCTGCTTAACTGCACCTGGTATGCCTGATTGGTTTAATCTTTCAAGTCTTTGAGTGGTGCTACGAATGAGGCGTGGTGACATTGTAGAACCTGCGCCACCAGCGACCAAAGCACCAATGGGGAGTCCACCTAACAGCGTGCCCAATCCACCAGCAACACCTGTCATACCCAACAGTTGCCCACCTGCCAACACATCAGAACGCCAAGAGTCAGGAATGATTGGTGAACTTTTCCACGCGAGAATGGATGGTAATATCTCACTGTCAGTGTCAATACTTCTCAACAGTTCTAAATCTTCTCTCAAGAACTCATTGTCATCGAAGATATTGGTCATCCGTTGTTGAATAGTTTTCTCCATATCGGTAGCATCTGCGCGGATGGAGAACTTATTGATCAATCGTTTCAACTTCTTGGTGTCTGCATCAAAGGCGTCCTGTAATTGGCGCAACGCCTTTGCTTCAGGTAATCCGTGAACCTCTGCTGCATCTGCTATGGCCTCGCGGATGCGATTCACCGATTTGGCATATAGCATATCACCAACACCACTGTTGAGCAGTTCTTTGGTGTTCATTGCTCTACTGAGTTGAATAAACGTGTTGCGCATAGCACCGAGAGAACCGTTTTTGAGATTATTGACAGCATCTAAAACATTCTCAGCAGCCTGCACATCACCACGCACATAGGGGGAGAACTTGGGGTCTACACGCTCACCTGTTTTTATTTCAGTGATGCGCTTAGTGGGGGGGAGTTCAGTCCTTGCAACACCTGTCTGCAAGTCGATGACTCGCTTAGGACGAGAAGTTTCGATCTCATCAAAACCATCGGGCACCATTGTTGTACGTGTCGTCGGAGTGGCTTCAGCACTGCGCCTCACAGGTATATTAACGGTGCGCTTTGTTCCGTTTGGCATTTCTGTTGTTCGGGTTACAATTTCTTGCGCTTCAGTTTGTGCAGGGGTGTTGCTCCTTGTGAAAGGCTTATTGCGGGGCACCCTTGATACGATACTTGGGTTTTCTGTGGTTCTTGTTTCAATGATGGGGGTTTCTCTGTAAAGGCGCGGATTATCTACTTCTAAAACCTTCTTCACATCTTCAACCTCTACACCTGCCTCTTTCAGATATGAGCGAATATCATCAACAACAGATGACCAGTTAGGCACTTCCACATTAAGGTCAATGTTTTGCAACCCCTTGCCAAACGCATCGTTGCGCTCAATGATTGCTTTACCAACTTTTTCGCGTGCCTTTTCTGCCACATCTAATGGGCTAATATCTTTAGCAATGGTGCGATCAAATATTTCGCGCTTCTTGGGGTCTGTCACCATAGAGCGCAGTTCTTCTTTTGCAACAGGGGGTAGTCCACCCTTAGCGTTTAACCAGTTGATCACATTCTGAGGTGTTCGCGTGATACCAGATGCCACGTCTAAGGCTTTGCCACCTGCCTGTGTTGAGCGTAGTGCGTTCTTTGTTAACGCTGTTCCTTTGCCGAGTAGAGAGGTGCCACCACCCATAGGTATAGTGCCGAGGTCAGCGATTAAGCCGAGAGCGTCACCCTTTTCTACGCGGTTAGCAATGTTAGCAGTATCAGCAATACCTGATCCAATAGCTTTTTTACCCTCTCTATCCATTGCCATTTGAGGGAGTTGCCCAAGTGCATCCAATATGTTCATAGGGTTGAAACTTGAAAGCGTTTCATCTGCACTCTTTGTCACATCATCCATTGAGGGGAGTGATTGGGGGATGATCATATTGCCCAACCGCCTAAACAGTTCTGCTTTACCTGGTAGGGGGGTATTACCCAACGCACCGTCACCAGACTGCTCTGCAAATCTGTTCACAGCAGAACCGATTATACCCTCACCTGTGGCAACATCATCATAAGTAGGCAATATATTTGCGCGACCAATTTCCTGACCAAACTTGCCAACAGTATTAACAACACTATCAATCGCACCAGTGTTCTTTGGCATCACTGATGCACTATTAGCCCCTTGCCGAAGCAATGCTTCTTCTTCTTCTAACAGTGCCAATTCTTCACGCAATAATTCTTCGCGTGTTGCCATTATTGCCCTCCCAACTGTGCGCGTATCTCTTGCTTGCGCTTTTCGATTTCCTTAAGGCGCAACTGAGCATCATTGGTGGCATTGCCGACACTTTCTGCACCTGCTAAAGTTTTAGGCACCTGACCACTTGCGATCTGTTGCAACTCCAACAGTGCAGTCGTAATGTCTACGGGTTCACTGCGACCACCCTCAATAGCTTGCCGTTCAATATCCAATGACTGCTGAAATGTCTTAAACATTGCACGCAGTGTTTCAGGATCAAGGGTGACATCACCGACGATCTGATTCATTATACGCTGAATTTCTTGGTCTTGGGCAGCAGCACCCGTTCTCATACGCAAGAAAGCATCGGCGGCGTTTACCAGCGTAGATTGAAAAGTTGAAAAGGCGATAGGTGGGCGACCTGTAACTGACCCCAACATCGGATTGTTCTGTTTGAACCTGTTTATCGTTCCTGAGAATGGGCCAATTGAACTTGTCACCTCGTCCATACCTAACAGGTTGTTGGCAATATTCATTTGGGCATCAAGGGTTTTAATAGCATCCAACTTTTGCTCTTGCACCTGTCCAAGTTTCTTTGAACCACCCCTGCCATCATTCTTGGCGACACGCTTCACTTCTTCACCCGTATATGGGTTCGTAAAGACATACGCATCACCCACATCAGTTTTTTCAAGTTTAGCATCGTCAGTGGGTAAGGTGTCTGCTATTTGCATCAACTCTTTAGCCTTATCATCGTAACCCATCGTCTTTAATTGGCCTGACGCAGACACCATCTTTGCTCTGTTACCAGAGGCAACAGCGTCATCATATACCTTGTTCACACGACTGCTCGTCCTTGCATCTTGCTTGTTCTGTATGGTGCGGTTTATGTTCATAATAGCATCTAATCCGCGCCCTGCCTTACCTGCATCATACAGCATCTCAGCAGACCCTTCAGGAACATCGGGGGCACCCACCTGTGATTGGATGTCCTGTTGCAACTGAGCGACACCCTCACCGCGCATCTTTGCTTGCTGTTGCTGTGCGATGCCACGCCCAAAAGAGTCACGCACAGTTCCAGCGTTCTTACCGAAAGCAATTTGCGCGTCAGGTGTTTGTAGCAATTGCAGCTTGGCTTCAGGATCGACGAGTGAGAACATCTTCATAAACGCATCCATCTTTTCCTTGCGTGCCATTTCTTCTTCGCGTTTGCGTTGCTCTTGTTCTTGACGACGCGATTCTGCCTCATTGCTTACCGTGGAGCCAATGCCACCAAGTACACCAAGAAAGCTCATTTAACCATCTCCCCTTAAAGCAACCATTTAACGAGGTCTTTTACGCCACCTGCAATATCTTTAAACAGGTCGTCGTTGCGCTTATCCTTATCCAATTGCAAGCGTTCACGCTGTAAACCAAGTTCTGCTTCCAACTGTTTCTGACGCGAGTTAGCTTCTTTTTCACGTACACCCAAATCACCAATGCCGAGCAGTTGGTCAAGGGTCTGCCGCCCACCTTGCACTTGAGCATCGAGGTTGATGCCACCCTTGCCGAGATTGAACGATGATTGCAGGTTGCCCAAGTTCAATGCTTGATCCAATGCGCGATCTCTGCGTGCCTCTTGGTTGCCTTGCAACTGTAAGCGTTCACGGTTTTGTGATTCACCCAACTGACCAAGCACATTAGCAGTATCGCCATCACCGAGGATGCCCAAGCGGTTGAGTTCTTCTAACTGTTGATCTTTGCTCTGCGCTTGCTGTTTTTGCAGGTCAGCAAGTTCTAACTGTGATGTTGCATTAAAGGGATCATCTTGCAATGTTGCATTGAGGCGATCTTGGACAGTCTTAAATATGCCTGGGTCATTGACGTTATCGGTGAAGTTGATGCTCTTATCATTGCCGAGCAAACCACTCAACACATCACCAATGCTTTGCCGATCACCGACAGCATTTTGAATATCTTGTAATCCAAAACCCACATCCAATGGCGTACCCGCTTCACCAAAACGAGCACCTAACCGTTGGTCTATGGTGTCACCGAAATTAGAGAAACCAGTAGACAGATCATTAACGCTTTGACCAATCCGCGAAAGACCATTGGTGGGGTCTGTGAGCAACCCTCTAATACCACCGAGATCACCACTAATATCTCCTTGCGTACCTGCGACCCTGTTTAATCGGTTCAACAAGCTGTTGGGGTTGCTTTCTCCAAACAATCCAGCATTGAGTGCTCCAAACTTAGTATCTATACGTGTGCCTAAACCGCTAATATCTGCACCAATGCGCGATTGCAACGATCCTTCATCTCTGCCAAGTAATTGTTGGATATTGTTGATGCCACCATCAAAACCTGTCAACCGATCAGCAAGAGACTGACCACCAAAATCTGCGCCCGTTAACGCTGACTGAATATCTTGCTGAGACAGGGGAGACCTAAATCCACCTTGCGACGATATTGCGTCAATGATGTTCTGTTGAGACAGGGGAGATGCCATATTGTTGAAGCGTTGGTTGATAAATTCTTGGAGTCTACTATTGCCACTGCTTATCTGGTTGCCAAGAAATTGCGTCTGCGTGCCAAATGCGCCAAGTTGCCCATCTCCACCGAGCAACTGACTCAACAAGTCTTGCTGTCCACTGCGCACATCAGCAAATGCGCCACCTTGTTCACTGTCACCGAATAACTGTTTAAGCAAGGCATCTTGTCCACCGAGTATGTCGCGTTGCCCCGATTGCAGTAAGTCTTGATTTCCAACTATTGTTCCTTGATTTGCTCCAAGTATGCCCTGATTATTGAATAACGCTTGCTGGTTAAACCCAATATCATTCAATCCACCACCGATAGTGTCAAAGCGATCACCAACATAGTTCGTGTAACTGCCCTCATTATTGCTGAACAATCTACTTAACAGAGCATCAGTGCCCACGCCTACACCCACACCAGCACCAGGGTTATTATTGTTGCCAAAATTACCAGGTGCAGGATAGTAACCCTGAAAACGTGGGCCATTGGTGTATATCAAGTCATCTGTTGGATCATTGCCATTTTGTGTTACATTGGCACCCCTAAAGTCTCCAGCGACAGGGTTAAACCTATTAGTATTTGATGCTTGTAAATAGTCGTTAAAATTGACGGTTCCGTCACCATTAAGGTCATACCGAGGGTCTCTTGTGTTAAATGCTTTTTGAAATTCATTGGGGTCAATGCGAGGTTGAAAAGGCAACCCTGTCTCTTGCTTATTTATAACACCAATATCCGTGGTAACATTCTGTGTGGTGGCAGGTTTCTGTGCCACCTGTTGCGGAGGAGGAGGTGGGGGAGGAGGGGGAGGAGGAGGTGCGCCACCTTGCGGATTAAACACGGCAAAGTCGCCATCTTGTGAGAAGGTGCCATTGACACCATTGATGTTCTTTGTCTGCCCAATGTAATCTCTAAATTGGGGATTGTAATTAAGGTTATAGCGTTGGACTGCCACCTTAGACGACACCTGCCCTTCGTGTGCGTGTTACGCCAATACTGCGGAATATAGAAGTGATCTTTCTGAGAACCATCTTCTCGTTACTATTTGCGTTTCTAAACTTTATCTGTATATGTGGCCCATATCCCGTTAGGGGGATGTCGTCATTTGCCACGAGGTCATTACCACCAATTGCAGAGGTGCCGATCTGAAAACTACCGATAGCATCTAATCCACCTGAAATAGTTATCGTCTTTGTTCCACTTACCGATGTCGGGTTAGAATAGGTGATCTGCATTTCATAATTTCCTGCCACCTCATACGAGATTTTAGAGAACAACCACCGCACCTGTGATGCTTCGTGATCTGGTGCGCGTGATGATGTCATACCCCAAGCATCTACTGCTGTTGTTACTGACCCATCATCATCGTCAACATTGGTTCCTGCGTGGGTATGCACATATCCATCGTATGATCCTGCGTGGGGCTTTTCATTGATAATTGCACCGCACGCTCTTGTGACACCCTTAAATGGGGGATACCATATCTTCTGTCTATAATTGAATATCATTATGTGATTCATCGTGGTCTGACTGGCACCGTAGGGGAGGAAGAACCATACCTCATCACGTGCCTCATAGACCAACGAGAAGGCATTACTCAATGCAGAGGTGTTCACATTGTTCCAATACCTGTCACCGTCTAATGCTTGTGAAATCTTTGTGCTTGACTCACCATCAAATGCGAAGATGCCATTGTTGCGAACATATACTTGCACCTCTCCGACACCTGTTATTGTCACCGTTTGTATACTTCGCCCTGCAACTGTTCCTTGAGCACGCTTTGGTAGGCGACGATATGGCACCGTTGCATTGCCCGTAGGCACCAACATATTGATGCTGTCCTTCGTGTGGATAGCGAGAGAATCCCCAAGACGCTTCAGCCCCGTAACAGTCTCCCCAATATTGTAGAACGCTGTCGCATCCCACGTTTCTATATCCCCTGCGTCTGATCGCCATACTCTCCCTGCGCTGACGTTTAGGTTGCCAGCAAATGCTCTGTTATCAAAAAACTCCCAATGCTTTGCAGTGGTGAACCGCGAGTCCACATCAAGGGTTGCAAGGTTGCCACCTGCCGTTGTCCACTTGACAATGGTGTCACCACTGTTGCCGTTATGACCGATGAGCGTGCCATTGGCATCTACCAACTCGTAATATTGCCCTGCGGTCATCGTGGCACTGCCTGAACGGTCTGTCCACGTACCACTGACATTCTCGTAGAACTTATCGCCGACCATTGCATACTCACGCTCAGATGACGCACTAAACTGATGCTGACCGATAGATGTGACCACAGCACCACTGTTTAACTGCGCATCTATGAACGGTTCTGTGTTGGGTCGCTTCTCAGCACTCCCATCAGGGTTTATGCGTATGTTCTGACCGTCATACAGCGTATCTGGCGATATATCATCAGATGGGCGACTATAATCCACACCACCAATGAACGGGCCATATACGTGAGGGTATGCGTTGTTCATCCGAGCGTTGTCACCTCAAAGCCAAAGCGACCTGCATTAAGGTCAGCACGACCAAAGCGATAGATACGATTGCCGTCTACCACATCACCATCTACTGCTAAGTTTTGCTCAATAGCACCTTCAAACAGGCTCAACTCTTGCGCTTCACCTTCCAAGTCACCGAGTTCACCCTTATACCGCGAGGCGATGTAGTGGATCATTGCATTTTGCGCCCACAGTGGCATAGTCGTTGCAAGGTCTGTTGAGTCATCAGATGCCGACTTGTCAGCGATAAATGCGTAATAGCGATATGATATTGTTGTTGACGAGTCGTCAGGTAGGGGATATAAGTCCACTTCCCACACACCTGTTGTTGCGTCTATACCACTGACGAATACAGCGCGTGGATCACCTGTTTGATCTCTGTCGGGGTCTAAGGCATCCACTTCTTCAGGTGACACCATTTGCATAGGCGCATTGTATGTCACGTTCACAAAGGACAGGGGGCGCATCACATCACTTGCAAGGTCATAGGTGCGCTGATCTGCCACAGTGGTAAACGTGGTGCGCTTAAACAACCACGTCCACGCTCTACGTGTGCCGAGGTCTGTCGTGCCAGTGTTGAAATAGTCACGCGCATTGTTCTTATACACAGATGACGAGTCATCAAGACCCACTCTGCGTAGGGCGATCTGCAATACTTTGGTTAATGTCAACCTGTCAACACATCCTTATAAGGCACTAAAATCAGCAAGTGTGGCAGTCTTTGTCGTGCCACCCGAATCTGTCAATTTTACCTTGAGATCACCCGTAGTAGAGTCCATCCAAATAATCGCTTCACTATTAGGAGGGTCAGGTGGTGTGTCATCCACAGCTACCAGTGATACGCCCTCAAAATTCATCAAGGTGCCATCACCAGAAAAACTCACCGCGTCTACGTGATCTCTTTCCATTACATCCTTGCCGTTGCAATCATTTCTTTGAGGTCGTCTTGCGACTTGTTATCCCAAGACTGCAAATTGCCGTCTAACCATTGCTGGTGATAGGCATACACAGCATCTTCACCCATCTCCACGATATGTTCAGGAGGTACAGGCAAAAACCCTTCGGGTTGCGTAGCACCACCCGTTGCAAGTGCAAGGTTTTTCACTTCTTCTTCAGTGACACGCTTCTTGCGACGCAGAGCAGGTTTGGTGATCGGTGATGCGCCCAACGCTTTGATGAGCAGTGATTTCTTGTCATCACTCATATTAGAGAGCAACTCAATCAGCTTATCAGACGAGTCATCGGGAACGCCCAACAGAGGGATGGGCAAGTCATCATTTTTGTTTACTTCTTTTGCATCGTTTTTTGAGGCCATTGTTACTCCATAGAAAGGGAAAGTGGGTGAGGCCACTTGTAATGGCCTCACCCGTTTCAACTATACAAACTGAACTGCACACGTCACAGGCGAACCACTGTCTGCCTCAAGTGCGTAAGCGAACACCAAATGCTCCTCACCAGCAGCAAAGGTGTCAGCCTCTCCATCAACAGTGTGACCGATAATCGCTTCACCTGCTGCAACTGAACCATCAGAGCGCACAGTGCCGAAGGTGCCAGGTTGACACACTTGCACCCACGCATATGAAGCAGCAGAGATGTCCACAGTGCCGAGTGCAACAGCACCCACCATAGCGGTCAAACCTGATCCACCCGAAGCGTCAGATGTGAAGTTTGTTCCCGTAGTGTTTGCAGGGTAGAGCACCTCATTGACTGCGACATCCTGGTCAACGATTTCAACAAACTTGTACAGTTTGCCATCTACCCACTTCATTTCACCCAAGTCAGCAATCCCTTGGGATGTCGTAGAGGTGTATGTATCCGTCAATGCACCACCACTGATACCTGCTAAATCTGTACCCACTAAAGATCACCCCCTCGATTAGCTTAATGTGTGACCCACGCCAAGACGACGGGAGTTATTGGTAACGAATTGACATCCCACAACCACGAAGCATACTTTGGCTAATTGGTTGTGAGGCTCTTTGAACGGTGTCTTTGCAAAGTTCAAACCCTTTTGAATCTTGAGTTTGAGATAATTGCTGTTCAAGCAATACATCAATGCAGCACCGCAGTCACGGTCATACCATACATCTGAGCCACGAAACTTGAGATTACCACCTGTTCCTACGCCAGTGGCCTTGTTCTGCTCTACACGGGCGTAACCAGTGCCCTCAAGGATGCTCTCGTACTGACCATAGAAGGTCAAAGGCATAATGTTGGCATTGGGCTTGATATTGCCAGAGGAGCAGTTGTTAAACAGTGTTCCCCAGTTCTTCAAACCCGTATAAGAGGGGGAAGAAGAGGCATCGAAGTCACCAATGCTTTCCGACTGATTAGCCCACCACGTTTCAGCAGAACGGGAGATACCACCGACGCTGTTGGTAGATGTAGCAGCTACCAAGTCTTGCAATCCCAAAATGGACTTGCCACTTTGAGCGGAGAACAGTGCAGCGTTGATGGAGTCACGAATCGTGCTCATCGACTGTTCAGTTTTTGCCACCAACAATTTCTTGGCAGAATCGGCAGCTTGTGATTCTGTTTCTTCTGTCAAAGAGATGGTGATGGGAACAGCGATATAACGCCACGGATAAAATGCAGCCGTGATACCATCGACAGCATTGGTGTTGAGGGTGTCATAACCTTCAAACCATTCTGCCGAGTTCTTACCATACATCAAATCCTCACGGATTTCTTTGCCACCATTTTCTACTTCTACCTTCCCTGCCTTGCGCAACCACGCAAGGGTAGGGTATTCGTCAAAGATGTTGTCGGTCAGACGCTTGCGATGTGTACGCATCGTCAATGTCCACGCAGCATCCCAACTTTCAGTTGTGCTTGTTGCAGCCATTGGGAGTCACCTCACTATTATTGAAATCCGAGCTTCTGCAACTCCGCCACCAAATCTTCATCCGTCATCTGCACATTCGCGTTACCATTTCGTGGAGAAACGCCCCCATTAGGGGGTGATGCTACTTGCCGTTTTGCACTGGAGATAACCTGTTGCTCTTGCTGTTTGAGTGCTTCAGATTGCTGATTCCGCACACCAGAGACAGACTCATACGCTTCTTTTACTGTGAAGTTCTGACCTGTTCGTGGGTTGACAACAGAGATCAATGCTTTGATCTGTGGTGCATAGTTATCCACATCATCCTGATATGCCTCACGCGCTTCAGTGATCTGCTGTTGCAGAGTCGATTGCTGTTGCGTTTGACGCTCGTGGATGAACTGCTGAATAACGGGAACCAACTGTTCAAACTGTGTCAACTTTTCCGTTAACGGTGAAACATTCTTGTTAATTAATTTGTTGACCACTTCGACAGCAGCTTGCTGTTCTGGTAAGAGATTGTCAAACTCATCAGGTTGATTCGCTCTCATACCATCACGCACAGCATTGGTGAGCACTTCAGGTTTAAACGCAGACTGCTGTTGCTCTTGCAACTTCTGCAACTGCGCTTGCAAATCGGCTTCCTTGCGCTGCGTATTCGCTCGCAAGTCTTTAGCCATCTTTTGATACTTCTCCACAAAAGGACGGTGTGCTTCGGGGATGTCGTTGATATTTGCGCGGAGCAAATCGACGCTCGAAGGGTCAAAGTCCTGTGAACTATTTTTTGCTTCTGTTCGTGGGTGTTGTCCGCCTGATGCAGAGGCTGTGTCACGAGTATCGCCTGCAAAATCGCCCACCAAGTCGGCAGCAAAATCGTCGTCAGCGAGGTCGCTATCAGGTATCTCATCAGATACTGCAAGGCCACTATCTTCAGCCATTTGTTTAAATCCTTGTTATAGGGTTTGTGATGCTTTCCGTATAATGCTTACGGGGTCTTTGTCTAACATCTTATCCGCTTCTTTGAGGGCATCTTTTTCATTGTCACTGTCTAACCAGTAGGCATTGTCCAATACCTTCTTGCCCTCTTTCTTTTGCTTCCACGCTTCGTGCAGATGTATCTCTGCTGTCGATGCGCCACCTTCTTTCCAATCTCCTTCTTCGCACCCCAACATTTTCAGCTTCATCTTCTTATCCGCAGCAGATGTGTATGTCATATCAGTCTGCGGATCGTAATAGGGATAACCACTGTCAGAAAAGCCGACGATATGGTCTGCGTAGTCTTGCTCCATCTTTGCAGTGCAATAGGGGCAAGGGATTGTCTTGGGCAAGTCGGTTATTCTGTAATACTGATCGAGCAGGGTGTGACCATTGCCACATTTAAAGTTGTATACAGGCATTAAAGTGCGTTAGCCTCCATTATTGTGGGCCACTTTGCTTAGGGCCTTGCATCTTGCTTCTGATCAAGTTCAAGACACTATCCCGTTGAGCTGCAAGGCCCCCAATAGAATCTTGCCCTGCATTTGTCATACCGAGCAACTTGGATATGACAACCTCTGGCCTCATACCCCTTCCCACTTGCTCATCTAACTTACCTTCGTTGTATTTTTTTTCGTTATAATCCCCAACCATATCACCCGACATCTTACTAACACCCCCAAACCCCGCGTTGCCCTTATTCATCAACAAGTTCTGTATCTCATTAGCAACTTCTCGTTCTTCTGGGGTAAGATTAGACAGGTTTTTGTTATTCCTTGCTGGATTGAATAGCTTTTTTGCCAGCATCATTTCCAAATCTTCCAACTCACCAACGGTGTCACTAAATTCATCCATACGTTTCCCTTCTCCCATTAAAGTGCGTTAGCCTCCACAGCTTGATCTTGCACCACGTTAGAAATTTTCTGAGCATTTGAGCGCACAGTACCCATCAAACCTTGCGCATTAGACGCTTCTGACGGTCTAAACTGTCGCCCCTGTGTGCCACCCTCTTGTTGCAACAATTGCTGGTGCTGTTGGTTATGCTCTTGCACCGCTTGCTGAATAGCCTGTTGCAACTGTGGAGGTGCTTGCTTAAACTCAGGAGATTGGGCGATCTGGTTAATATCTTGTAGTTGCATATGTGTTTGGTGATTCTGCCCAGGTTGTGGGGGTATGTTCTGCCCACGTAACAGGTATGCCACATTTTCCATCTGCGCGAGTCCTGCTGCATCAGGGTCAATGGTTGCCTCAAGCAACTTATTAAAGTTGACCTTGCGGAAAGCATTACCAAGCAGTTGCGTGACCACTTCTTTGCGATCAATGGGCACAGGTGATGCGATGAGTCGGTCATAGAGGGCAAGGGTGTCGTCACGCTCAAGCTGCTCGTTGAGCACTTGCATACTGCCAGCGTCTATCTCTATGTCATAACGCAACCCTGTAAACCAAGCATCCTCAATGACTGCTTCGAGGTCGGGTTCACCAAATCGTCTGAGCACCACAGAGAACTTTTCGGGTCTATACCTTACATCTGACCACATAGCCAACAATGACTCTGTTGCCCACTTATAAAACCCTGCAATGGGCACCTGCATCCATTCTCTGTTGAGTTGGGCATCTGTGGCGCGTACAGCCGCTTCTGTTGCTGTTCTACCCGACGGGGGAGACACTTCAATGATCTGCCCCTCATAAGCGAGAGCATCACGCTCTACCTGTATCTGGTCTTGCGGAGCACCGCCAAAGTCTAACGGCATCAATGCCCTGTCGGGATTGTCGAACCAGTGGATGTCACCGTCTTTAGATTTTGACAGGTTATCTGGTAAGTTGGGGTTCTGTCGCTTCTCTGCCTTGTTGCCTGCGATGATGCGATTAAACCGCTTGAGTAAGTCTGTTCTGCGTGACAGTGACTCCACAATGATCTGCTCAACAGCTTTTTCATAAGCCATCATCGGCTTACCCCAAAACTTGTCGCTCATATCAAAGGCGAAGGTGTAATAGGGGAAAGCACCGCGCAATAGGTACGACTTCTTGGGCACGACTCTTATGGTGCGCTCTTGGCCCGTCATAGGGTCTTGTTGGGTGACGCGATCAACCTTAAGCATTGGATGAGGGATGTCCTCAACGGGTTCCTCTATGCCATTGGCAAATACGATGCGTCTACGGTGAACCCTGTCGTGGATTTCGTATAGGAGAACATTTTTAGACAGTTCACGCTGTTTATGTTTAACGTGCTCATCTGAGCTTTCGTCAGTGTTCTCACCATCTGCATAGATGTTTGTGAGAAATGTGTCATCAAACTCAGGATTCTTTTGTGATAGGGGTCTAAACTGATTCTTAAAGTTTTCAAAGCGGGGGTCAGACTTAACAAACTCAAGGGGCACCATCATACGCTCAATGACGTATTCTGCTGTTCCGAGCTTGTGGGGGGCACATAGGGGGTCTACAATGATGTTGCGAGGGTCTACGCGGTATATGTATGGGAAGTCCTCCAAGATGTCATCGTGTGACACGTAGGGCATCACAGCATCATCACCTTGAGGGTTGTAACCGACCTTTAAGAAGCCACGATAGCAAAAGAGAGCATCAAATGCTGCCTGATGGATTTCCTCTTTAGCACCCATCGCCTTGAGCGCATTGTTCACCGCACGCTCAATGACTTCCTCTGCATTGTTATACTTTTGCAGTATCTCGCCTTGATCAACACTGGCAAAGATGCGTGGGTAGTTGTAAGCAATAGAGGCAATGAGGCGACGCACAAGGGGGTAGAAGCGCGACACCTTCTGCACCTGGTCATCTTCTAACCCTGCCACCTTTAACTCAAGGTTGTAGCGTTCTTGTAGTTGATCCCATTCTTCACGCTTGGGCTTCATCCACTTTTCACCGTTGTCAATGATCTCACGCCACCGCTTGACTTGTTCTTCCTTCAAATGCCCACCTGCTTAAGTGTTTACGGTTAAACTGATTAAATATCTGTCGTGCTATGGGATGGCACAATCGGGATCACTCGAACCCAACTTTACTGATTAGGGGGTGTTAAGCATTGTCCAGAAATTTGACCCCGTTTTTCTGGATAATGTCTCCGCTTACATCGCTAATGCTTGCAAGTTTCCTTCGCGTGCTAACTTGAGCACGTTAGAGCCTAATGTGGGGTCTGTATTTGCGCGATCTATGACACCACTAAACGGAGACCACGTTTCGTCCAATATGCGCCCCAAGAGGCTGAGTGTGTCTACAAAGTCATCGTGCTTGCCAGAGGGGAAGTGTAACAACTCGTCAATGCAATCATCTGTCCAACCAGCGTGGCGAGGGAAGTATACCTTGCCCATACTCATACGACCACGAATAGACTGAGCACGTTGCGCTTTGCTCTTTAAAGAGGGTAGAGAGTTGATATTGCAGTACGTATTGGTCTCAGTCATCCTCTGCCGTAAGAAGGGGCCAACAGATTTTTCTATCTGCCCTGTCTCACCAACCCACTCAATGGGTCGCCACTGCTTCATCAGGTTGATCTGTGCATTTATCCACTCTTGCGTGCCTGCCTGCTCACGATAAACGTCTAAGATGTAAATATCTGCGTTGGGATCGACACCAAATACGGTATGCACCGTGTAGTCGCCACCCTGCTGAGTAACAGCATAGTCAGATGTGGCATATATCGTCATATTCTCAGTGGCAGGGCGTTCATCGTAGAACTGTATCCACTCTTTGCGGAAAAAATCACCCTCATCTGGTGTCGGTTTCTGCTGATACAGAGCAGACCAGAAACGATTACCGCTACCAGAGGTAAGTATTCGCTTAACTTCTTCCAAGCGTTCCAACGGGTACTTCTCAGGCCACAGTGCTTCACCCTTGTTACGCCCAACAGGATCATCGTCACTGTCACAGATAGCAGGGAGAGAAATAATTTCCCACTGCTCACCATCTTTCTCTGCAACTTCTAACAATCTACCAGAGAGGTCGTCTTGATGCCACCGTGTCTGAATAACACAGACGACACCATTGGGCATCAGGCGCGTTGTAGCGACAGTTTTATACCAATCCCACACATTATCACGGATCAGTTCACTATCAGCTTCCTGTGCGTCCTTAACAGGGTCATCAACCAAGAATAAATCAGCACCATAACCAGTAGCCCCACCTTGAACACCTGTGGAAAGGTATACACCACCTTGATTCGTATGCCAAAGATCAGAGGCTTTAGAGTCGGGAGCGAGTTCGACATTTGGGAAAAGTTCGCGATAGTCGCGGGTATCTATGAGGTTTCGTACTTTTCTCCCAAAACTCTGAGCCAAACGTGATGCGTATGATGCAATGATAACTTGATGCTCTGGAAACTGCCCCATATACCACGCAGGGAAGCGCGTAGAGGCTATTTCACTTTTGCCGTGGCGAGGAGGCGCAAATATCATCAATCGCTTAATGTCGCGCCTTGCAAGGCTTTCCAACTTACGGCAGATTAACTTATGATGCTCTGCTGCCGCGTAATTTGGAAAGGTATACCGAACAAAGTTTAACAGGTGCTTGCGTGCCTGGTATTTCTTCAGAAATTCTAATTCTTCAATGGTAGGCAGATCAAGTCACTCCTTCAAATTATATCATCTTTGATATAAAGTATACGAATATGGGAACCTTTTGTCAATATCGGAGTTTAAATATATGTTTTGAGTTGACAAATTGAGCAAAAATAAGTATTATTTATCTACACATTGTCAAGTGGATCACCTATACGGGATCGCACAGAATCACAATGGAATAGGTTAATGATGTCGGACAGAAATGCAACGGAGCGTCATTAGTCTTGATAGTAGCTCTCAACTTGGGGCAGGACGGAGAGAGCAGGCCAGTGTAAGAAGGGGATGGCCGAGTACTGCGGTGCTATGACACTGAAGATACCCCTTAGACCTATTGCTCATAGTGTAGATAGGTGCTTATCCAGTTAAGACGCCCAACTGGCTTACAACATATACTGGCTCTAAGCGTACACCCTACCTCGGATTTAGCTTACTCCGATGGGTAGGGGAAAGTGTGCGCTTAAGCCGAGTTCAACAACCCACCAGCTTGTGAGTTGAACTCATAAACAGATGCATTAGATAATGGGTTAATCCGATGCACCAGATAAACAGATAATCAGATCACCTGTTGAATAGTGTACACAGTTAACGGGTATAACGGTAGCCTCTTGATTCAGTTCAGGGGGCTATTTTTGTGCTCGGTAGTGAAATAGGGTAATAGAAGCACTAAAAACTTTTTGGCTCATCACACATCTAAACTTTCTTCGATTTCAGCAAGCAACGCTTTAGCCCTCGCATCAGATTCCGCACTGTCCAACGCATCCGCTTTGTTCATATTTTGATAATTAACCATTACCTGTGATGCACGTATCTGTGGCAACACTCGCTCAATGAGCAACTTGTTTGCTGCCAGTATCTCCTGCACAGTAGGAGCCAACCCATTAACATTTTGCCCATTAGCAACAGCAAACAACTCTCTAAACCCATTTGTGGCCTCTATGATGTGCTTCTGTATGCCACGATAGTCTCCCATCGACATATCTTCTAATAATCGCTGCAACTCATCCTGCTTACTCTTGATAACACTTTGCATAACATACCCTTGTTAATTGTTGACCGATCAGTCAAATAAAGATATGCAATTATAGCACACAAGTCAATGATTAGCCTGTAAGTAGTATAACTTGGTATAGGTGAGCGTGGATGATGAGTAGCGCAGAGTGACTCGTGTAGTCAGTTTAATGCTGCAAGAGCATAGTTGATGTGTTGATAAGTCTAACTCGTATAACCCCAATACCATTTTTTGGTGCGAGAGCATAGGGGGGGTTATGATTACGCTTCTCATTGCGTGATCGGGTCACCGTGTCGGTAGATATCGGTATTAACAGCATCAACCAACAGCACCCACACACCGCACCAAAGCATAAAGGTATAGAACCCAATGTCAAATTGTGGGTGCTTCGCACCACTAATGCGCGTGACGCGCTGATGTGGGCGCGCTGGGGTTCGTGGTGGACTGTAGTGGCTGTGGTGCATCGTGGGGCAATGGTGACGCGCTGACCGTGGTGCGCTGGTGCAATGATGAACGGGTGCATAGGGTGCAATGATGAACGGGTGCATAGGGTGCAATAGTTGACACGGTTAAACGGGTGCAACAGTTACACAGTTAACGGGTGCAATGGATTAGCCAGTTGGACAGGCCAGCCACCGCACAGGCTGACAGGTGAGCGCAAAAATATAGCATAATTACACCAAAAAAGTAAATAATACTGTTGACTTTTGATGTGGTATGATGTATATTTATTATAGTTGGTTAACGCGGTAACATATTGAAACGGTGCAACTTGCGCCACATATGAAAGGATGAGAAGATGACACAGTTTACAGACACCATTGAATCAAGTGACGACTGGAAACAAGAGTGGCGCGTTGTTGGTATGGATGAGCTAAAAGAGATGTATGCGGATAGCGTTAAACTTGGCGGATATACGCAATCGTTTGAACTGTGGCTTATTGAAATAGTGACTCACGGAGACTTCATCAAGTCAGATGGTGTATACTATCTTGAGCATTAAATTGGCGCATTTCACCAACTGAAACACGCTTGTCACACTGTATACTTTTTGCAACACTATACTATTGATACGTGCGCAATAATTGCACACACTAAAACTTGTCACACTTAACAAGGGGAAACGCAATGACCGACTTGCATAAAAAAATATACGATCCACAAAACAGAAACACCCACACGCGCCCATTGTTAGAATATGGGTATAAGTTATACACAGGTTATATTATGAGGGATTCTCAAGTGGATCAATATAATCTAATACAAAAACGTATAAACAGCTTCCTTGATGCGGGTCTTATACCTTCAGATGGTTTATTGTGGGAGTCTTTCAACTACATAAACAGTTTAGCCATTAATGGCCTTAAAATAATAGAAGGGGAGCAAGATGTATCTACCACTGTATAATGGGGATAAGGTGTTTGTGAGGTATAAGCAAGTATATGATGAAACCGCAAAAACGCTTGCATCTAATTGTGCCGATCTTCAAAAAATGGGTGATTTGTATTATAAACCGATAGACGTTATGCACTGGGTTGTATCTTGTGTTTGCGAGCGTCATATTGGAAATGGTTTTAATTTAAGCGAGTTTATGCGAGCATATAAATAAATGTGCTCCTGATTATTCCAGTAATCAGGAGCACCAAATCAGCCCACAAAGGGGCATCACGTAACACACCACACAATATAAAGGGTTTACACTATGAAGGCAAGTATCAACAGAACTTTTCAAATGAGATTAGCTGCAGCAGCTTCAGAAATGAATATAGGCTTCATTAAATGGCACCTATCGCGAATCTCAGAAGAGTGCGCACCAAATAGCAGTTGGGCACGTGAATCACATAAACTTTATACTTGGCTGTGTGATACGTCAAAAAATGCACCTTTTACAATATTTGCAAAGGGCAATAGTAA
>Ga0208767_1001230_pt1 | contig 20444 bp, 11 predicted proteins | sample VirMetDEL_Mar_21_FD_184514 | JGI IMG/M metagenome (GOLD analysis project Ga0208767, IMG submission 184514) | Aqueous microbial communities from the Delaware River and Bay under freshwater to marine salinity gradient to study organic matter... | ecosystem: Environmental > Aquatic > Marine >... | reverse complement strand
CTGTAGGCAACTAAAACGAATAATAAGTGGGCAAGCTGAAGCAAGCGAACCTATGTGGAGAGCAGGGTTATCTATAGCCAAATTCTGCGAAGACGGTGATAAAGCGGCACAGAAAATATCAGAGAAGCACCCTGAGTACACGCCAGAGCTTACGCTCAAGAAGTTAGATCTAATTAAGGGGCCGTACCGCTGCACGACGTTTGATGAAAACGAGGCGGGTATATGCACCGAATGTCCTCACTGGGGCAAGATAAAGTCACCGATAGCTTTAGGTCGCAAGATTGCTGAAGCTGAACTAAGCGAAGATGGCACCTATAGTGAAGCCTCTGACTTGTTTGAGGATAATCTATACGACGTAGAGAACATCTCAGAATACGTTATACCAGCGTACCCACGCCCATACTTTCGAGGCGCATCTGGCGGTATCTATGTTCGCAACGTCAGTATAGACGGAGAGGTAGACGAGAAGGTTATCTACCACAATGACTTGTACATAACGAAACGGCTGGTGGATGTAGAAGCTGGCGAGTCAGTTGTGTTTAGGTTACACCTACCAAAAGACGGGGTGCGCGAGTTCACACTACCGCTCACTGCGGTTATCTCAAAAGAAGAGTTCCGAAAACAGATGGCAATGAACGGTGTTGCTGTCCCTAGAATAGATGACTTGTTGCAATATATGGTTACTTGGATAAATGAACTACAGGCCACTTCTACAGCAGATGTGGCGCGGCGACAGTTTGGCTGGGTAGATGATGAGGCGACTGCATTTGTTGTAGGTGATAAAGAAGTACACGCCAACGAGATAAAGTACAACCCACCATCCACGCCTACAGCAGCGTTAATTCCTTACTTTGAACCCAAGGGCACCCTAGAAGCGTGGAAAGAGATGGCTAATTTCTACAACACCAGACCGGATCTAGTGATGCACCAGTACGTAGTGGGCACTGCATTCGGCGCACCTCTTATGCACTTCTTACCTCAGAACGCTTGTGCTCTGCACATACACGCCAACATAAGCGGTTGTGGTAAGTCTGCATGTATGCAAGTGGCGGCATCGGTATGGGGTGGTGTTAAGAATACGATGCTGGATGAACGTGATACTGAGTCCATGAAGTTCAATCGTGCAGAGGTGCTGCATAACCTACCGTTCTACATAGACGAGCTAACAAACGAGAAGGACGACAAGCTGAGTGACTTAGCGTATCAGCTATCTTCTGGTCAGCAACGAGGGCGTATGGCAGGTGGGGCTAACTTAGAACGAACACGCGGAGAACCGTGGAAGTTCTTATCTGTTACTTCTGGTAACTCTAGTGTTATAGAGAAGATTAGCGCAAAGAAACAACAGCCCAAAGCCGAAGCACAACGTATGCTGGAGTGGCCTGCTCAGAAAGTGTTTGACTCTGTAGACGATAAGCGCATGACAGATGCGTTTGAAGCGAAGTTAACAGCTAACTACGGTCATGCAGGAGTGCCTTACATACAATGGGTTATACAGAATGTAGAAGAAGTAAAGCAAAAACTTAGAGAGATGCAGGTTCGGGTTGACACTACAGCGGGACTCAAGGCAGAGAATAGGTTCTGGTCAGCAGGGGTTGCTTGCACACTTACAGGTATTTTCTTTGCTAAGAAACTAGGGTTGCTGGACTATGACGTAGAAGAAGTTTTTAATTGGTCAATGAAGTTACTTGAAGCTAACCTCAACGCTGTAGAGAACATGAGCGTGTCTGTAGAGCAGACATTGAACGAGTATCTATACGACAACTACAGCAACATCTTGATGATTAAAAGCACTGATGACTTGCGTAGTAAGCAAGCAGAGAGTAACGGCTTAGACAAGCTCGTTATACCCGACGCCGTACCCAAGATTAAGTTGGTAGCCCGATACGAAACTGACCTAAAGAAAGTTTACTTGCTGCCCAAACCCTTGAAGTTATGGTGCTCGGCACAGCAGATAAACTACAGTGCGTTCCTAAGCGATTTGAAAGCCAAGATGGGTGCGAAACGGGACAAGGTACGTCTAGGCAAAGGCACTCTTCTCAAATTAGAACCACAAGACGTTATAGTAGTAACCATGAAATCCTTTGATGAAACACGCGGAGCACAGGATGACGCTGAAGCAGAAGTTTGATTTTGAAGTTCACATAACCACAGCCAAGTTTATATCTGCGGAGGCTGAGACTTTAGAACAAGCGGAAGTGCTAGCAACAAACGAGGCACGCAAGCACATGGGTGCTGATTGGAAAGCCTTACATATCTACCCTATGGGGGCTTCAGAAGAGTGCTTGGTAGAGAAAATAGCGCCTGATGGATGAGGGCGTACTACGGCTGCACGACCTTAACCCTGACGGTGTACGCATCGTCGTCGATTGGGGATCTATGGTAGCTGGTAGTTCTATATTTGTGCCGTGTATCAACACAACTAAAGCCCTAGAACAAGTTAGACGTATCTGTGTAGACCGCTTTGAGTGGGAAATTAAAGCAAAAAGTTGCTTTTCTGGGCAGTTTCTGGGTGTTCGCGTTTGGAGATTAACGTGATATTATCCGCGTCGATAAGGTCACGGTCTCCTTGCCTAACGGTCTTATCTTTCTCCGGCCCCTTGTCGTAGTCCCCGTCTTACGGCAAGGGGCTTCTACAACCCTAAGTCTTCCCATATTGTCAGCGTGTCATCGTACTCGGCAGCACTTTGCTTGAGGTCGTTAAACATTCTGGGGTCAAGGGTCACACCAGAGTACATCTTCTTGGTAGTACGCATGTGCTGGGCCATAGACCGCTTGATCGTATCGGGTGTGATCCGAAGGGTGGGGAACTTACGGTTGAACTCGTTCATCTTTCTACGTATTTCTCTAGCTTCAGAGAAATTACCAAAGCGATTTGCAACGTAGTATTTGCGTAACAAGTTAGTGCGTTGACTGTTACCTGCTTTCGACAACTTCTTCAACTGCGCGTTCACGGCAAGCTGTCGTGTGTATTCGGACGGAGCAAACCCAAGGAACTGCCCCACTAGCAGCGGTGCAGGTAGATCCTTCACTATGGCATCGCCACGCTGAGTTTTAGCACCCTCGTTGTAGAATCGGTATGACTTAATAGCGTTGCGTATGGCTGCGGGTGACATAGCTTCTATGCCTCTAGCAAACTCACCTTGCTGGAACATCTTTTCAAAGCCTCGTTCCATCTGCATACCCACACCCACAACAGGGCCACCAAGCACTTCAATCATGTCAAAGAATAGCGATTGGTCTTTTTCTATGAGCCTGTCTCTAAATATAAGATCAGACAGCCCCATACGGCTAGCTACGTCTACGCCCAAGAGGTAGTTACCTATACCACCATAGAATCCTTCGCCTATGGCCTTACGTACCACTGTGTCTAGCTCTTCGTCCTCGTCACCCTTTAACGTGTTGTACACAAGTGCCACTGCGCCGAAGAAAGGAAGTCCTTGTGCCCCAGCAACTACAGCCGACCCACCAAGTACCCCTGCAAACTGATAGCGTGCGGCTTGCTTTTCTGCTTTTGTGCCTCGGACAGAATCATTGATGAGACTGCCTAGCAACTCCATCATCTGTATGCCGTATCGCTTGTACAAGAAAGCAACTTTGCCTATTCCTGCCTGTGCAAGTCTCGGTGCGGATGCTGCGGCTGTGCCGCCGTTGGTAAGCTCGACTTCATAGACAGCAAACTGTGCTGCTTCACGCATGGCAGCGTTGTCTATCTTTCTGCCAGCCTTCTTCATAGAGTTCAGCATCAAGCGGTAAGCAGCAGCCAGTGCAACCTGTCGAGTCATGCGCTCACCGTGATGGAACAAGAACCCAGATACAGCGCCGATTTTACCGCGCACACTGTCAATCTCGTCCAGATCAAGCATGTCGTAGACAATAGAGCGATTAAGCTGACCGCTTTCTGCTGCGACTTCAACCAGCACCTTAAACTCTTTTATCTCTGGCGGCATGTCCTTTGAGTCAAAGTCATAGTTATCCAGTGACGGGGCTGACCCTACGGCTGTCTTTTCAACACCATCTTCACCAATCATGTCCATGATGGCTTGGCGTTTCTTCACAAAGGGTACGTATTTGTATCGCTCGTCAGTCAGACCTGCATTTCTAAACAGTCGAACAGCTTCTCCAATGGCCTTAGTAGTTTCTTTGAACCCAAACAACTCACCGTCAGCACCGCGTGTACCTGCTAGGTGCGGTGCAATCACCATCGGTAGCTGCGAGAAGTTAACCAGCATGGACGATACGTTGAGGCCCAAGGTCATGGTAAAGCCAAAAGTTGTTAGGTTCTTAGCCCAATCTTCAACGTCAGGATTCTTAGCAAACTTGACACGCTTCTGCACTTCTCTTACAAATTGTTTAGCTGCTTGCTTGGTTTTTTTGTCCGCTTTGTTGTCTTTCTGTAATGCTTTTAGGTCTTCTTCTATCTCTTGCTGTAACTTTTGGAACTTAGACCCGTACTCTAAACGTACAATCTGTCGCGCTATAGACGCACTTCTGGTTCGCAGCGCCTTGACCATATCGTGCTTAGGGTATGTCTCTTCGCGTAATAGCCTTGGATCGCCAATAAAGCCACGGTAGCCTTCTCGTCTTCGGAATGACTGTGCAAACGAGCGTTCTGGCAGCGTATCTAGGAACAGTTTTATGATTTCATCTTGTACTGTCGAATCTACTCCGTTCTTACCTAATACACCTAACACGTTATTTACAAACGAACCGGCGGGAGCGTCACGGTAGTTCGCTTCGTCAACATTCTCAAAAGGGTTCATATCGGCTAGATTGATGGCATCACTCATAGCCGTTAACTGCTTCATAGCGGCTGTTCTTGCACTGTCAGTTTCAAAACTTTCTGTGTAATACTCTAGTTGTCCGGTCTCAGGGTCTGTTGCTGTGTACTCCAGACGATACTCGCCTTCTCGCAATAGAGGGAAGAACGGATCAATCGTAGCTTTCTTATACAGCTTATTCATCAACTCGTCGTAGATGCTTCTCTTGGCATTCGGATCTAGGTCGGTGGCATCTAAGCGAGCTTGTACTGCCCTCCCCACTTCATCAAACAGCGAGGCGTAGATATTGCGTATCTGCTTGTATACCGCTTGACCCTCTTTCCCTAATCTTTCGTAGTCGCCGCCTTTGTCGTGCATGGCTTGCCACGCATCCATCTTTTCAGTATCACCGATATAAGTGCTCTTTGGTTTAGATGGGTCTACGCCGATTAGAGAGCTATACGGCATGAGCCGATTTAGGATAATTACCTTCTCTTTGTTTGCTTTTGCAAACTTAGATATTTTGTTTACGGCAGTGTCTATGGGCCGCTTGAGTTCTAGTAGCCGCCCACCTTCTTCAAGTACAAGTTTTCTTAGCTCGGTTATCTTAGGCACATACTTCTTAGCAACCATCTCTAGGCCGTTAAGACTCAATATACCTAAGACAAAATCCTTAGCCGCTTGCGGCAGCGATACGTCAGACACGGTATCAGCGATACGTTTTGCACCGTCTGAGTTCAGAATCGGCACACTCTTGATGCCTTTGTCTAAAGCATTACGGGCCTCGGTTTCGTTGCGTCCCATTAAAGCGGCATCAGATACTAACCTATCGTCAATACTGACTCGCTCTCCACCATCCGCACGAATGTCAACTATTTGACTTACATCTCTTGGGTCTAGTAAGGAGTCTGAAATACGCAGCAGTTCAGTAAACGCAGTGTATTCTTCGGGCTGTGAACTTCTGGGGGCCATTCCTATTAGTTTGCGTATCCTGTCAAACAGTTCAGAAAGCAATGACGGTTTATTTTTTTGAGGTGCAAACGCTAATTCCGTTGCTGTTTTAGCATCACCTACCACTCCGGTGCCCTTGTCATAAGGAATCTTAGCTAGAAGATTCTGCATGTTCTTATCAGTCAACGCCCACGCTAAAACTTCTCTGGCGTTTCTAGCAGCGTTGTTTCCAAGTTTGCTAGTAAGACCTTTAGCTGCTTGAAATTCAAACAGAGACATACCTCCAGAACCATTTTTGTAGTTATCTAACTTCTCTTTTAGGTGTGTTTGTATTACTTCAGTTAGGTTTTCTAAGGCTTGTATATCTCTGAATAATTTAGATCCTTTGTTAGCTTTGGCCCACACAGGGTCTAGCTTTAACAGCATGGCTACGCTGGTTACAGCGTGTATTGCTTCGTGCAAAAGAACTCTATGGTTTACTCCGTTGTCTCTTGCTGTTGCATCGTTGGTAAGGACTAAAGCAACTCTTGCCGCGTACTTTTCTGTTGCGGTTGTCCCTTCTAACAAATCATAAAAAGTTACGGTGGTAGTGCCCGCTGTACCGTTTATCTCTTCGTTACCGTTTATATCCACTACAGCGTAATTAAATGTAGCGCCAGCACGTTCCAACCGCTTCATTAACGCTGCTACTTTATTCGCAATAAAGGCTTCAGCTTTACTATTTGCGTTCCGTTCTATGTTCTTTACAGCGTCGTATAAGGTGCCTCCAACTGTTTCTTTCAACAGCCGGTCACGCTCTGCTGTTAACTCTTGTGCAGTGCGCCCTTGTTCTAACTCTGGAGATGTAGGAAACCCCTTGTCTTTTTGACTGTCTGTTACCGCTTGTGGTTCTGGTGGTTGAGTGGAGAATTTGGCGTCGTCAGTTACTTCTTGTCGTGCAACTGCCGCTGCATCTGCGGGATCTGCACCATCAGCTATAAGTTTTTTACGTAACTCGTTACGTTCTTTTGTAACCGCCTTCTTATCGGCAGCTTCTTTCTTTTTGTCTGCCTTTGGCTCTTTGACTACCTTTGCCTTGGGTCGTGTAGGGGCTTTCCGCTTAGTCTTAGTTACGCCGATACGCTTGCTTGCTTCTTTTTGCAGCTCTGGCCCTTTACGTTGCTTCTCTAACGCTGCCGTGGCTTGCTTGGGTGTGCTGCCAAGAATCCTGCCTTCTGGGTCGGGTCTATCGGTGGCGACATACAACCCGTCCTCTACCTTCATTGTCCTAGTTTCACCGTCGTTAAACGTAACAGTGATTTCACCAGTTTCGGCATCGGGCTGAGACAGGGTGGGTGCCCCTGCCGTTTTCATCTTGAGCTTGTCTCTTGTTCTCTGTACTAATGTACGACGCTTTCTTCTTGCTCCTCCAGCAGTTCCCACAGCGCCTCTTCCAGCAGTGTCCACTGGTAATCCGTCAGATGGCTGAGTGACGGTGGGATCAACTGCTCTTTGCGCGTCTGCATCGCTCGGTGTATCACCTTGAACGCTAGCTCTACCTGTTTCTGTGTCGGCTGGTCTTTCGGCTGGGTCAAATAAACCACGTTGCTCATCTACTACTTCTCCAACACGCTCTTGTTCTCTACGGGTTCGTACTTCCTCTGAGGGCATATCCCCTGTAACGACTTCTTCAGCTTCACGCTGCCTACGGTCTCTTTCCTCTCTGGCTACGACACCGGCATCCTGCACCGCCTGTTGCTCTGGTGTGATGGCTTGCCCTTCGGGAGTTACAGGTGTGCGCGGTGATGGTATTCCTCGTAGCTGTGGGCCTACAGGAGATAAAAGAGACTTTTGTTCTTTGGTGTCAGTGGGGCGTGCAGCGTCTTCTCTCGCTAGCAAGTCTTCAAGTGCTGCAAGTTCTGGCGGCTCTAGTTTCTGCACTCGTGCAGCAACAGTCGCTTTTTGTTTCTGTGTAAGCTGTGACACAGGCTTACTACGCGCTTTCTTACTGAACCCTCTAAATACACGATCACGTACTTCTTCGGGATCAACTGTATCTTCTAGCCGGTCAGTGGTCTCGGCCTTGGGCACTTCTTCTATTTCTAGTTGTGTACCTGCGGGAGCCGTAGCTTTGGCTAGGTCTTCATCAGAGAAAGCGGCTAGTCTTTCAGCTATTTCTGCGTCTGTGGGTTCGGGAGGAGGGGGTTCAAATCCCGGCAAAGTCTCCTGCGTGGGAACTGCTTCAGCCGTGCGCCTCTCGGTAACTTCTTCTACTGTAGGGGCTGCTTCAGCGCGTGCTAGTTCTTGTTCTTCAGTAAACCCAAACAGATCACCTTGAGTGCCTGCTGGGGCGTCTTCAGTTAACCCTGAGATTTCTGCTGCTCGTTCTCGTTCTATACGAGCCTTCTCTTCTGCTTGTCTTACGCTGTCGCCACCAATAGCAGCGGCGGTGCCTCGGATAGATCCACCTAACAGACCACCAGCAATGCCAGCTTCACGGTATTCTGCAAGTGCTTCTTCATTATCTAGGGGTAGTCCTGCTTGAGCACGTTCTAGTAGTTGTTGGCCCATTTCAGTGGGGGCTTCTACTATCGTACCGGCTGTGGCTCCTTTACTGGCTCTGGTAAACAAACCCCCCGCACGGATAGCTTCGTCTGTGATTCGTAACCCACCAACCAACAAGCGGTCAACAATACCGTCGAGCAGTGCTTGAGGCAGTGCAGTAAAGAAAGCTGCGCCCTCGTCTACTTCAGTTCTAAACCCAGCTTCTATAGCGTCTTTCTGGCGCTCACGGTTCATACCGTAGAAGAACGGTACGTTTGCAGTAGTGGCACCGGCAACGCCAGCAACACCAGCGCCTAGCGCCCCCAAACCAACAGCGGGAGCAGCGGCAGCGGCACCAATACCACCAGCAATACCCGCAGCCATAGCGGGTAGAGACTCGCCAGCAATACCGGCTAGGTAAGAGCCAAAGTCTCCAATGCCTTCAATATCGTCGAATCGGGTTTGGAACCTAGACTTGCGCTGTATATCAGCTTCATTTTCAAGAGCTACTTCAGCGCCGTATTCTTCAAGACCTTCAAGACCTAGAAGACTGCCTATACCTTCTAATGAGGAGCCTGTAGCTTGCGCTACAAGGTCTGTGCCTATATCTAAGCCCCTACTGAATGCACCCCGCCTACCCTCAACAAGACTTAAACGGGCTTCTTCAGAGGCTTCCTTTGCCCTACGCACCCGCTCTTGACGGTTTGCTAAGTCAACTAGCTCGGCTTTAGACGCGCCAATAGGGGCATTAACTTCTACGGTTCTGCCATCTCTGAACTGTAATACTTGTAGTGGCACTTAATTGCCTACCTAACAGGAGTTACGTTTTTTAAATCTTCAAGACTATATACATACGGATTTCCGCTAGGCGTCTGCGATTCTTTTTTAGGCTCTCCAGTTCCGTAACCTAACCTAGCCTCTGCTTGTGCTATCTGCTCTTGCACTCTTTCTATTAAGGCTTCCATCGCCACACCATTAGAGCTTTCTTCTACTGATACTCGAACTTTATTTCTAGCTTTTTCAACTCTTTCAAGTGCTGCTGGGTAGTCGTCATCGTCTAGTTCTAGCCCCGCTAGTTCTGTTTCTGCTTGCAACACTTCTGGGTCAGAAGCAATTTCTGCTTTAAGCGCATCATCCTTTGCTTTAAGTAAGTTAGTAAGGCGAGCGGTTTGGTTAGAAATAAAGGTTTGGGCGTACCCTGCATCTCTTGCTAGACGCGCTTCTTCTCTGTCTAACGCTGCATTTTCACTTTGTGCTGCGGCTATTAAAGTATTTAGCCAGTGGCGTTCGTTTTGCTGTGCTTTATCAAAGTGTTGTCGAGAGCTTTCTCTTGCATCAGCACGATCTTGGCTGTTCATAGCACCGTATATATCAGCACTCGCTCTATTATTTTGCTGCACTTGTGCCGCTGCGTCTCTGTAGGACATTTCGCCTTCTTTTCCTACATCTTGAATAAAGCTAATCTTGTCTATATCTACGTTGTGACGTTCTACAAGACGATTACGTATATCATCTTCTTGCTGCATACGTGTATTAAATGATGCACGCGCTCCACGACCTAGTGTAGATCTACTCATAGCCAGAAGCCCTGCGCGTTGAGCGTCCATACCTAGTTTTTTAGGATCTAACTGTTGTCTATCTAACGTTTCTAGCGCATCAAATTTTCTTTGGTACGCTGCTTCGCCCTCTGTCTTACCCATAGCATCGTATGCGCGGTCTCTTGCAGCGATGCCTGCGGTAGCGGGGTCACCCCCTTCAAGACGTTTTAGGGCGTCTTTAAGTTCTTGGCTTGTTTCTACACCCATCGCTGGTGCTGCACTGCGTTCGGGTTTTTCTGATAAAGCAGCCGCTAAAGCACTTCTAGCTGTGGGAGCTTCTTCTGTTGGTGGAACAACGCTTTGCTCGTCATCTTGTTTTTGTATTTTTGGTTGTGTTCCCGGTGCCAACACCCCAAAGCCACCCATGTCAGGCACAGTTTTAGGAGCGGGTTGTGGTGTAACAGCCGCAATGCCTTGAGCTGTCGGCGCAGCCTTAGCTGCCATTTGAGCTTCTATTTCTGACGTAGGTTGCCCTGCCGCAGCTTTGGCTATATCAGCTACCCCCGTACCCACTGCCCCCATAACTTCTTGAGCTTTTCTCCGCTTTAATATTATTTGTTTTATTCGTTCGTCTGAAAGCCCCCTATTTCTAGGGTTACTACGCTTAAAATCTGCAATATCTTCGCTAGTAACACCGCCGCTCTTAAACCCAACAATACCGCCAGCAGCCATCTGTGCGCCACCCATAGCAGGCAAGCCTTGTTTAGCCGTGCGCTGCACGTTTTGCTGTGCGTTTTTGTTAATCTGACCCAACGTACCAGCAGTGCGCTTTGCAACGTCGCCTAGCTTTCGGCCTTGTTCCTGCTTAATCATGCCGAGCACTTCTTGCTCGCGTTGCTGTGCGATGGTTGCAGGGTTCTGTTGCATCTGCATTTGCATCTGACGTGCAGCAGCTTCTTTCTCAGACTTGAGTTGTTGCAGTGCAAGGAGGTCTACCAACTGTTGACTCTGTTGGTATTGTTGTTGAAGAGCTTGTGGGTTGCCTTGGTAGGCTTCTTTTTTACGCTGAATCTCACCAGCTATACCTTGACCGCCTAGCATTAGCCGCCCCCTGCTTTTATAGCATCATCTATCATGTCATCAACATAGGATTTATCGCTACTAGACCCACCGCCACTACTACCACCTATACCCAGCATTTCTAGCAAAGCCCCACCGTCACCTAATAATTGGCTTATAGTGGAAGGTTGGGTGTAAGAGTAGCTTTGTGCTGTTATTGGTAACCCTTGCAACAAGGATGATTGGAAAGCCAAGTTTCTGTATGGAAAGTCACGTTCTTCGCGGAACTGCTCGTAGTCTCTAGCAATGCCTTCGCCTTCGATAGCGCGTTGTTCTGCGCCACCGGCTCTTTGTGCAGCAAGCCCTTCTAGACCGTATCTTCTATCTCCAGCAAACTGATCTCTAGCTTTGTCGTATGCTTGGGAGTAACCCGTTGCACGTATGTTTGCTAATTGTTCGTTTAAGTTACGTTGCCCTTCTGCTTCTACTAAGCCGAGTCGAGATCCCCCAAAGGCACCTACTTGTCCCATCTTAGCTGCGCTCGCCAATCGCTGGGCGTCTGCTTGCCGCTGTGCCGCTTGCAACTGAGGGTTCAAAGCACCCTCTATATAAGGGTTCATGTACGACTGTGCAGTCGCAGCGTCAAAATTAGCTGGAGTAGTAGGCATTGCTAAGTTAGCTAGTCCAGTAAAGGCTTGTTGTTGCACATCAGAAGCACCGGCAGATAACGGCCCTGTATAAGCCTGATAAGGCATATCGGCAACGGCTTGCCCCTTACCCAACATACCAGTGACGTATTCACCAGCATAATCTGCTAACGCTTCTGACTTACCTACTGGATCTCCAGCAGTTCCGCCTGAAGATGGTACTGAAGTAGTGGTGCCGCCTTGATTGTAATAGTACATATTCGCCTCTATGCCGGTAGCATCTTTCTAGGGTTAATTTCTTTACCCTGTTTTGGGTTACCAGTGCGCGTTTTACGAGTTCTTGACATCATTTCATACAACTGTTTAGCGCCAGCTTCTGAGTTGCCGTTACCTAAATGACTTACTACATCAGCGGGTATGACAAACTCTCCGTCACTAAGTCGTGCTTCTTGTCCGCTATCAATTCTAGCAGGTACTTTGTCTGCCATACCATCGGTAACGCCACCTAAATAATAGCCCGTATTCATACCAATAATGCCCCCAGTAGCCATCATGGGCTTTTCATCTAATCTGGGTGCTTGTAGTGCTGCCAGCCCTTCTGCTTGCTGCTGCGCTTGTGCGCGGGCTTGAGCTTCAGACATAGGTTGGCGCTCCGAGCGGTCTGCGTACACTATATCGCTAAAATACCGTCTACCACCTGATCCGGGGCGACGGTTGGGGTCTTGCTGCATAGGCACCTGCTCTCGCACAGCCGTATAATTTGGAACCTTGCCTTGGTAACCAACCACAGGAGGCTTATCTCCTAATTGACCAAATTGTTTTAACAGAAGTCCTGCTCCAAGAGAGCCTATACCTTGCCCTAATTTTGACCCACCAATGAAGTCTGCGGCTGCGCTAACTCCACCAGTTAAACTGTCCCACCATGTAGCCATTTACTTTTCTCCGAGCAATCGCAGTAACTCGTTATTGGATTCTATTATACCACCTTGTTTGCGTCGTACAGGCGGTTGATTAGTGAAAGGCATTACCGGCCCATAAGGAGATACACCACCATAGAACCCAGCCCTACTTGGATCTCCGAATATACTGCCACTACCAATATCATATTGGTAACCAATTTTAGCCACTGGGCCTTGTTTTACGTCAACTTTTTGCCCTAATGCGTCATCAGCACCCAACAACATACCAAGAAGGTCTCTTTGCCTAGCTTGGTCAGATTCTTGTTGGATTTGTTGTTGTATTTGTTGTTGCATTTGCTGCTGTTGTTGCTGTTGTTGTTGCTGTTGTTGCTCTAGCTGCTGTTGCAGTTCTTGTTGTTGCTGTAACTGTGAAGCAAACACACCCGTTGCAGCGAAACGATTGTCGGTAAGTGGGTCTAATGTTGTTTCACCAGCAAGCACTTGTTCCAACATTTGCTGATCTGTTATGTCGATTATACCGTCGCCCGTAACGTCATAACCTAACTGCTCTTCAGTGAACGCAAACGTAGACGGGTCAGCCAGTGCTTCTTGTTGTGCGATAAGGTCAGTAACAAAATCAACGTCAGCAGACGTTACGTCTTGAGCGGGCTTACCTAGCACTGCGGCTATGGTGTCTATTTCACCAGTTAACGCTGTTTCTGTTTCGCCTAGTGCTGTAAGCAGGTCTTCTTCTGTTTGCCCTATAGTGTCAAGAAGCTCGTCTTTTGTTATACCTAATTCTGCGGCAAGATCATCTACAGCGGTGTTTACGTCAGCTACGTCACTAGCAACATCAGCTACATCAGTTTTTACATCAGCAATCTCATCTGAAAGTGCAGTATCTCCTGCCTCTATAATCTTGGTCAGGTTGTCTTCTGTAATACCTAAATTGCTAGATACCGTCTTAATAGCTTCGGCAAGAGCTTGATCGCGGTCTAATCCAGCTTCTTCATTAGCTGCTATTTGGTCTAGTAAGTTACCTTCTACAGCAGATAAATTATCTGTAAGGTTAGACTCTATAGTGTCTAAGCGGTCTGGCTTTTCGGGAAACTGATCTGGGCTATTAGCAATTATGTCTGCCATGCGGTCAGCAGCTATATTCATCCCCCGCCACGTATAAGTGCCGTCGTCGTTTAGAGTTACACCTTCGTACTGTTGCGATAGATCAGTTGTAGAAGTAACTGGGTCGGTTGTAGCTAACTCAGTACCAGAAGTGTCTGTAACAGTTTCAGCGTCATCTATAACACTTGTATCTACTTCTTCGGTAGGGGTGGTATCTACGACAGGATCGGGGTCGGTATCAGCGACTACAGGATCGGGGTCGGAATCAGCAACTACAGGGTCAGGGTCGGGATCAGCAACTACAACATCATCAGTACCAGCATCTACAACATCATCAGTACCAGCATCTACAACATCATCAGTACCGCCATCGGTATCAGAGGTCTCTTTAGCAAGTTGTAGCAGGTACTCAGCATTAAAGTCTGTTGCACTTTGCTTAACAGTAGATTCTGGTAGCGTGCCGTCACCTAGTATTTCTTCTATTGTTCGTCCTGTTATTAATCCCTCTGGGTAGCCTGCATCTATCAATAGCTGCCGTGCTTCTTCGGGGGTGGTGTACTGCTCGTCAAAATTACCTTGTACATTTTCAAGAACTTTATCTGCATCTACGCTAGTTTGTTTTACGTACTGCTGTGCTTGCTCTTCGGTCAGTGTAAGCCCTTCTGCCGCCGCTGCATCTATGACTTCTTGTGTGTCTATGTATCGACTGTCTACGTACTCAGCTACCTGCGTATCTAACTCGGCATCGGGCTTATTGCCTACATACCTGTCTATATCTGCATCAGACGCATTAAACTCAGGATTAGCTGTTTCAAACGCTTGCTTGGCTTCAGACGCGGTTGTGTAATCCGCATCAAACGCATCATTTAATAAGCTGGTTTGTGCTCCGCCAAAGCCATCACTGGTTATACCAAACTTGGCAAGCCTAGCCTCTGCTTCTGCGGCGTCTATCAACCCTGCTTTTGCGTCCGCGATTGTTTTTTGCACCTGTGCAGAAGTGTTTTTTGCTACGTTAGCAACCACGTCAGATATTTCAGCGGCTCCTGTAAGTCCCCCACCTACGTTTGTGCCAATAATACTGGCAAGTATGGCGCTTTCTGCTACGTTAGCCGCCACTTGCCTATCGGGGTCAATCTCGCGTATTGATATGTCTGTGACATACTGCACAGCACCTTCTTCTAAACCTTCAAGTACGCCTTCTCGCACTGCTCCGCTAGCAGTTCGGTCTAACCTAGAAACAAACTCTTCCATTGCGCTCACGGCAGCTTTATTTGCCTTAGGCCCAAACAAAGATTCTGCTAGTTGGTTGCCGCCCAACACCTCCGATGCAGTAAGTGCCATAACAGCACCCATAGCTCCTGATTTCTGTGCTACGCCTGTAGCAAACTCTGCGGCCTCTAGTAAATCTGCATCACTAAGTTCTTGTGCTGGCAGTCCTGTTGCCTCTGCTATACGTGCGTATTCTTCTTGACGTTTTCTTATAAACGTAGCGTGTGCATCTTCATACGCCCCGCCAGCCGAACCGCCCGCTGCTTCTGCTACGTCACTTAGTAACGTGGCATCCATAGCAATCTTAGATGCGTCCATGTTGTCGGCTATTTTCTTAGCCGCATCATCTCCAAACTTTCTAAGTGCTGCTGAAGATAATTTAGCTCCTGCAAAAGCTGCTCCGCCTACGGCAAACGGTACAATTTCTTGCACAAATTCTTTGGCTACATAGTCAACAAGGAACTCTGTAGGGTTATCTACAGCCGCACCAAATATAGCTGCCCCTACTTCAAAGAAGCTATCTTGCCAATCTGCATCTTTTGGTAAATTGTCTTTAGCGGCTTGTATGCGGTCACTAATGTCTTTTAGACCGGCTTGATAGTCCTCTGGCTTACTATCTCCAGCCATCTTAGATATTGCATCTAGAGTCTTAGCGATTTCGGTATTGCTTGTATCGTATCCAACTAGCGTTGCTAACCCTAAGAACGACTGTGCTATCTCTGCACCCGCTTCTAACGCAACAGCAGTACCAACAACCCACTTATCATCACCAGTTTCGGCAGAAGCATCTACTGCGTCTTTTGCTATTTGGTACAAGAAAGACGCTTCTGTTGGGTCTTCTCCTGCGGCTACTTTTTCACGTATTACCGCGTTTTCATGCTCTCTACCTACAGATGCACTGCTTTTACCTAGCGCGTCTATATACGCTGCTTGGTCGGTTCCTGCTCTTAGCTCTTGTAACTTGGCTAAGTCAGATTCTTGCACCTTCCGTGAAAAGTCTTCACTAGGATCATAGCCTAGCTCTTCCATAATCCTAAGATGTGAGTAGCCGTCGTCTTGTAGATCGTTGTAGATCTCTACAGCTTCGTCAAAGAATGTAGCTAAATCATTGCCTGTAGGTGAAGACACACCTTCTTCTTGAGCTATCTGTTGTGCGAGTAAGAAACAACCTTCTATAACGTCGCCACTTTCACCAATTACGTCGCTAAGTGCGCCGTTACCAATAAGTGTTGCTGCGGTTGACAGCATTCCTTCAGCACTGGTGGGATCGAAACCCAGCCCAGCTATTTTAGCGGTTATTTTCAGCCAATCAGGCATGATGTCGCCTAGTGTCTGACCACTTACGGTTACCATTCCTGTTGTCTGAGAGGGTAAAGGTATTAATTCTAACGCCCCTGCTTTAATGCCTGCCGTAGCCGCTGCGGTAAGTATTTGAGATAAGTCCTTACCTTGTAGTGCAGCTATACCGCCTGATACGATAGCTTTAGCAGCAACAGTACCGGCAAGAGTTGTACCTCCAGCGGCGGCGGCACCAGCACCAGCGGCGGCACCAGCACCAGCACCAGCGGCGGCACCAGCACCAGTAGAAGCTCCACCAGACAGAAGCGAAGACATAGGCCCAGCTAGAGCACCGGCTGTAATGTATCCAAGCCCTGCAAGAGCGATAGCTTTTAAGCCATTTTCTACACTTTTGTCTTCTATGTTTATGGTTCTAATTTCACCCGTAGAGAACGGGTCATATAGATATGCAGAGCCATCTTCAGTTTGACGGTAGGGGTTAACGCCGTACTTAAAGTACAACGACTGCAACATTGGGTCGCGTGTATGTGCTTCTTCTAAGGCTTTCTGATAGTTCAACCCCTCGGTAGCCATAAGGTATGGCACTTGCTCTGAAAGTATTGGGCGAATTAAAGATTGGAAAGTTTCAATGTCTGACGCGGAGCTACTTGAGTGCTTCTTGTAAGAGTCCTTGAATCCGTTAGCAGCTAGATCAACTTCTACTGGAGATATTTCGTAACCGTAGTAGCTGCTTAACGCGCTAGCTAACTCTTCCGTAGTGGTTGCGTCGGCTATAGTTGCGTAGGCTTCTATTACAGATTGTTCATTCGCACTGCCGCGTAGCCCTGATAAATACTCAGGAGCATTGTCTACAGTAGATAAGTATAATTCTGGGGTCAGCCCACCAGAAAATAGCCCTGCAAATGCACCCGATCCTTGTCCACCTTCGCCACCAATTATATCGGCATACGGGTCTAGGCCCGCATCAGCAAAGGCTTCCTTAAACCCAAGATTATAGTAGTCGTCAGTCTCGTCTATGTCGCCTTCGTAAGTAACGCCTTTAGCTAATAAATCTTTATATTTTTGTACAGCATCGCCAAGTAAACCTTGCACGGCTATAGCAGGGTTAGCGGGTGGAGGTATAGGCTCAGGGTCAGGCTCAGGCTTGGGCTTGGGCTTGGGCGCAGGGTATTGGTCTTCTAGACGCTCAATAGCCGCTAAAATGTCCTCTTCTGATGGGCCGGTTTCAAAACTTTCCACTACGACACCTCCAGCAAGCTAGCGACTACGTGTAACCTGTTGGCTGTAGCTGCGGTGACCTTAACTATCTCGGACTCTTCAATAACAAGTGGTGCAGTAAGTAGTTCTACTGTGGTATTCGCCCCTACTGCTTTGACGTTAAACACACTAAATACTGCCGAAGCAGAATCGGTGATGGTTACGGTAATTGTGTCAGCGTTGCCTGAGTCTTCAGACACCAATATAGACTTGATAATAGCTGTTGTTGCCGTAGGGCATGTGTACAGCGTAGTCGCAGTGGTGGCAGTTAGATCTACCTTTGCGTTTTTATACTGATTAGCCACTAGCTCATAAACCAAGCAGTAGCTTGCGCTGCGGGAGACATTGAAGCGTCCCGTATACCCTTATCAAGCTGGTTAAAATAGATACGCAGTGCATTGTTCATCTGGTTAAACGACTGCACGTTATAGTCATTTGGCGGATCTGGAAGAACCGGGGCTTTGAACTCTATGTTATAACTTGTTCTGTCTACAGCCATTACCGTCTTCCGTCAGGGCGCATCTCTAGTCTAGGAGAGCCTAGCTGCCACTTTACTCCAAGGTCACTAGATTCTATCTTCATTGCTAGCTGTCTGCCACGCACTCGTAGGTCAAGCCTAGAAGTAAATGCCTCAATAGGTGCGGTTGCTGTTCTAGTTATAGCGCCTGTGTTTGTGCCACCTACAGAAGCGGGTGAGTTGCGTCCAGACCCAGAATTTTGTGCCGCAAACAAAGATAATGTAGCACTGGGGCTTTCTGCGGTAGATCCATCAAACGTCACATCCGGGTACACTTTTTGTATGAATGCAAACTTATGCCCATCTTCTAAATCAAATTGTGCCGAAGATATAAAAGCACTTATGCCTGTAGCAGTGCCGGTCTCGTTATCGTCAATACCGTCCTCATGGTTGACCACGTTGTTGTTATACGTAGCCGCCATAGGGAAGTCACGTATACCTGAGTCAATCCATGCTGTGCGGCCCATGTTGCCGTAGTACCAGATATTTTGCTCGTAGTTGTAGATAACATAGCGGTCTATCGTCGTAGCACTGCTAGAGCAGTAGAACCACCAGATCTCACTAAACCCTTCGTTTGTACCTGCAAACACCTGATCGTATTGTTCTGTGTTGAAGTCATTAAATATGTACCGCTTCAACGTGCATGGTAGCGTCTGCACACGGCCATCGTATCGGTAAAATCCGCCTACACCCATCCAGTACGCCACACCATTTGCATACGCTACAGCTTTTGTAGAAGCGATAGATAGATTTTCACCTACTGTTTGTGCGCCCCATACCGCAGGGGCACCTACATATTGCAGGGCGTACAACGCCGAATCAGTCCATATAAGGATCTCTTGCCTTGCTTGTATGGCCGTTACTATTTCTGATCCTTTAGAAAGTCTAAGATCGCCCGCTTGATTTGAAGATGATGGCGTCCAGTTAACAGCACTTTCCTGATCTGACCAACGCAGTAATAAAGGGTCTAAATCACCGCTGCCAAGAGGGTTTGTGCCAAAACAAAATACAAAACGATTATCTGACACAAGTAGCGTATTTACTTTAGTGGGTACATTAGAGGCACCGCTTTCACTAGACAGCAAGACGCCACGAGTGGTGATTGCATCAGTCGCATCCCAGAAGAACAAGTTACCGCCACGAGCAGCGAATACAAGGTCTTCACCAAAGTTAGATTGCGTCCACAAGCGAAGTGCATCGGTAGAAGTAACGCCAACACCCCACGTACCAAGACCCCAACCCGCAGCACCCCAACCCACCAACGCTTCAGCAATGTCAGGGCCAGAGTTTATTTGATATGTGGCGGTTACAGAGCCACCACCCGAAGCTGAAGAACTTGCGGCTTCGCTAGCTGTTATGGTGTACGTGTTACCTGTAAGGTATGTTATTTGAAACTCACCATTTAGAGTCAGTCCACCTACCGCAGAAGCGCCGCTAAACGTAACAAAATCGCCGTTTATATACCCCCCAGCAGCGTCTGTGACCGTAACTGTGGTAGATCCACTTACAGTGGTGAACGGGTCTGTGAGCGATACAGCAGCACGTATAGGAGTAATGTCGTAATATGTTCCGCCCTGTTCTATGTAAAACTTGAGGTTAGTGCCCACACCAAGCAGCTTCTGGCTACCTAGCGTCACCCAAGAAAACAAAGACCGGCATACACCCAAGAAAGAGTCAGTGGATATGCGGTTCCACCCCCCTAGCTTTTCCGGCATACCGCCCCGAAAACGCACTTTATCGCAGTCGTACCAGCCACCCTCACTTGTGTAGCGAGTGTTCTCCCTATCTACTCCCGGCTTAAATACCATTTTCTGTAGTGGCATTACTTGTAGTCTCCGGTGCGGATCATCTCGGTCACCTCAACAGCACGATTGCCTACCTGAGTGGCCCACCGACTGTCCATAAACTCATCGGCTGCTATGTCAAACTGCTCACGGGACATAGCCTCAATAGCCTTCACAAACCCTCGCAGGCGTGTTAGGCCAAGGTTGAAGCATATGTCAATCATCGCATCTTGTCGCGCTTCGTTGAGTGCGGGGAACCAGAAATAAGTATCTTCAAGCTCTTCTCGCACGCGCTTAATATCGTTGTTTAAGAGGTATTCGATCTCATCCTCAGATAAGCCAAGACCGGATTCGCTGATGTTGCGGCCAACGCCTAAAGTTTCATACCCGGCGGAGCACAGGTATACATGACTGCGTACACCCTCATGCAGCTTCAGCATTTCAATTAGTTTGGTCATTACTTCTCCCTACTCACGCCTCTGGTCTTCTCGTAGCTTCTCATAGCGCCTAAACCGAGCATCCCAGTCATTGTAGTCATCAACAACGACGGGTCTATCTCAGGAACTTCTACCCAGATACCTGCAATCGGCGCGATCAATACATGATACAGAAGACCCAGACTACAGCACCAACCAATGCTAGGACGCCACCCGGCAACGAATAACGACTTATGTGCAGCCTCAACCTTATTGACTTCTAGCTGCCCCTTGGCTAGTTCATTCGCATGGCGCTCTGCAAGCGTGCTCAACTCAAAGGCGATACGATTCTTTTCGTCTTTGTCCTCAATTACCTTATCTAGTAGCTGAGTGGCTGGGCCTATGA
>Ga0208767_1001228_pt1 | contig 20456 bp, 25 predicted proteins | sample VirMetDEL_Mar_21_FD_184514 | JGI IMG/M metagenome (GOLD analysis project Ga0208767, IMG submission 184514) | Aqueous microbial communities from the Delaware River and Bay under freshwater to marine salinity gradient to study organic matter... | ecosystem: Environmental > Aquatic > Marine >... | reverse complement strand
AAACTTACAGACATAACAAACCCACCTTCGTCCTCCTCTAAAATTTACAACATTAAAACCAACGATCTGGATAAGATTAAAATAGTTTGGTACGTCGATAGTTCGGCTGGTGATTGGTATAATATGTATGCTGTTTTGAAGAATAGCAGTAACACCACGCTGGCCTCTTGGGACGGTAATACTTGGAGCGGAAACTCCTCCGACGCCCCCTCTGATGATGATGATTTTTACCTGCCCAGCAGCTTTGACTCCACAGACGCGGCTACTACTGGTGTCGTTGAAGCTGAAGCGGCTGACGCCGACACAGAAAAATATAATAGTGCAGCCGGATTCACCATAATCAAGTACGCTGGGGCTGGTTCCTCAGACGGCGATACCAAGACCATTAACCACAGCCTCGGTGTTCCACTTGAGTTTGTGATTGCTAAAAACAGAACAAATAACAATGGAAACAATAATGGTTCTTGGATTGTGTGGCACAAGGATTTACCTAGCAGCAAGTTCCTAAAGCTCAACAGCAGCGACACCACCAGAACATCCTATTATGGTGACTTAATCTCTACTGCCGTCAGCGGTGCGCAGCATCAAGTTGTAGTATCGAATGACTACGACAGCAACAGCTACGCTTACCATTGGCTGAACGACGGCGGCTCCGGCACCCCAGAGGACTATATCTTATACGGTTGGGCGACCACGCTCGGTATGTGCAAAGTGGGTTCCTTTGAGGGCAATGGCAGCTCGGACGGCCCGTTCCTAGCGATGGATTTTGCTCCAGCATTTTTCCTTTATACCAACATAGACTCATCGGAACACTGGTACATCACAGACAACAAGCGGCCCAGCTACAACGTCTCGTCTAGGAATGCAATGTTTGCTGGCCTCAGCAACCCAGAATCTACCGAGAGTCGCTACCAAATGGATTTCTTGTCTAATGGGGTGAAGATCAGGGCCACCCACGCAAAGACGAACGCCAACAACAATACGTACCTGTATCTTGCGATGGCTGAGATGCCGTATAAGTACGGGAACGGGAAATAGGATTTAACATCATGCCATACATTACAAAAGAAGGTCGGGTGCTGCCTCAAGACAAAGCCTTTTCTCATAACAACATTTCATTCCCCGCCAACTGGCTTCGTGCGTCATCCGCCGCCGACAAGGAGGCACAAGGCTTCTCATGGGTGGCTCCTGAAGAACCACCAGTTGTCCGTGCGCCACTGGATCGTGAGAAGTCTGACGGCATAGCGCGGGCTAAAGACACTGCGGGTAAGATGTTGGCTGGCAGTGATTGGATGCAAATCGCCAAAATTGAACGTAATCGAGAGGTAGCAGAGGATTGGGCTGAATACCGTGCCGCTGTAATTGCCGAGGCGGATCGTCTGGAAACCCAGTATAGCACTGCCGAAAGTTACGAGGCACTGGACGCGATTGTTCAGAATTGGCCGATCAATCCTGAAGAACAGGCTCAACTCGATAATCAACTAGCAGAAGCCCAAGCGGCTGAAGCAGAACAGGAGAACCTAAACAATGCCTAATAAGAAAAAGAAAAAAGGTAAGAAATACTAAAGCTATGAGACCCGGACTATATGCCAACATCCACAAGAAACGGAAGCGCATCGCTGCTGGTTCTGGTGAAAAGATGAGGAAGCCCGGAACCAAAGGTGCGCCTACTGCATCTGCATTTCGTAAGTCAGCTCTGACTGCCAAAAAGAAAAAATACTAATGGCTAAACAGCGCGATCCCAGACTAAAACGGCTTGGCCTCACCGCCTACAACAAGCCTAAGCGAACTCCTAGTCACCCTAAGAAGTCACACGTTGTTGTGGCTAAGTCAGGAGAAACTGTCAAAACCATCTGGTTTGGTCAGCAAGGAATAAGCGGAGCTGGGAAAAATCCTAAGTCAGCAAAAGACAAAGCTAGGAGGAAATCCTTTAAGGCTCGCCACGCTAAAAACATTGCTAAAGGAAAGCTATCTGCTGCTTACTGGGCAAATAAGGTGAAATGGTAAAACAATGCAAGACGTTACAGATTGGTTTAAGATGTTTGGAGTGAACGGTGGCGTTCTTGGAGTTGTGTCGTTAACTGATCTTGAGCTGATGCTGAAGATTGTCATGCTTATCCTTACCTGCATCTGGACAACCGTAAAGATTTGGAAGTTAATCCAAGAGTAAACTGCTATGGACAAAGAAGAGAACAGAGAGAAGTTGGAAGCCCTCCACGGCTTACTTACAGAGGAGTTCATTGCCCGCATCAAGTCTGGGGAAGCTGAACCCTCCCTCCTCAGTGCAGCTCGTCAATTCCTAAAGGACAACTCAGTTGACGCTGTAGTGACCGAGGACTCTCCCCTCAATCGCCTTACTGGCCTAGTGCTTCCCTTCGAGGATGACCAGCAGGTTCCTAATAAGAAAAACTAATATCATGCGGGTCTACTCAGAGTACGATAAGGCTTACCAGAAGCGGCCTAAAGAGGTCAAAAAGAGGGTAGCCAGGAACGCTGCAAGACGGCTTATGATCCGTAAACACGGTAAAGCAGCACTAAAAGGAAAAGATGTAGACCATAAAAGGTCTCTTAAAGCTGGGGGCGGCAATGGGTACAAGAACCTTCGCATCCGATCCCGTAGTGAAAACAGGGCGGATAAGAAGGGCTAATAGGTGAAAGAAATAGACCCCCGGCTACGGGATTTCAGGAACTTCCTCTACCTGTGTTGGCAGCACCTCAATCTGCCTGAGCCAACCCCTGTCCAATACGACATCGCTGAGTTTGTCCAGAGCGGGCCTAAGCGAGCCATTATCCAAGCCTTTCGTGGGGTAGGTAAGTCCTACATTACCAGTGCCTTCGTTTGCCATCAGCTCCTCCTTGACCCTGACCTAAAGTTCCTTGTGGTCTCTGCCTCCAAGGCTCGGGCTGATGACTTCTCCACCTTTACCCTTAGGTTGATCTCAGAAATCCCTCTGCTTCGTCATCTCCATCCTAGCGATGAGCAAAGGTCATCTAAGATTGCCTTTGATGTGGGCCCAGCCCAAGCCAGCCATAGCCCCAGCGTTAAGTCTGTAGGTATCACCGGAATGCTCACAGGTTCCCGTGCTGACTACATCATTGCTGATGACGTAGAGAGTGCTAACAACTCCATGACCGAGGGGATGAGGACTAAGCTAGCAGAGGTCGTAAAGGAGTTTGATGCGATCCTGAAGCCTGACGGGAGGATTATCTACCTCGGTACTCCACAGACCGAGCAGAGTCTATACGAACGCCTCCTGAACCGTGGCTATGATTGCCGTATATGGCCCGCTCGCCATCTGGAGGAGGAGCAAATGGTCAGCTATGGCAACCGTTTGGCTCCCTTTATCGCCAGCTCTGGAGGGGATCCTGGAACTTCCACAGACCCCCTACGGTTTTCTGATGATGACCTAATGGAGCGAGAAGCCTCCTATGGTCGCTCAGGGTTTGCCCTCCAGTTCATGCTGGATACCAAGCTGGCAGATACCGACAGGTATCCTCTGAAGCTCAGTGACCTCATAGTGACCCCAGTTGACCCCAAGAGAGGCCCAGCGCACCTAGTGTGGGCCAATAGCCCTGACCTACGATACAACGACCTACACAACGTAGGGATGGATGGGGATGGCTTCTTCAGGCCCATGAGTGTCTCTGAGGACTTCACAGAGTTCCAAGGGGTAGCCATGAGCATTGACCCCTCTGGTAGAGGCAAAGATGAAACAGCCTATGCTGTGGTTAAGTGCCTACACGGGCAGTTGTTCTTAGTGGATGCTGGAGGCTTCCGGGGAGGTTACTCCACAGAAACCCTAGAGTCTCTCGCCCATGTAGCAAAGCTCTACGGGGTGAACTACATCATCGTTGAGTCTAACTTTGGAGATGGGATGTTCAGTAGTCTGTTTAAGCCTGTTCTGGGGAAAATCCATCCCACCACCATCGAGGAGGTCAGGCATAGCAAACAGAAGGAACTACGGATCATTGACACACTGGAACCCGTGCTCAACCAGCACAGGCTCATAGTTGACCCTAAGGTTATCCAAAAGGACTACGATAGCTCCATCAACTACGCCACAGCCGTTGGAGGGGAACAGGCAGAGAAATACAGCCTCTTCTACCAGATGTCCCGGCTAACCAGAGATAGAGGCAGTCTCCTCCACGATGACCGCTTGGATGCCCTAAGCATAGTGGTCAATTACTGGACTGAAAGCCTTGCCAGAGATGTCGAAGGAGCTGCCCTAGCCCACAAAGATGCCCTCATTATGAAGGAACTGGAACACTTCATGGAGATAACCACAGGCGGTAGGGTAAAAGAAGCTACTTGGATGGATATTTAGGAATGCCCTTTCCTGAGCCTCTAAGGGGTCTACAAGCCATTTTAATCGCTAACTAGGGTCAACACACTCTAACCAAGACAAAAGGGCTTAGAGAGGCTTCTAGGGCTGTTTGAAGCCAAACCCCCTGTTCAGACGTCTAACAGAGACTATGAATGAACTAGGACTAATCATGGCTCTTGTGGATACAGCTTGTCAGATTGCTACGGCTGTTGGGGTAATTGTGATAGCTTTTCGTGTAAAGGGGTAATTTCTCCGACAAGAAAACTCCCAAAAATAAGAAAACTCCTATGGAAACTCCCGACCTCAAACCCCCTATCGGGGAAACGACAATCTACATTGGAATATCCCTGTTTTTCTTAGGGTTTTTAATTAGTGGGTGTTAATGAATAAAGGGGTGTCCAAAGTCATAGAGGGGGGATAAAGGGGGGTGTCCTATAGGTTAACTATAGAGTAACTCTAAGGTAACTATAGACTAACTAAAGATTACTATAGAAATCTCTTTATTTAATATCTCTAAGATAACAACTAACAAACAAACTCTAGGGTAACTTTATAGTAAACTTTAAGGTAAACATTTAGGTAACTTTAAGATAACTAAAGGATTCTACTAGCTATCTTTAGCCAGGTTGTTAATAATCATGATTATGAATCAATCATTAGATAATCCCCCTAAGTCTTTCAGGGTTAATGGTTGTAATGTCCCTATTTATTGGGTCAGTAGTAGTGATGAATTATCCTCAGTTATCCCAGACAAAGAGCTAGGGGATTGCTCAGGGTATGCAGTGACCTACCCTAAGCTGGCTGTAGTTGTGGATAGGACTTTCCTAGAGACAGACCCCCAGTTAGCCCAAATGACGCTGCTTCACGAGATTTTACACATAGTGAGTGACCTTAATGGGATCGGACTCAGCGAAAAGCAAGTGCTGGGATTAGAAGCAGGTTTGTTTGGGGTGGCTAAGGATAACCCTGAGGTGGCTAAGTTTCTTTTTGGTGACTAAGGATTTTTGTTTGTGTGTTGTTAGTTGTGTCATCGGGGAAATCGCTACCCCACACCTCCCTACAGCTCCCTACCTCGTCCCTCAGTTAGTCGTTGCCTTCTCCCCGGTAACCTAGCTTCGAGGTAGGGAGTTTTCTTAAATTTTTGGCAGAAAAATCTGAATGGGTATATAACGTACACTTTACCCGATTTTCCCCCAGTGGGGTCGCTGCTGCTCGAGGGCCTGGGCTTTATCGTTAACGTGACCGGTAAAGCCACATTGAACGCCACGCCCAACAAATAAATGACTGTATACCGTGCGCCGCGATGGATAATAAATCCTTACGACCTTCCATTGGCTCAGGACTGCCAGCGAATAGACCGTCGGCCGGGCCACCGTGGATTTTTTGGCCTCTGTTTATTTCTCCTTGAAAGCAGTCAAACCGACTCAGAAAACCGGTTTTTGTTTCCTCATCCTTTTGTGAAATAGACTTGAAGTCTCTTTTATATATGGCAAGGTTTCCCCGCGATGACAAAGCAACTATCAACCATAATCAAAGAGGCTCGGGCGGATTACTCCATCACCGAGATGAACCAAATCATCACCTTGTGCCATCTATATGGCCGAGTGGAAGGATTCATCAATAGTGAAAACCTTCACCTCTTCAGACAGTACAGAAACACCAATTCAGTCGATGCCCAGCATCTAATTGACCAAGCCTTGAACTACTAAACCTAAACACACACACATAACATGAAAGAACAACTACCTATTAAAGAAACCGACCGAATCCTTAGTGAAGCACGAGCCATTGCAGCTAAATCCGCCACCGCAGAAGTTGAAATGGATTTGCTCATTTGCCGAGTGAAACAAGGCATTGCCGAGGCCAATCAATTGCTTGTTGATGTCCGAAAGGAGAAGGACAAAGCGCAAGGCATAAAACCTTTGCCAGAAGCGTGGAGCGCGGATGGCCTTTGCCCAATCAAGATTGACGCGCCCAATGAAGAACACCGCACCGAAAACCTGACGCTGTTTATGGTGGAATGGCTGGCGGGCTATGGCAACGTGAAGCCTGAAATCATCTCTTTGGACACACTCAAAAACGAGTGGGTGTTGAACGATTACATGGGCCATGATTGGGAAACCATCCTCACCGAATTAGTCTGTGGTGAAACGCATGACTGTAAAGTGATGGCCGAGCACATTCGATTCACTAAAATCAAAAACGCACAATAAAATATCATATCATTATGAAAGGTTATCAAACTACAGCAGCACAAGCCGAAGCCGAGTGGCTAATCGAATACTATAGTGGAGCCATTGGCTTGACTATAAACAGCGTGTCCGTTTCGGAAGATGGATTCCCGCAACTTATTTGCACGGATAAAAACAAAAACAAATTCACACTAGAGGTGAGCTGCGACGAGGAAGGGAATCGGCGCGGCTTCCTCTTTGGCTTACCTAATCCAGAGTAAACTCATCCAATTACATATCATTATGAAAGTTAAAAACCTAGAATACATCCTAAGCCAATGCCAACCAGACGCCAACGTGGTGTTGTCGGTTGAGTTCAACAAAAACGAAATGACCGAACGCATGGCACAAGGTGAAACTCATATCATGGGAGACTGCCATCTCACCACGGATGATAATGGCGACTATGTAATCCTCACCGCTACCACAGCGCACGAAGACAACACCGAAACGCCGTGGCCGTTCGCTAACATCTCGCCAGAAGTCGCAACCTATGCAGACAGTAAGGGACTCGGCTACATTGGCACGGGAGGCGGCTTTGACTATGTCATCAAAACCTTCGGCCCAGAATGCCCAGCGACGCACACGGGACAAGCTTTAGAGCTGGTCTTAGGCAACGCTAACGACGGCTGCAATCCCACCTCGTTGGATGGCGTGGCCACGGTTTCGCTCTACTACAAGAACGAAGGATGGTGGGCGGAGACTGCCGACGATTACGAGTATGGCATCATTGATTTCGAGACCACACGCGAAGCCATTGACTTCATGGCTGGTGTTAGCGAAGCCATCGCTCTTGGTTTCTTAGGAGACAATGACTAACTAGTCATCACAAACGCCGCCCATTGCAGATGATTGTAGTGGGCGGAATTGTGCTGATGAGCAGCGCACATACACAACACACACACAACACACATGAAAATACTCGGAATAGACAACAACGCAAAAACCGTGAAGGGATTGAAAAAGAAAATCACCACCGCCATCATCTACCTTGCGCCAAGCAACGCGAGCGGCGTTATCAACACCTGCACCAGCGCGTCCAAAGGCTGCCGTTCGGCGTGCCTCTTCACTGCTGGCCGTGGGCGCATGAATCCGATTAGGGAGGCGCGTATCAACAAGACAAGGTTTCTAGTTAATGAGGAAGAAACTTTTTTGCGGCAGCTATGGAAGGAAATTGGGAGCCACGAACGGCGAGCGAAAAAGAAAAACCTTCTGCCATGTGTACGCTTGAATGGCACTAGCGATTTACGTTGGGAGGATTACAAGTTGGACGGTGTGAACGTCTTTGACTCCTTCCCTTCGGTGCAGTTCTACGACTACACGAAGCACATCAACCGTGCTGTGGCTTTTGCCAATGGCAAGTTGCCAAAGAACTATCACTTGACCTTTTCCAAAAGCGAAAACACCAGCGACGAACAAGTTGCACAGCTCTTAGGATGGGGCGTCAATGTGGCCGTAGTTTATTGGGATGAATTACCCAGAGAAGACTTCGGCGGCTTCCGTGTTATCAATGGAGATGAGAATGACGCCCGTTTCCGCGATCCGTTGGGCGTGGTTGTTGGTCTGAAATACAAGGCCAGCTCTGGTGAGACTGCGTTGGTTCAAAAGTTTGTTCGCCAGCTAAAACCTTTATTCTAATATGATGAGCATTGACACATTGCTGGCCCTAATTCAATTCGGCACACTGCTGGCCCTATTGATGTCGGCTAAAGGCAATTAATCTTGCCGCCCTGCGCACCTCGCCTTCGGGCGGGGTTTTTTTATTTCCGGTTTTCTGCTGTTTTCCCTGAAAAACTTTGCCCGAAATTGCCCTGTGACGCACTCGGCTGGGGGTTCGGCAGTCTTTACACAGGGTAAATTGAGTTTCAAAAAAAATCTTTTTAATGACGACTAATTTCCTGGCCATTGAATCATTTTAAATTGAGTCAATCGGTCATCATTCGACTGCCTAATCATTATCAAATCGGTAATCATCATCCGGTAATTTTTTCCGCTATCGTTAAAGCTGGCCGGGCCATCGAGGCGATGATGACTGTATCGAGGCGGCAGATCCTGGGCCACTGGGCCGAAAAACTTTAACCGTTTCTTTAACCGTTTCTTTAACCGTTTCTTTAACCGTAAAAAAAATAAAAAAGTTCTTGTCTATTTCATCCACTAATGTATTCTTTGCCTCAGCGACACGATGAAAGAAGTGAGGGCTTCAATCATAGAGGGAGTGATACTAATCCTAGCGATAGCTACTTGGATCATCTGCATACCTCTCATTGTTCTGGCTCTCCTCTTCGAGCGTTTCGTTTTAGGAAAGACCAACAAAAGCAGCAGAGATGCCTAAGTATGACTTTAGCGATTGGGAACTAGATGGGCCAACGTGTGACCACGGCGGCTACAAGGTTCGGTGCGAGTATCACCACAGCTCACAGCAATGGCTTTGCCCTAAGTGTGATGCGGAGGAACTCAATAATGACAACGACAACAACAACAACAGTGAGGGAGAAGAATGACTACTGAAAGAGAAACCCGCTGGGGTATCCAAATCCAGCGCGACAAGATTGGGAGATTTGAAATCTGGGAGAGTGTCCCTGTAATCAAGAACGGGATGATCCGTCGAAAGGTAGGAGATACCCTAGAGCTAGACGGGGCTACCTACGAAGTCACCAGAGTAACTGAAAGCGGAGCTGTCGCTAAGGCCGTGTCCAAGCGTAGGGTTGAGTTCACTACCGACGAGGGTGAGCAGTGTACCAAGATGGTCGCAGCCAACAGAGAAGTGCATATCAGCGCATACAGACACAGAGAGGAGAAAACCAAGTGAGCGTTAAACAAAGAGGAAATTCATTTCAAGCGGCTGTCCATTACAAGGGCAAGCGTATTCGTAGACAGTTCCAAAGCAAGCAGGAGGCTGAGGACTTCGTGTACCAAACCAAGGCAGCGTTAGCCAAAGGCAAGCCTGTAGAGTCCATTAGCTCGGCTGGCAACCGGACATGGGGTGACTTATTAGAGGCCACCTACAATCGCTACTGGAAGGACGCGAAAGCTGAGAAAACCCTACGGCTTAACGCAGAGCTGGTGGTTAATTTCTTTGGATCATCCAATCCACTAGAGGATGTGATGCCTGAGCAGATTGATACCTTTATCATGTCGCTTGAGGACATGGGTAACTCCAACGCCACCATTAACCGGAAGCTGGCAGCTCTGAGCAAGATGCTCCGCTTTGGGCATGAGCGTGGATGGCTTCGGGGTATGCCAAAGATTGAGCGTAAGAAGGAGCCAAAGGGACGCATCCGTTGGCTCACCTACGCTGAGGAGGATGAACTCGTTGCAAAATTCCGCGATCTCGCTCGCAACGATATGGCCGACCTCACCCTTGTGCTGGTGGATACTGGCATGAGGGTGGGGGAGGCTCTTGCCCTCGAATGGAAGGACATTGACAACGGCCTCATCACTATCTGGAAAACGAAGAACGATGAGCCTCGGTCAGTTCCTATGACCAGCCGTGTGCTTGACATTTTACAGTCACGGCAAGCGTTGGGCCTGGAAAGTCCCTTTGCTAACGTAAAGCAATCAGCCTTTAACCATGTCTGGAACTATGTTCGGGGACTGCTCGGTTTCACCAAGGATACCCAATACGTTCCCCACTGCCTACGGCACACTTGTGCATCGCGCATGGTTCAAGCCGGGATTCCCCTGCTTGATGTAAAGGAGTTGCTTGGGCACAAGTCAATCCAAGTCACCATGAGGTATGCCCACCTCGCACCAAAGAATCTCTCAGACGCCATTATCAAATTGGAGGAGAAGCGTCTGGAAGCAACAACAACAACAACAAACTAGGAACACAGAACAGCATGACAACACTCAAACTAATCGCTGCTTTAATTGCAGTGGAATCTAGTGGCAATGACAAGGCCATTGGCGATAACGGAAAGTCTCACGGCTGCTTGCAGATCAGTGAGAAAGCAATGATCGACATCAATCAAGAACGCAGGAAGAAGGGACTTAGTGAGTTTAAGTTTCCGGATGATTGCTATGACCGCGAAAAGTCTAAGATCATGTTCCATATTTACATGGATCGGTATTGGACTGAGAAGAGAATCCAGAATCTAGAAGGGCGTGGCCGTACACTAGAGGACGCAGCTCGGATATGGAATGGAGGCCCGTATGGTTTTCGGATGAAAGCTACAGAGGCTTATTGGGCTAAAGTCAAAACCGAGATGGAGAAATAGAATGTGGATACTACCAAAAAATATATTAGACACTTGTCACTCTGCACTGGGTACGGAGGAATTGACCTCGGACTCAAAAGAGTTCTCCCAGCTCTCCGAACCTGCGCTTATGTGGAGGTCGAAGCCTTCTGCTGCGCGACTCTGGTTGACCAGATGGAACAGGGAAACCTGGATCCAGCACCTATCTGGACGGACGTTAAAACAGTGCCATTGGAAGCGTTTCCAAAAGGTTTGGAGATTTTAAGTGGCGGGTTTCCGTGTCCTCCTTTTTCACAAGCGGGTAACCGGAATGCCGACGACGACCCAAGACATCTTTTCCCCTATATTAAAAATGCAATTAGAACTATTCAGCCAAGACTCATCTTCCTTGAGAACGTGGAAGGACTCATCTCAAGTAAACTCAAATCCGACAATTGGTCAGACCCCGCAGGGACTCCAGTATTGCTCCATGTCCTTCGAGAGCTGGAGCGAGAAGGTTACGAGTGTGCGTGGGGCGTATTTAGCGCGAGTGAAGAAGGCGCACCGATGCTTAGAAAAAGAGTGTTCATCCTCGGACATCTGGCCGACTCCGACTGCTTTGGAGATTCAGGATCAAGGGACGAATTGGGAATCTCTTGCACGGCTGGACAAGGGCGGGAGAATCCTGCGGAGGATAGCAACGCTTGCCCAGAAGTTAGCCCAGAAGGAGAGCAATTGGCCTTCCCCTCGAGCTTCTTTGGGAATGAACGACTCAGTGGAAGTGACCGAGAAACGGATGAAGAACAAGGGCTACGAGGGAAAGCTGGAACAAGCGGTAGCCAAGAAGAATTGGGCAACGCCGACCAGCCGCGACCACAAGGACACAGGGGAAAACACGGACTACGAGAAGGTAGCCAAGAAGGTGAAGCTCACGGGTCAAGTGATGATGGAGGAGAAGTGGGCCAGTCCCACGGTGAACGGGAACTACAACCGGAAGGGAGCCAGCGAACACTCGGGGGACGGGATAGCAACTCAAGTCTCCAATGTGGAGAACTGGCCGACACCAACAGCAGCCGAGGGTTCAAAGATTGGATCACAGCCGAACTACGGCCAAGTGGGGTTGAGCAACCATCCAGCTATCGTTGGCCAGCCCGACCGGGACAAGCTCAAAAAGGATGGGAAGAACCCAGAGTCACCTCAGGGAGAAAAGCCCAAAAAGAACAACAAGCAGCTCAATCCGAATTGGGTGGAGCAACTGATGGGCCTTCCGAAAGTGGGGTGGACACAGCTATCGACACGGTGGAGAACCGCCTTGACCGATTGAGGATGCTGGGTAATGGATGCGTCCCATCCACGGTGGCTAGAGCCTTTACCGTGCTTTGGGAAGAGCTAAACCAAAGGAGCTTAGGGGAGAACAATGATACAGCAAGCAACACTCGACGTTCAGATGGTCGAAAGGGCTGTCCTTAAAGATAAGCATTTAAGGCAGCTTGGGATTAGAAAAGGGACAGAGACTTGGAATGGAGGAGTTAAGAAACTTTTAACTAACTCCATTGATGAAGTTGCCTCAGGCATTAGGGAATGGATTGATGAGGCATACTCTAGGCCTGGAGTTCGGCACACTTCCGTCAAGTTTCTTGAGCAGCTCAATAGTCATGTAGCTGCTGCCCTAGCTAACCGAGTAATTCTAGACGCCGTTACCCGAGAGAGAACGATAAGTTCTGTTGCCTCCAAGATTGGAAAAACTTTGGAGGATGAGGCTCGGTTTACTTCGATCAAAAAGGAACATCCACGCTTTTTTAGCGCAATGGATGCCTACATGAAACGCGAGAAACGAGGCCAAGAGTTCCGGATAAATCAGCAAAAAAAGGCAATGCGTATAAAGGACAGCTATTGTAGTTGGACAGCTACAGAGCGTGTTCACGTTGGGTTGGTCTGCTTAGAGATTTTCAAGAGTCGCACTGGGCTTATTGAATTCACCAAAAGATATTTAAAAGCTAAACGCGCTTTGACTTATGTAATTCCTTCTGATGATTGCATGAGGTGGATTGAGGATTACCACAAAAACACCGAAGCACTTAACCCGGTGTATATGCCTATGGTTGTCCCTCCAAATCTGTGGGTAGACGGAGAGCCTACCTCTGGAGGATACCAAGCCTCTTTCCAGAGGCCCGTAGCTATCGTCAAAACATTCAATACGGAATTTATTAAAGAGCTTGAGGGCTTCTCAATGCCTGAGGTCTACAGCTCCGTTAATAAACTACAAGCCGTGCCTTGGAGGATTAACGACAGGCTTTTTCAAGTAATGAAAGAGTTCTGGGACAACGGCCTTGAGGAGACAGGAGGTCTCCCGTTAAGCAAAGTTAAAGAGCTTCCCAGAAAGCCTGAGGACATCTCAACTAATCGAGAGGCCATGAAAGCCTACTGCCAAGAGGCCACGGCAGTCTATACATCAAACGTCAGAACGAAGATGCACCGCATTTCTATGGTGAAGATTCTGAGTTTGAGTCAGCAGTTTCTTGGCCAGGATCTTTACTTTCCGGTGCAATGCGACTTTCGAGGAAGAGCCTACTACATCCCACCTTTCTTGAACCCTCAAGGCAGCGGGTACGCTCGAGCTTTGCTAGACTTTGCTGAAGCCAAGCCTTTGGGAGAGAACGGAGCAAACTGGCTACGGGTTCATATCGCTAACTGCTTTGGCGAGGACAAGGTTTCTTTTGAAGCACGACAGGCTTGGGTGGAGATGCACCGAGAGCAAATCATGGCTTGTGCCGGAGACCCCTTCACTCACCGCTGGTGGCTAGAAGCCGATGAGCCGTGGATGTTCCTCCGGGCTTGTATCGAATATCAATCGTACAGTCATAACCCCAAAGAGTTCAAAAGCAACCTACCCATCCTGCTAGATGCCAGCTCCAATGGCCTACAGATTCTCTCACTGCTGAAACGGGATGCCAAGGGAGCCGAGGCTACAAACTGCTGTGAGAGCGGAGAGCCTAAGGACATCTACAGTAGGGTGGCCGATGAGCTGGTATGTATCCTCAAGAACAGGCCCGAACCTCAGGCCAAGCAGTGGCTAGACTTTGGCATTGAGAGATGCCTTGTAAAGAGATGTGTGATGACACTCCCTTACGGGGCTACGCTGTACGGATTTGCAAAACACCTGGAAGAGGCAGGAGCCGAGCAAGCGGCCAAAAGCGGCAAAAATTGGACAAACCTTGGACTTCGTAAATCTACAATGTGGATGGCTCGAAGGGTAAGCCACGCTATCGCCAAGGTAGTTCCAAATGCCGCCGTAACAATGAGCTGGCTAAAAGAAATAGCTAGAGAAGTATCGGAAGAAAACATACCAGTGAGATGGGTTAGCCCGTGTGGGTTTCTTGTGAACCAAAGCTATTTCAACCAAGTAGCCAAAACGATTAAAACAACCATTGCTGGCTCATTCCGGTATGTCGTGCTTAACGAGAGCATTCCAGAAGAAATCAACACTAGACGGCAAATTCAGGCGATTGCTCCCAACTTTGTCCATTCACTAGACGCAGCGGTGATGCACAAGGTGGTCAACAAATGTCCATTCCCCCTTGTTACTATTCACGATTGTTATGGAACCCACGCTGGGAACATTGATGAGCTTTTGCGGCAGACTAAGGAAGCCTTTGTAGAAGTGTTTACCCCCTGCCAGCTAACCCAATTTCAAGAGCAACTTGGTGGCCTGTTGCCATCCGGTAAGTTATTGAAAACTAATACAGAATCAGTGGATTTTGGTGATTTTGAAATTGCCAAGATTCGTAACGCGAGTTACCTTTTTGGCTAATTCGCAAGGAGTAGAACCGAGGGCACAGAGGGACTGTCTCTTTCTTTGTCCTCACATCATTGAGGAAACTATGAGTAAACGAATAAAGAAACCAAGAATAGCGATGCCTATTTCGCCTATTGGCACGGCGAGTTTTCCGAAACTGACCAAACCTGACTTCAAATACAAAGCTATTGAAGGGGAGTTTAAGGTTAACCTAATTCTTACGCCTGAGGACGCCGCCGATTACAGGCAACTTTACGATGAAAAGGTGAAAGAACTGTACAAGTGGCAGTGCGAAGCTGAGGGAAAACAGAAACTAAAAATATCTCCATATCCTCGGTTTATACCCGAAGTAGACAAAGACGATAAGGAGACCGGGAACATCGCTGTCTTGTATAAAATGAAACATAAGTTTTTAGACAAGGAGGGCAATGTTGCTTTTGAAAAGCGACCTGTAATTTTTGACAGATATGGAAACGTCAAAACTGATAAGGACTACGAAGTTGGTTATGGGGCTAAAATCCAAGTAAAAGGCGTCATGGTTCCATATTACTCTGCTATTGGCTTTGGAATTACATTTGAGCCTGAGGCGGTGATGGTTCGTGAGGAGGGAAGCAGCGGGTTTAACGTATCCGATGCGACATCCTACGGCTTTACCGTGGATGAAGAGGAAAAGGTGAACGGAGGCGAGAGCTTACCAGACGCAGCCTTTGGAACCCCACTGGAGGAAGAGGAACCAGCTCACCCTCGTGACTTCTAAAAACCCAACCTACCGCTCTAAGTTCGAGCGGCAAATCGCATCCCAGTTGTCAAAGGCTGGGGTGCGGTTTGAATACGAAACTATCAAGCTAGGGTACGTTCGCCAATGCAACTACACGCCAGACTTTATTCTTCCAAACGGAGTTATCATAGAAGCCAAGGGTTTCTTCAAGGCATCCGACAGGACAAAGATGCTGGCAGTGCGAGAAGCAAACCCATTACTAGACATCCGGTTTATCTTCCAGAACGCCAAGGTAAAGCTGAGTCGAAACAGCAGGACAAGCTACAGCCAATGGGCGGAGAGGCACGGATTTAAATGGGCACAGGGGAACGTACCGGGGGAGTGGATTGCATGAGTGAAGAATCATCAGAGTTTATTGGCCACGAGCCGTGTCCTTACTGCGGGAGTAGTGATGCTATGGCACGGTACAGCGATGGACATGGTTGGTGCTATAGCTGTCATCAATACGAACACACGGACGGAGCGGCTGCTCCAAAAACAACACACAACGTAGTTAAAATGCAGACATTTATATCGGGGGAGATTGAAGATTTACCCAAGCGAAAGCTGAACAAGGATACCTGCTCGAAGTGGGATTACAGATTAGGGAGCTACAACGGGAAACCTGTACAGATAGCAACCTATAAAGATAACGAAGGGGCCATCATTGCTCAGAAGCTCCGGTTCTCTAACAAGGACTTTATGATCCTTGGAGACGCCTCGAACATGGGCCTGTTTGGTCAGCACCTATGGGCCGATGGAGGTAAGATGCTGGTGGTCACGGAAGGCGAGATTGATGCTATGTCGGTCAGCCAGACCCAGCAGCTCAAGTGGCCTGTGGTTAGCGTCCCGAACGGCGCACCAGCAGCGGCAAAGGCCATCGCAAAGAACATTAGCTACATTGAGAAGTTCGAGACGGTGGTTTTCATGTTCGATCAAGACGAACACGGACGGGCAGCGGCCAAGCAATGTGCTGCCCTCCTTAGTCCCGGCAAGGCCAAGATAGCTTCCCTTCCTCTGAAGGATGCCAATGAGATGCTGGTAGCTAACCGCAGCTCTGAGCTTGTAAAGGCAATGTGGGATGCCAAGGAGTACCGACCTGACGGAATCGTAGGTGGCTCTGACTTGTGGGAATACATTACTGAGGTGGATGTAGCTGAGGCTGTTCCCTATCCCTTCGAGGGAGTCACCGAGATGACCCACGGCTTACGCCAAGGTGAGCTTGTGACGATCACCGCAGGGTCAGGCATAGGTAAGAGCCAGTTCTGCCGAGAGCTGTGCCACTGGCTAATGACCCAAGGCCAGACCGTTGGCTACATCGCACTAGAGGAGAGCGTCCGCCGCACCGCATTGGGGATTGTCGGCATTGAGTTATCTAAACCTATCCACCTTGGCAAAGAAGAGGTGCAAGAGGATGAACTAAAAGGAGCTTTTGAGCGTTCAGTCGGAACTGGACGGTTCTACACCTACGACCACTTTGGATCGGTGGACTCGGATAATCTACTTAATCGCATTCGTTATATGGTCAGGGGATGCGGTTGCCAGTGGATATTCTTAGACCACCTTTCCATCGTGGTCAGTGGATTGGAAGGAGGAGACGAGCGCAGACTCATTGATGTCACCATGACCAAACTTCGCTCACTGGTAGAGGAGTTAAAGATTGGCATGGTGCTAGTGAGTCACCTCAAGACTTCCGATGGGAAACCTTTTGAGGAGGGTGGACAGATTTCCTTAGCTTCCCTTCGAGGGAGCCGAGGGATTGGCCAGTTGTCTGACATAGTGTTGGGCCTAGAGAGGAACCAGCAGGACGAAGCTGACCGAAACATGACACAAGTGCGGATCGTAAAGAACCGCTGGACAGGTGAAACGGGCTTGTGTGCAAGGCTGGAATATAGCCACGACACAGGCAGAACACGGGAGGTAGGGTTCCCTGAACCAATACTTCCTGAGGAGTTCAACAACTAATTGAGGGACAATGAGAACACTTATATTTGATCTTGAGTCAGACGGACTCTTAGACAAGACAACGAAAATTCACTGCATTTGTATAGCCGACCTTATGGCGGGGAGGATGTATGAGTTTAACGATCAGCCAGAAGGCCGAGGGATCCAGGAAGGTTTGGCGATGTTACAGAATGCTAACACTATTGTGGGCCATAACATCGTTGGCTTTGACATTCCTGTTATCCGGAAACTGTTTCCAAGCTGGTATCCAAAGGGCGTGGTCAGGGACACCATTTTACTGACTAGGCTCATCTGGCCTGACCTGAAGGAGAGAGACTTCGGTAGACTTAACTCAGCTCCAGACTTCCCCAAGAACCTTATAGGCTCTCACAGTCTGAAGGCTTGGGGATACCGCATTGGGCTTCTCAAAGGAGACTTTAAGGAGAACAACAACTTCGATGAGTGGAGTCAGGAAATGCAGGATTACTGCGTTCAGGACGTTAAGGTAACACTTAAACTCTGGAAGGCTATTGAGCAGAAGAAGTACGCTGAACCTGCTATCGAGTTGGAACATAAGTTTGGTTCCATCATCGAGCAGCAGGAACGGCATGGGTTTCTTTTAGATCAGCCCAAGGCAATGGAGCTAGTTGCTGACCTTACCACCAAGCGAGCGGAGATCGAGGATAGGCTTCAGAAGGTGTTCCAGCCTGAGGTGGAGACGATGAAGAAAACCAAATGGAACTTCAACGGGGAGATTTACCGAACCAAGGCAGAGGCGACCACAGCAGCTAAGGCTTGGGCTAAGGAGAACAAGACAACCCAGAAAGAGGCTTTGGCAAAGATTGAGAAGGGAGAGCCTCTAAAGAAAAGGATTCCTTTCAACCCCGGAAGCCGAGACCAGATAGCCAAGCGGTTTATGCAGAGGGGCTGGAAGCCAACCGACTTCACTCCTGACGGACGGGCTAGGGTGGATGAGCCTATACTGAAGGAGTTAGCTAAGGACGGCTATGAGGAGGCTGGGCCTCTTCTTGAATACCTAATGATTCAGAAACGGCTAGGCCAACTTGCTGAAGGCAACGAGGCTTGGCTCAAATTAGTCAAAGCAGATGGGCGTCTGCACGGACGGGTGACAACGAACGGAGCGGTGACGGGCCGTTGCACTCACAGCAAACCAAACCTAGCGCAAGTACCTAACGCTGGCTCGCCGTATGGAAAGGAATGTCGTGAACTGTTCACTGTTGGAGAAGGGAAAAAACTTGTTGGATGCGATGCGAGCGGATTGGAGCTTCGTTGCTTGGCGCACTACATGGCGAGATATGATGGTGGAGCCTATGCCAAAATCTTGCTTGAAGAGGACATCCATACGGCGAACCAAAAGGCCGCTGGGCTTCCGACAAGGGATAACGCCAAGACGTTCATCTACGCCTTCCTATACGGAGCGGGTGACGAAAAGATTGGTAAGATCATTGGTAAAGGACAGGCCGAAGGGAAGAGCATTAAGAAGGAGTTCCTCAATAAGACTCCTGCCCTTAAAAAGCTACGGGAGGCGGTTGAACAGGCCGTAGAAGCCCGAGGCTATCTTGTTGGTCTGGACGGAAGGCAGCTTCCTATCCGAAGCTCACACGCCGCCTTGAACACTCTCTTACAGAGTGCAGGGGCGTTGATCATGAAGCAAGCTACCGTTCTGCTTAACCGCTATCTGGAAGTTAAGGGATGGAGCTTTGCCCGAGACTATGCACTTGTGGGTCACATCCACGATGAGATGCAGTTAGAGGTAGATGAAGATAAGGCTGACACTGTGGGGCAGTTAGCCGTGAAGGCCATCCAGGATGCAGGACGTTCATTCAACTTCCGGTGTCGATTGGATGGGGAATACAAGGTGGGCCAGAACTGGTCTGAAACACACTAATGAAAGGAACTGGATGGGAACAACAAGGACAAAACCGCTTACTAAAACTGAGGTGGCTTACTTCGCTGGATATTTTGATGGCGAGGGCTGCGTTAACTTTAATAGGCATTCGCTCACAGTCGCCATCAACTCCTGCTGTCCTCGTTCAATCAAAAGGTTGGATGAGGCTTTTGGAGGAAGAACATCTGACGGTACTTACAAAGACCGACCAAACGCAAGGGACTACTCTCGTTGGATACTATACGGGGAGAAAGCTATACGGTTTTTGCACCTAATTTTTCCCTATTCCGTTGAGAAACGCCCTCAGATCAAATTAGCCCTCACCTATTACGATACAGAGGACAAAGATGAGAAGGCAGAAATTCGAGCGCAAATAACAGCATTAAAGAGAGTTGATTACTATGCAAAGAACAATACTAATTGATGGCGATATAGTCGCCTACCAACACGCCACACAGGTGGAGACGCCTGTGAACTGGGGAGATGACTTGTGGACACTCCACGCTGACGCTAAGGAAGCCAAGTCTCACTTAGTGAACTGGATCGAGTGGCTCAAGGACAAAACCGAGGGAACCTCTGTAGAGATATTCCTTAGCGACTCTAATAACTTCCGCAAGACTCAGGTGGACTCATCCTACAAGTCCAACCGCGCAGACAAGCGTAAGCCTGTGATCCTTGGCGAGCTTCTCCAGTGGATGCGCGATGAGTTGGGAGCCAAGTCAGTAGATAACCTTGAGGCTGACGATGCGATTGGCATTGCAGCTACCAAGAAGCGCAAGGGTGAGTGTGTGATGGCCTCGATTGATAAGGACTTTGCTACCATCCCCGGACTCCACTTTAACTGGAACACAGATATTGGGGTGTTCGATGTTGAGCCAGAGGATGCTGACTACAACTTCTACCTCCAGTGCCTAACTGGGGACGCTACAGATGGCTATGCAGGATGTCCGGGCATCGGCCCAAAGCGGGCTGCAAAGATACTTGAGGATGCTGAGGATTATTGGTCAGCCATCTTGGTTGCCTACGAGAAAGCAGGGTTTGGTGAGGACTATGCCCTGTCCCAAGCGAGGCTGGCTCGAATCCTTAGGAACGCTGACTACAACCATAAGAAGAAAGAAGTCATCCTATGGACTCCAAACTAAAAGTCTACATTTCGGGGCCAATGACAGGCTACCCCGATTGGAACTTCCCGGCTTTCCATAAGAAAGCAGAAGAGTTGCGGGAAGCTGGTTTAGAGCCTGTCAATCCAGCAGAGAACTTTGATGGTCAGACTGACCTTCCAAGAGAACTATACATGAAAACTGACATTGGACAGCTAC
>Ga0208767_1001227_pt1 | contig 20470 bp, 24 predicted proteins | sample VirMetDEL_Mar_21_FD_184514 | JGI IMG/M metagenome (GOLD analysis project Ga0208767, IMG submission 184514) | Aqueous microbial communities from the Delaware River and Bay under freshwater to marine salinity gradient to study organic matter... | ecosystem: Environmental > Aquatic > Marine >... | reverse complement strand
CTATAACAGGGGCTACAAGCCATTGCATAATTAAGTCTACCATCTCGTACATGACTATAGAACCTCGAAATGAGGGGCATCTATGAAGGGTCTACGACCAGCAGAACGACGAATGTCAATGTATTCATTCATCAGGTCTTCTGCAGTTCCATCCCAGTCGTTTAATGCTTTGTGCCATGCAGCACCCCAGCGTAGTGTCACTCCTAGTTCTTTAGCAGCTTTGAGCATTGCATCTGCAATCTCGTCGTACAAGTTTAGTTCCCAACGTATGCCATCACAGTAGGCAGCTAGGTCTACAGCTTTACCTTCTAGATGCTTAGACTTCATCGTCTGTGATGCACCTTTTGCTACTAGAGCTTCCTGTTCTTCAACAGTACGTAAACCACAGATTACAGAGAAGTCCTGCTCAGAGATTTCAATAGCTCTTTCAACAACAGCAACTAGCCGTGGGTCAACACCTTGTAGTTTTTCCTTACTTCGGTTACCTAAGACATATCCCATTGTTGTTCTCCTTATGGTGCTACAGGCCAATCATCATCGGCAATATTAGGCCATGATGCTAAATCTGACATATCACGCAACTCTTGACGATAGGTTGCCCAAGCCGTCTTGACCTCATTGCTGAGAGGGCTGTCATTCATCTGCGTCCAATCGCTGTCAGCCAATAGCTTATTGCGTGTGGTGCGATGACCTTCGGCAGTCTTAGCATCCAAGCCAGCCTGATACGCCGCCTCATGCTCTGCCTTGGTTGTTGTAACGCCATCCTCTGTGGTGTCTGCAAACATGTCACGGGCAACGTAGTTCTCTACCCAGTTGCCGTTAGCATCTTGGACAACACCATCACGCACTGATGTTTGGTATTGCCCGACGGTTGCAGCGGGTGACTTTAGCACTGGATCAAGGTTTAGTGCGTCTAGGGTTGCCTGTTTCCAGACCCGTGGCAGGGACATGTTGGGGTTTGCTGCTCGCCAAGCCCCTTGTGTTTTAACTTCACCTGTTGTTCGGTTGCGATATTCTGACATGATTGAAAGTCTCCTGTGTCAGTTGATTATGCGATTGCGTAGAAGATGTAGCTTGCGCCCGATTCGTTATTGTTCAGTACTCCGACCTGATTGACTGCAAAGCCTGATGCTACAGGGTCAATGCTGTCATACGTTGTAACTTCAGCAGCCGTTGTGTTTAGCAACAAGTGCGAGTCATTGCCAGAAACGATACCACGTTCCGTATCCCAGACATACCAATTGCCTGCGCTATCAGTCCTTTTAATCAACACAAACCTAGCACCACTGCTAAACCCACAGTCAATCGTTTGCGTAGAACCATTCCCAGTATAACTCCCTACTTTAGAAACACCATCTAGGCTTGCGAATAGGTAGGCTATCATGCCATCCCCAGAGCCATTTGTAGTATTCCAAGTTCCAACAGTGAACACTGTGTCAGTAGGTTCTGTGTTGTTCCATCGTGTTGATGCAACAATTTCATCATTGGTTGTATTTAATCGCAAACTAGATGTTGCTGTAAGAGCAGAATGATATACTTCCCAATTATCGGAATCTGCCCTATTCTTCACCCATATCATCTCAGGTGCAACACCAAGGTTATGGCTTACAGTACGCCCTGCTGTTCCGTTCCCCGTGTAAGCAACGACATCAAAGAAGCTGGGAGCACGACGCCACATCCAAGAGATAAAATCTGTGCTTGTAAAGGTTCCAGAATTGTAGCCATCCATATAATCAAACTTATTAGTAGTGTCAGCACTAATTTCTGCGGAGGTAGATGATGTATATAAATAGTTTGGGGACGTAAGACGTGGCACAACCCTAGCGTTTGTAGCGTACCCAGTTTTGTTTGTATGCATCCCAAGGTCAACAGGCCATCCTGAATACATCCAAGGTGGAGCATTTCCAGTGCTGTTAGCAGTATCAATAGCAAACACATCAGTCGCACTCTCAGGCACAGCCATAGGGCCACGGCGAATGGCTATGTAGACGTAGGTGTCCCCAGATGTGTTAATTTGACCTGCGCTTGACGTTATATTAAAACCCGTAGGGGTTGGCGATACTACGTTTTGTGCATACTCTGCCCCACTACCTTGAGCAGTCAAAATTGCATCGTCACCGCCAACAACCAACCCTCTCATCACATCAAGCATCCACCAAACGCCAGTGCCAGAGGCGTTCTTGATAAGCAACCACTGAGGCTCAAACCCAAGATCAATACTAGGGCCAGTAGATGAACCATTACCAGTATAACTCCCACACTTGATAATATCAGCATCACCATCAGGGCCGAACTCACCGTCACCATCGTTGTGGGCGAATAGGTAGGCTACGTAGGTTACACCAGAGGCATTTAGCATACTGTAGTTATCAACTTGAAATGATGTTGATGTTACATCGTGTATTGTGACTGTTGAATAGTCTCCTTGTGCTGCTGTGCTGTTTAAAGTTAAAAGGTAATTTGTTGTTAAATCCTTATGCCAAACCATCCAGTTTGTAACATTGCTTGTGGATTTTACAATAATAGTGCCAACACTACTGTTTAGATTATGGCTAATAGCTCTGTTGCTTGTCCCATCCCCAGTATAAGTCACCACATCAAAGAACTTAGGGGCTTTGCGGAATGTCCAAGTAGTAAAATCTACACCGCTATCAGTATGGCTAACATTTAATCTAAAACCATCTGAATTAAAAATATCAAGACCTAGAGAAAGAGTGCTTTGTGCTGCTGTATTATCTGATGCAATTGCCTTTCTAGTGCCTCTTTCAGTGTCATATAAATAATGTGATTCTGAAGCTGATCTGCGCTTTAACCAAACCATCCCACCTTCGCCATCAAGGTCAATGCCATTGGTGATCGTTTGCGCAGAGCCTGTTCCCTCATACAAATAAGTGCTGAACACATCTTCTACGTTCAGGGCTTCACCACCAGCAGCACCCGCAGCGGCTTGTAAGAGTTTCTTCGAGTTAGACATATTGTATTCCTTATGCTAGTGCTTGACCAGCAGTAAATCCATAATATGTAGTACCACCATCATGAGTGATAAACACAAAATAGTCTACTGCAGATGCAGTTGCGGTTAAAGTCGGGGCTGTAGCTGAAGGCCAATCAACTGAAGTAGGCCAAGTTACAGTAAAACCTGATGCACTAGCATCTTGAACTATCTTTATTGTAAAGCTAGATACTTTGCCAGAGGCTGCAGGGTTGCTGAATGTGAACGTAGTGTTCTCAGTTAAAGTGTGACTGAAGTTTGTACCATCTTGTAAATCTACAGTGGTAGCATTAGATGTAGAAGTAACTGCTGTAAACTCTTCTGATATACCATTATCAAAAGTGACGACACCATTAGCATCAGCAGTTACTGTCTTAGATGCTTCTGTTAGACCAAGTGTTGTAATATCATTATAGTTAAGTTCTGCAGCAGTAGCTGTAAGTCCATCAATACCACCTAACTGTACCCAATTAGTAGCATCACTAGATGGGTCTGTAGTCTCTCCAGAGTGTGTAGTAATAGCACGATAAGTTTGATAAGTAACAGGGCTGTAGACAACATCGCCAGCATCATAAGAAGCACCTGATACCCATACTTGTGCATTAGCTGCATTTACTGCAGTTGTAGCACTGGCAGCAGCAGCAGCAGCACTAGCGGCAGCAGAGGTAGCATCTGTGTCTACATCTGAAGCTACACCATCTAGATAACTACCAAGAGCATTGGCTTCATCACCGAAGTCAGGTAATGCACCCAAAAATGCATCAGCTTCATCAGCAAAGTTCGTGGGGTCTTGTCTACTAGGTGCGGCAGGTAGTGTGGTAATGGGTGGGTATGCCATATTATGTCAATCCTTCTACTTCGATAGCTCCGAATGATAACGATGGGCCTTCTAGCGTTAAATCAAACCTACGATAGAAACCATAGATGGTCGTACCATAGGATGTATCTTCTGAGCCGATATAGACGATTGGGGTGGCCCTAAATCCAGCCAACGTCCGTTGAATTTTTCTTGCGTTTTGAGTTTCAAACTGTACATCAAAGTCAGCCAACTGAGCAAATGCTCTTTCGACAACAATAAAATTACCGAAGTCGTCAGTCTCTTTACGTGAGAAGTCTTCGATACTGATTGATGTACCGTAAGTTGTAGCACCAAGATCACTTAAGAACCCTAAGACAAGTTGACCAAGTTCTGCAGTTTCACCTGTGTTAGCAGTGACAGTGATGGTTATTGACGAACCTAAATAAGGTGGTAAGTCTAGCCACTGAGCTTCATCTTTCTGTACTTGTTCCTCAAAGAAATACGTGAACCAGTCAACAATGTTTCTGTTGTCAGTCAGGGATATATCTTGGTTGTATACTTCTGTAGCACCATCAGCCACAGTTACGTTAGCTGTAATACCCTTTAGGCCAAACAAGGCGACAGATGTAATGTTTGAGTCTGGATCACTTAAGACATACTGTATACTGTTCAGGTTAGTTACAGGTTGACTAATCTTCTGGTCAAATGCTTTCCAACGATTGGTAGCACTGATTTCCAACCAGTTAGTACCATCATCAGTTGTTGGGTCATTACCCAAGTTACTATTCACTAGGCTTTCATAGACCTTATGTGTCGTACCAATAACAATGACGTTATCACCATCAGCATATGTCGTACCAGAAGCCCATTCAGCGTAGTCATCTTCGGTAACATTAGAGCTAGTGAGAATACTGTTGGTAACTGTTACAGGTTTAATAATCTGCATCTATTAAGTCCTTGTAGCTGGAAGACCTTCAGTATCCCACTTGCGGTTAATATCGTAGTTCCGCTTGACATACTTAGAATTACTTGCTTGTAGTTGTCTTTGTTCAGAACGTAGACCTGCAACCTCTTCACGTAAGTTCTTGACCTCTGCGACAAGCTCTGGATTACGGAATAGTTCAGCAGTCTGTTTAGTGCTAAAGATACGTGATGGGCCTGTAGCTTCAAGTTCTGGGCCACGTTCACCAACCATACGAACACCACCACCGAACATACCACCCATAGCAAACTGTTGCCCACGAGTTTTGTTATCCATGTTGATAACAGCATTTGTGGCAGTAGCGACTGCCTTTTGTATTTCTGTACCAGTTTTACCTGATGTCTGAATACCTAGAGAACTTGCTGCAGAAAGTAGTTGTTCAGCTCCCCTAATCTGATAATAAGCCTTACCAACATTTCTCTCAACGAAAGCAGCACTTGGTGGGTTTTTAGCTGTCTTAGAACTATACACCCCAAGGTTAGTTAGCCCTGCTGCTGCAGCTTTACTTGCAGTAGAATTTATAGTAGGGTCAGGAGTAATAGAGGCTTTGGCACTTGTTTGTGCTACTCTTGCCGCACCTATTGCAGAACCAAGTGAGCTAATAGCTGCAGCTACAGACTTAACTGAGGTATCAATCCCAAACAATGCATTTAGTTGAGCTTGAGCAGCTTCTAGTTGATCATCTAGCTTATCAATCTGAGCTTCATAACGACCTCTAGCAGCTTCCTCTTGATCTTTGAGTTGCTGTAGTGTTTGCTCATCTGTACTTAACTGTAGCCCAGCTTGTTCTTCTAGATCACGTATTAAATTAGATTGGTCTTGGAAGTCACGTTGATAATCGACAAAGTTAGTGTACAAGTCCTGAGATGGATCAGCAATAGCCTGTAGAGCATCATCTAGTTTCTTCTGGTCAGTGATACGAGAAGCACCACGTAAACTACGTAGGTAAGCCATACCAGAAACTCTAGTCATACCAGAGTCACCAGAAGCACCCTCAAGGGAACTTAAGATACCACGACTTACACCTACAGCATCACTAGCAGCTTGAACACGAGCTTGAAGGGTTTCTATAATCTCGTTAAAGGAATTAGTAATCTTAGTCTTACGAGCTTCTATAGACCTTTGTACCGTAGCAAATGCGGAGTTCACAGCACCGTAAGCATCTTCTAAAGCATAGATTTGGTTAAGTGTGCTTCTGTTTAATTCATCTACAGATGCACGTTCTAATTCCCTTTGACGAGTTAGTAGAGCAGATTGGTCGTTGAGTAAACCTAGAAGTCTTGTCTCTAGCTCATACCGTTGTTGAGCAGCAGCTAGAAGCTCATTCATAGTCTCAAAGTGACCAGTCAAAGAAGCAAAGCTATCACCCATCTTAGTGATTTCTTCGTTGATCTTTTCTAGCTTCTGCTCTTCAGTTAGACCCATAAGTGATAACTTAAACTGATAGCTAAAGTCATCAAATGCAGAGGCACCAATACCTAGAGTACCAGCAGCATCAACAATACTCTGTTGCATGTCACCGATAGCTTCTATCAGTGGGTCAGCTAACTCTGCAGGTGCATCAGCAAAGCCAAGTTTCTTTCTACCCTTTAGTAGACCAAACAAGCGACTGGTTTGTGTAACTTGGAAGGTTTGAATAGCTACGTCAAAGCCCTCAACAGTAGCTCTTAGTCCACTGTCGAGTAGCTTAGTTTTCTTGGTTAGTAGTCCGATAACTGCAGCGACAGCAAGTACAGCAGGTAAAGCAGCACCGATGGTAGCCATAGGGCCAGCGTTAAGAGCTGTAGCAGAAAGGGTGTTCATATAACCACCAAAACCGCCACCCATGAACCCTTGGACACCTGCCATGAAACCACTACCAAGGGCAGATGCACCACCAGCTAAAGTTCCTAGAAAACCAGTTCCAGCCGTACCACCTGCTCCAGTTGTACCCATGATACTGCCCAATGGGCCAGCGAAAGCAGATGTGGTTCCTGCGACAGTACCTGCGCCACCCATACCCATACTAATCATAATACGATTACGAGCAGCCGTTGCAATCATCTGTGCAATCATGTTCTGGAAAGAACCAAGAATTTGACTTACGAAACCTTTGAAGTCCTGTAGACCACGAGCTATGAAGTCACCAAAGGCATCTGATACACTACCGATAGCATTGACCATTGGGCCTTCTAATTCTTTACGAAGTTTTTCTGCTGCCTTTTGTGCTTTCTCATAAGCCTTTTTAGCTTTATCACTAGCTTTTTCTGCAGCTTCTGCTCTTGCTTCCTCTTGTTCTTTAATTTGCTCTAAAGCATCAAAATATGCTTCTGCAAACTTTCTTGGGTCACCACCACGACCACCTGCGTAACCAGAATCTCCTACCATTGTAAGAGCCAATCGTGCCTTTTCAGCAGCTAATAGTCCAGCCTCTGAGCCTAGTATGTCGTCGTAAGCGTCTGCTGTAGCTTGAAGTTTATCTAAACGGTCTTGGTACATCTGGTTGAGAACGTCTACTGCTTCCTGTAGACCTTCCTCTGAACCTAAAATGTCTTTGTAGTTATTAGCAGTGTCGTCTATAGTCCCTAGTCTAGCTTCAAATAAATCGTTTAACGCTTGTTCTTGAGCAGCAAGACCTTCAGCAGACCCTAAGATGTCTTCGTAATTATTATATGTGTCATCTATAGTTCCTAGACGAGCTTCATAGAGCTGATTTAATGCTTCTTCTTGAGCAGCAAGACCTTCAACAGACCCTAAGATGTCCTCATAGTTATTAGCAGTATCATCTATAGTACCAAGTCTAGCTTCAAATATATCATTAAGAGCTTCCTCTTGAGCAGCAAGACCTTCAGCAGACCCTAAAATGTCATCATAAAAGGCAGACTCTTGTTCTAGAAAAGACCGTCTCTGTCTGTAAGTTGCTAACTGTTCTTCGGCAATCCTAAGCTCTTCTTCAGCAGCCTTTAAGTTACCTCTAGCACCTTTCTGAGCTATACCTCTTGCATTATCTAGACGCTTTTGAGCAGCATCAACAGCAGCTTCTGCTTGAGCTACCGCTTCAGCAAATGCAGCTTCAGAAACATCTTTATAGCCACTGGCTAGAAGTTTTAATTCATCCCTTAAATCTTGACTAGCTTGTTGCGCATCTTTTAATGACTCAGCAAAAGTGTCTGTACCTTCAGCAGCCTCTTTAGCTCTTTGTCTGCTAACTAAATAAGCAGCACCTATTGCACCAATCAAAGGTATTGCTATACCAAGTGCAGCAGACAGGGCGATAGCTGCAGTTGTTGTTAATCCAATATTACTAGCAACAAGAGGCAAGACCCCTGCTAACTGTGATGCCTGTTGAGAAAACGCAACAAAAGGGTTAGTCCCTGATTGTACCTGAACAATAAAGTCAGAAACTTGATAGCCAGCCTGTTGAGTAACGACACCCATACGATTAGAGGCTTTTGTCGCCGCCATTTGAGCTTCTGTATGTTGCTTTAAGGCTTTAGTAGAATTACCAAGAGAACCTGTTAGTTGTCTTTGTGAATCTGCAAACTTTCTTACGGCTGCAGTGGCCTTTTGACTAGATACGCCAAGTGCTTCATACTGTCGTTTAGCAGACAGTAAGACTTTTTCATATCGACTTTGGGAGATAGCATTATTATCAAGGGCTTTAGTAGCTTTGATTATCTCACGCTCTAGGCGAGATACAGTAGATAAGGATTCTTTCAAACCCCTATTTCTAACTACTACATCTAATTCGATTAAGTCAGCCATTCTCTTCGCCTATAGTTTTGATCCACAAGTTATCAAGGGACTTTATAGTTTCTATTTCCCACGGTGAAAGTGTGATACTCGTAAGGTCACACCAAGCCTTAATTATGTCGTAGGATATAGGATTTGGCCCTGACATCCCATAAGTTCTACCTTCATGTAGTTCTAGGAATGACGACCAGATATGTGCAGCAACATCAGGGAAGAGTGCATCAGAGTTAAACTGTTCTACCTCGTCTAAACTCTTCCCCATTTGTTTTGCTGCTTGGGCTAGGTGGTCAGCTTCGGTTGACTTACCCTTAACTTTCCGACCCATCCTAAAAGAGTGTTCAGCAAACTCTTCTAGTTCTGCCCTTACTTGTCCAAAAAAGCCTGTGCATCACCTAAAGCAGCATCTACTTGTTCACGTACCCAAGGTAACTGTTCAAATAGTTCACGCACTTTAGCTTCTTTGCATTCAGGCTGTTCACCACCTACTGTGATGTTCCAAGACTCTACACACTTAACCAAGAGGTCTAATGCTGATGCTTCAATCTCTTCAGCAGTAAGATTTAGCTTACCACCAGTACGTTGAGCTTTCATCAATCGACGGTTCTGTTGTGCGTGAGAAATGGCCTTATATTTCTTTGAGTATGGGCCACAAATTGTAATTGTCATCTCTGAGCCATCTTCGTTAGTCAATAGTTCAGAGTTTACTGGGTTATACAAAGTAACGTCTGTGGTTTCTTTGGTAGTACCAATGTTCATCAAGTCCATAATCGGGTCTCCTTTTTGATGATTCGGGTTTGTCGGGGTGGTTATTGAAGGGGGAACACCAGACCCGACACCGATGCTCCCCCGCCTCTAGCTAGAGGATTACGATGTACGTGTCAGTTTGATGTTTGTACCTTCTGTTGCGTCATATAGACCAACGAAAGGCATTGTGATCAAGCGTGACTGTGGGTTCTGTACTGGAACAGATGCACCGTTGTACTTAACTCGTGGGAACAAGAATGTGTAGCTGTTAGCACCTGTAGGATCGTCCACAGATACTTCGATTGTGCTTTCAGTCTCGTTCAAGAATTTGTTGATCAATGTTGCGTCTTCGTAGTAGACAGTCATTGTACCTTCAACAACCGCACGACCATACTCTAGTGACTGAGCAGCATCAGAACCAACAACGAATGTAGGTGCCAAAGAGTTCTGGATTGAGAAGTCAATCGAAGTCACGATAGAAACAGCCGACCCACCATCAGAAATAGTACCTGAGTAGCTGTCGAATGGCTGGTTAGATGAAGCAGCAGTTGGTGTACCACCTGTAGAAGCTGTTGTTGCAGCTTGTGTCATGTCTTTACCGACCATATCAAAGGTTGTTGAAACCATTTGGTTAGGGGCGATAGAAACTGACATACCAGATACAGCCATACCAGTAAAGGCACGGTACTGTGAGATGTCTTCAGCAGCGTCTTCGATTGTGAAGTACTTTGGTGTTGTACCAATCTTAACAACGTCTGTTGAGAAAGAGCTAAAGAAAGCACTTTCGATAAACTCGTCAAAGTCTGCCTTACGAAGGTCTACTTCTACTGAACCGCCAGCTTGTTTGTTACCGTGACGGTCAACACGAGTCATACGGTCTGATTGAATTTCGTTACCTTCAACACGGTCTTTTGATAGGTCAATAGAGTGTGTATTGAATGGCAAGTAAGCGAATGTTGGTGAGGCTGGTGTTGTTCCAAATGCTGTCTCAGCAATATAAGCGAGACTGGAACGGCTACCCTGTGCAAAAGCCATAGTTATTCTCCTTCAGAGATTTCTTGAATAGTTGTTGATTTAGCCTTTGGAGATTCTACCAAGTGTTCAGGTAGTCCTTTGGCAATTTTAGCAGGGATTTTATCTCCCTCTTTGTATGATTTACCTTGACAGGCAAAGTTTTGTTTTGCTGTATACATAAGCAATTCCTTTATTGGGCGAAGATATACCAACCGATATTCACTGTTGCGTAATACCACGGTGTATCTACAAACCCACTATCTCGTTCTGCATAGTCTACAGAAACTATGATTTCATCTCCACCTGCTGGTGTAAAAGAGATGTCTGTTGTAGCATCAAAGGCATCCATTACCTTGTTAGCTAGGTCATCAGCAGCAGCAGGGCCGTTACCTTCTGGTGTATAACAGAATACACGGAAAACACCATCGTACCGTTGCTGTGGATTTGAGCCTCGTACAGCAGGTCTTCTGGAGACTGGCACAAAGGCTACCTTAAGAAAGCTAGACCCTGTTGTAGGATCAAAAGAGACATTCTCATAGGCAATGTCGGGTAGGTCGGCTGTAGTGGAAAGATGGCTTTCTAGAGCAGCACGAATATTATTGTAAATGCTCATCCAAACTTTCTCCTAATTCTTGCGAATACGTGATAACCACTTGAACGCCAGTTAGCACCATCCTCTACATCTCTTGCATGTGGTGAACGGTTTCTTAAAGTTATTCTTACGTTCCCATTCTCTATCATGTCTGAGATGTTTAGAGCCTCAATGTCAGTCAACAGTTGACCATAAGCCTCTTGTTTCTTTGTCTCAGGGTTTTGGTTTCTTGGTTTATTCTCAGAACTACGAGAACGACCACCACCTGCACCTGCACGTTTGATAGAGAAGGACGTTACATATGCACCAGTGTCTACAGGAGATATACGAGTGGCATAATCTGCTAGGTCTTCTAAGCGTTCTTCTATTTTTTCTTCAGCTAAGTCATTCAGACGACCTTTAAGCCTACTCATTGTGGCTTGAACGGACATTATTCTGAGACCTCACAGATATAACAAATCTTAACACCATTAGAGAAGATTGTGTTTACCCTAACGACAGAAACTGTATCACCTTGGCCTATGATTTGGTCTTCATCATCTGGTTCTACTGCCAAGCCCAGCGCAGGAATTACGCAACGGCGTGAACCTCGTCTGATTTCATCACCGATAGGTAGTCCAGTGGAAAAATTAAAGAAGTAACCTTCCACCACATAATCTGTCGTTGCTGAACCTGAGACTGAACCTGTAGCAGGATCATAAGTTCCTGCAGTTGTCTTTTTTCGTAGTGTTAGCTCTTGTCCATGATCCTGAACCAACTTAAGGAGATCGTAAGCTCTGAAAGTAGCCATTGTAATTCTCCTTAATCGTAATCTGAGCCGTACTCATCACCACTGTAGCTAGGTGGGTTACGGAAACGGTCTCGACGGAATGAAGGTGTAACACGATCCGTATTAGCACGTACTGCATCAATAGCAGTCTTACTGATGCCACCTGCTTTGATACCTACTACAGCACCAGCTTTCTTGCCTTGATACTCTAGGGTCTCTGCTAGGTTTGCATACTGCTTGGCTAAGTCTGTGTAGTCTGCACTTAATGCACCATCTAGGCTTGTATTTACTTGTCGTGAATATTTAGCAGCGACAACTCTTGCACACCATGCAGCGGCAAAGTATACGTTATTATTAGTTTGGGCTAGACCGAAAGTAATCTCTTCGTTCTGCACTTGTTGATCATTTGTATCTGTGTCTCCAAGAAGCAGACGTACAGAATTTAAACGACCAGATGCAGTCGTAGTTCCAAGATCAGTTTCGTCGTAGCTCCAAGCCATGATTAGTTCTCCAAGTGTCCGTAAGTTCTACGCCAACTACGAATAAGCCCACGTTGTTTATCAGCAATCTTGGACTTCTTACATTTTTTCTTATCAAAGTCTGCTTGTGATTGGGACTTAGCTTTAACTTTGGCATTGATTGCGTCTACAACATCATGTAGTCCTGCAACATCCAGTTCTTCTAGTCCATCACCGACTTTTGTCTTTACTTCCATCTCAGAGTTGTGGTGCAACCAACCTTTGTTATAGAGTATCTCTACACGAATTTCGTCTACACCTAACTCTTTCCACTTGAACTCGTCACCTGCTTCAAAGTGTCTCTTATGCCCATCAAAGGGAATACGTACAAATACAGGACGGTCAAACTGGAAGGGCATTGGTCTTCGGGCCATATCATCTTCCTCGTTATTTATAGTCGGGTTTGATGGGGACTTACGCCCCCACCAGAGTTTTATCTTACGCAACAACTGTGTCAAAGAAGTAACCCAAGTCTGCGCCAGTGACTTTCATGTCGTATGACATTTTAACTTGGATGTGTTCTGCAACTTGTTGACGCTTAAGTGCATCGTCAGAGAATGACTCTACAGTTACGCCCAAGTTGTTGACACCTGATAGGTTGTTCCATGCAAATGTTACACCTGCTGCTGGTGTCATTAGACCTGCACCTGCTGGTGAGTGTACCAATAGAGCATGTTTACCACCGATGAACGCATTGCTTTCTGCAACACCTTCTACAGATGTGTTTTTCACTGCTTCCATGACGTAGAAGTTTTCTACTTCAAAGATTTCAGCCAACTTAGCGTTGGTGATCAATGCAGTGTTTGATACAGTTGCACCACCGTTCAAACGTGCTAGAATGTCTGGGTGGTTGATCAAGATGTCACGCACCTCTTTACCGACAACCATTGTGTTTGGCTTGAAGCCACCAGACTTAAGCTGCATAGTACGACGAGCAGTTGTTACGTCTGCGATTGGTGTACCATTTGTGTAGTCTGACCACAAGTTTGATGGTGTTGACTCTGAACCCCAGATTGAAGCTGCGAAGAAGTTTGTTGCAAACTGCTCTTCACGGTGGATCAATAGGCGGTTAGTTAGTGTCTGCGCACCTGCTGCACGAATGTCTAGTGCTGCATCTTCGTTAGCAAGAGTTTGCTGATCGAAGTCCATACCTAGTCCATAGACATCAGCATAGAATGATGCGTTTGATAGTGACATACCGATGCGGTTGACTTCTGTGCGTGGTGCAAGAGCCTTAACATCACCTGAACGGTTCATGTTGTCACGGTCATAGATGTAGTATTTGTCAGACTGTTTGTCTACGCCTACTGTTGGGAAAACCTTATCAGCGATAAAGTTTGTTTGGTCTTGTACATAAGCAATGGTCAGGTTTGTCAACGGCTGATCAATATGTACCGAATTTGGTGTTAGCAATGGCATTTTCTATATCCTTCCTATTGCTGATTACGCCGCAGCGTTGCCGCCTTGGATGAGTTCGATAGCGATGATTTGACCATCAACACCTGCCTCAGTTGCGTAACCCATTACGATGTTACCTGTCGAAGCTGTTACAGCGTCACCTGATGCGTCTGTAGCAACAGCAGCACCTGCAGCGATTGTACCGCCAGCAGTTACCATTACTTTACCAGACATAACAACAGTTGCTGCTTCTGCAGCCGCTGGGTCGTTAATCAAAACACCGATGCAGTTCTCACCTGCAGCGTCAGCTAGGTCTACTTGACCATCTGATTCTAGTGTTACGAATTTGAATTGCGCCGACGATAGGTCTTCGCCAGCAATGAATGTCCGTGTGTCACGGGATTGCATTACAGCCATAATTATTCCCCTTTATAGCTTTTGTTAATAAGAGCTTTACCTTCGTCGGTTTTAGCTACGGCAGCGTATGCTTTTGCGTAGTCACTCTTCTTCATTTTGTTGTCGTCCATGTAAGACTTAACAAGGGTCTCTAGTTTATCAGTAGCAGTAGCAAACTCGCCATCTGCGTCTGATTTACCAACTTCTTCCATAGTCTCAGCAAAAGTTGCGTCTGCAGCTTTCAGTGATTCCATGACAGATTCTACTTCACCAAACTCTGCGACTAGAGATTTAGCAACGTCTGTTGCAAAGTGTGGTAGTGCTTCTGTTGCACGTTTTGTTAGTTCAGCATCAGCTTTTGCAAACTCTGCTTCTTCTAAGGCTTTTAGAATTACAGCAGGTACATCAGCTTTGTTGATTTGTTCACCTTCGTACTCAATGTATTCTGGTTCAACTTTCTTTTCGATTGTGTCAGCTTTGATTACAAAGCCGTTGTCGATAAGAGCTTTACGAAGGTCTTCGTTCTGAATTTTAAGAGCATCGTTTTCAGCTTTAACAATATCAAGCTCATCAATCTCTACTGCTTCAGATTTCTTCATGTCCATTTCATATGCTTTCATTGCATCTTCTTCAGACATACCTTTATCCATGTATGGCTTCAGTTTTGCTTTTAAGTCATCTGACATTTTGTCTACTTCTTGTTCCATGTTATCTCCATTGGAATCATCACGCTTGAACAAGGAGACCATTGCCTGTGCATTGGCAGGACGATCCACAAGGGACAATTCATCCAGTTCAAGCTGTTTCAATAAATTAGGCACTGTAGTCCTCCTTGATTGCACGACCCCCAATAGAGAAGGCCGCTAATTCACCAGATTTGACCTTGGCCCAAACGTCATCGTTATATACTTTAAACGCTACGATCCAACCTTCACGGTCACTCTGTATGCCAAGGGACTCACCAATCTCTTTAGTGACTGGCATAGAATGGATTACTGCTCCAATCTGATCCCCTTTGTGCATTTCTTTACCTACACGCACATGTTCCATAAAGCTATTTACAGCTTTAACAAGTGTTTCAGGTTCTATCACATCGCCTTGGCGGTCAACTACAGGTTCACCCTTTTCGGTTACTACTGATGCCCAGCCATAGACCATGCGTTGTTCTTCGTCAGCTTTGAGGATTTGACCCTCGACTGATTTTGTTAGTTCAGACACGCTAGTGCCTCCTTCCCACATACGACAAGACCAATAACGAGCAGAGGTTTTGTCTGTTGCAGTATCACACGAATGGCGTGATCTAAAGTTTGCACGAGCCTTTGGGTTATCCCTACGGATTTCCATGTTAGGATCACCAAAGGTAACTCGTTTTACTTTGTCACCATCCATAACGAACACTTCAAACTTTTTGTTGCCACCTGACAATCTGCGTGGCTTGTTTAAAGTTACTTTTTCGCCTTGGTATTCAGCCTTGGCAAATTCTTCTTTCATTACTTCCTGTACAATGACCCTGAGAGCCTCTAAGCGATCCACTGAGGCGTCTTCTTGCTCATCTTCGGTACGGTAGTAGTCTAGATACTCTTGGTGGCTTCCACATGGCATATAAACGGCCTGTCCTTCGACCTCATGTACGTGGATAGCTCCACCACAACCCATGTCCATAGAACGGCTACGTGCTTCCATCTCTGTTGTGAAGACATCGTTAGCATATTGTGCCTTTAGCATCTTCTTCTTAGACGACGATGGATGCGACGAAGGTAGTAGGTCTTTATCGTGGTTAGCAGACTTGGAGCCACTTACGATACGCAGGAAACTGTTGACACGAGCCATAGCCCACTGTTCAGGTGACTTGACGTTAGGACGAACACTAGCAGGGTTTGTACGGTATGCACCAACACCACGATCATAGACAGCCTCTAGCATACGCATAGTTACCTTATGCTTAGACTTCTTATTGTGGGCTTCCATCTTATTTTTGAGGGCTGTTTTAGGCATTAGTTAAGAACCTTTGCGAGATAACCTTTGAATACTCCGAATACATGTGCATTATTTGTACCTGATTCTGCTGTGATACGAACATCTGCATTTTTCGGGATGATAACTGCAGGGTCTAAGTCGATGTCCCAAGGGCCACCAGTAGTTGCACTAATTGCAGCTTGTTGGATAAATACACCACCTGCTGTACGAACTTCTAAATAAAAGTCTACTGCAGCCTCTTGCTTCTTACTTACAGAGCCAAAGCCCCCAGTGAGAATATAGTAATCACTATCTGAGAATGTTGTAGCACCTTTGAGTGATCCTTGAAGACCTTGAGGAATGTCAATGTGTATCTTAGTTTCGTCTGATGGTACACCACCAACCACTGTTGTATTTTCGTATACTGTTACACGACCAACAAGTTCTGTTCCACTTGTGTTATATGCATGAGATACACGAGCTACAGGAGTATCTAGGGCTACTGGGTTCTGACCATCTAGTGTTACCTCTTGTACGAGGAAGGTAAACTTAGTATCAGCACCTGTACCTGAGACTGTATGACACTCTATTTTGATAGTTTGTGTGTCGGCTGCAGAGGAACTAGAGACATACTCAATAGTGTTATCGGTAACGTATGTCTCGTGACCACCGACAGTCCATACGGTCTCTAGTGTATCAGCAACTAGATCAGCCGACTTACCAAACTTGATTAGAGATTTAGCCTTACGGTCAACCGAAACTCTATCCCCGAAGGTTGCTTCGATTTCTCTTTCGCCTTGTACCAGTCGTCCGTCAGGGACTTCATATGCTCTTCTGGGCCAGCCACCAAACATTTGTTCTATTTCCTTAATTTCTTGGACGACGATTGCGTTAGGATCAACAGGTTCACCTAAATCGGGCAGAGGCGTTAATATACCCACAGGGCTTAGGCTGTGGTCTTGTGACAGTTCTGCAGATTGTGTAAATGGGTTGCCAGTTACGATGTTGTCTGCAGTAAAATTCTCTTGCTCTATTGCGGTTACAAAATCAACTTGTGGTGTATCTGTAACGAAGCCAGTTGCAAGTAAATTATAGTTTTCTGTTAGACCAGACTGACCTACTTGTGGAGAACCTGAGATAAACTCTGTAGGCTGTAGGTTGTGATCTTGAGTTAAACCAGCTTTAATTAACTCTGGTGTCAGAGAAACTATATTTGTTGCAGTGACACTGTGATCTTGTGAGATACTTGTGTCTTCGACTACAACATTACCAGTCTCTAAGGATGGTGCAGAGAATGTCTCATCTTCTGCCATCGGTGCATCGGATACTGTAGGAGAACCTAGAATAAATCCTGATGCTGTAAGACCGTGGTCTTGTGTAACATTTACATTAGCTAGTTCTGGTGTACCTGAAATTAGGTTTGTTACCAGTAGGCTATGTTCTTGTGTTACACTTGGGCTACCTAATATTGGTGTCCCAAATAGGAGTGCTATACTCGTTAATGAATGATCTTGAGTAAGACTTGTTGTTTGTAGTAGAGGCGCACCTGTTACAAAACTTACAACACCTAAGTTGTGGTCTTGCGTAAGGGCTGCAGAGGAAATTAAGGCAGGTTGAGCAGCAATATTACTTGCGATCAACTCGTAATTAATTACGCCCCCATCATCTCCCAGCGTACTAGAGGCTAATGGGGAAAAGCCTACCATTTATCTGCTCCTATTTATCCCAAAGCCTGTCCTGAAGTAAACCCATACCAGTTAGTACCACCATCACGAGTGTAAAATACAAATACATCTTTAGCAGATGCGGTAGCTGTAAGCGTAGGAGCAGTTGCGCTGGGCCAATCGACAGATGTAGGCCATGTAACTGTATAACCACTAGCTGAAGCATCTTGAATAACCTCTAAGCTAAAGGTATAAGCTGTGCCTGATGCAGGTGGATTAGAAAAAGTGAAAGTTGTGTTCTCAGTTAAGGTATGACTAAATGCGTTACCTGTTTCACAATCCACCGTAGTGGCGTTTGAGGTTGATGTAACTGCAGCATAAGTTTCGTTATAACTGTCAGCAATAAACTCGCCTGTTACATCTGCTGTAATCTTACTGTTTAACTGCGTTTGTATCGCACTCGTTACACCATCGACATAATTTAGTTCTGTCGCTGTGGCAGTAATACTTAGGTCACTTAAACTGGATACACTGCCAATACCTGCACGAGGTATAGTTACATCAGCATTACCTGATCCGTCTTCTGCAACTAATGTAATAGAACCAGAGGTAGTGTTTAATTTCAATCCCATTGTATTACCTTAGAGTGGACGCTTTTCTGAGTACGTGTTTATTGTAAGTTGTGAGTCAGTCGGGATAGTTAGGGTAACGCCAGAATTTATAGTAGTTCCGCTACCTGTTTCGTATTCAACATTAGAATCTAAAGTCTGGTCTGTGTTTATAGTCGTGTTAGTATAAGGATAAATCTCATTCACAGTACCTGAGATAAATATTTTAGCATCCCCTGATAGAGATATAGCTGATCCACTATTACTAGACTCTAATGGGCCTCTGTTAAGTGTCGTACCAACAGATGTATATACACCTCTGCCAATTTCCCAGTTGTCTCCATCCTCTATAACGTATGAAACAACATCACCACCTGTTACACCAGCATCAGCAAAACTTTGGTATCCATTCTCAGCAGAACCTAGAGTTATTGTCCCAGTTCCAGTAGTGCTTGTGGACATCTTTGCCCTGTTGACTAGCTTAACCATAAGTCACCTATGCAGGATCAGGGATACCGATAGTAAATGATCCTAGAGAAAATGTGTTACCAGATGTTACCGATTGAGAAGCATTCAAAGAACCTGTAGCAAGTAGTCGAGAATTTGACGTATCAACGATTGCATAATGTGTAGCAGTACCTGTACCAGTGACAGAACCATCTGAGATAGCTGCAGCAGTAACTTCACGACCCCCGCCTGTACGATCAGCAGGTGCGCCGATGGAAAGTGACGTAGAATTACCTAAAGTGTAGGTACTGGTTGCTTCTGCATATGTTGTCACCTCTTGTGAGGTAATGTCAATACGGTTGGCCTCTGTGTCTAGCACTGAAAGGCCATTGTCAAACACTCTGTCTGCTAGACTAGCCATTATTCTGTTTCCTGTTCAGTTGTTACTTCTTGGTCGTACCGTAGTTCAGCAATATCCATAAGGTCTTGGATAACCTCTGGGTGGGACGACACATCAATATTAGCACCATTTAGGTTGCGTAGGAACGCTGCGATCTCACGTAGGTCGTGTGGAGCAACATCACCAGCAACTACTGTTGGCATTAGATCATAGTTCAGACCGTTCAACTCCCAAAGTCTCTCGACAAGCTGTTTATTTAAGACATCGACGATAGCTTGGATGTAACTTTCTAAGGCACGGAGGAACAGGTCTGTCTTAGACTTGGATAATGCATACGAACCAGTGTTGCCACCACCAAGCATAAGAAACTCTGAAAGTACGGAACGAGCAATGTCATGCTGATACCGCTTTACTATAGGGTCAATCTCAATATTACGTTTACCATTAGAGGCCATAAGCTCAACATCTACGAGCCGATTGGAGGTAGGACTTCCGTCTTTATCGGGGTAGGTGTCTGAGGGCAGGATAATATATCCCTGCTCGTTAAACTTAACATCTCTGAGTATTTGCTGCAGGTTTCCGACAAACCCAGCTTGTGCGGAAGTAGCATCAGTACTGAGGTACTCAGCAGGAATACGAGCCACAGGAATACCTGCAAGTTCACGTTCAACTGCGATAGCTTCGATGCTCTGTAGATTGTTAAGGTATTCGTAAGAAGTGTACGCATTACGTAGTATAGAACGACCAGAAGGATCGTTGTTAATAGCTGTAGTGCGATAATATAAAGACTTACGAGTAGGAATGAAGCTAGTATTGTTAAACCCTGCACCTTCTTGGTGTACACCTAAGACATCACCTGTCTTCTGGTCTACGTCAAACTTAGAAATAGTCCAAGGCGCACGAGATGCAATCTTACGGACACCAATGCGTCCATCAGTAAACTTAGACCGTGACTTATCAGAACGGTTGTTTGGGCCATTACGTCTTTTATATACAACCTCAAACCAAGCAAAGCCAAATGTCAGGGACGACAAAGCCTCAGAGATATGGTCATCTAGGGTATGATCCATGTCATCAAAGATACTTTCCACAAATTCAGCTTCACGTTTAGCTGCAGGTGTATCATTGGCTGGCATAACCTTAATGTCTACGTCACGTAGTACTTGCTCTGTCGCATACATAACAGCACCAATAGTACTGTCGTTGTCACGCATCTCACGATACTTACGGATAGCACGTTTGCCACGCAGTTCAGGCAGAAACTCGTCAGCACGGATTTGACCGTTTTGTGTATTATCTCCAGCAATCCCTAGTATCTGGGTTGCTTCTGTCTCTGAAAGTTTCTTTGCCATCTTATTACATTAAACCCTTGGCACTGGAGTACGCTAATTTTAGTTGTGGTTTTGCGTATCCGTTAAGTGAGAGGTCGGTTAAAGCCCAAACTAAAGCATCAAGACGG
>Ga0208767_1001225_pt1 | contig 20488 bp, 31 predicted proteins | sample VirMetDEL_Mar_21_FD_184514 | JGI IMG/M metagenome (GOLD analysis project Ga0208767, IMG submission 184514) | Aqueous microbial communities from the Delaware River and Bay under freshwater to marine salinity gradient to study organic matter... | ecosystem: Environmental > Aquatic > Marine >... | reverse complement strand
ACTAGCGACACTGCCACCTAAAAATGCAATAGCCGCCATTGCTGCAAAATAACGCATTGCGGCTTCTCCTTGTATAGTCATCCTGAGACTACTACGAGTTAACTTACTATATAACTATTTAGCCTCGCTGTAGTAAGCATGATTACCAAAAGGAGGAACAATGTCCTCACTGCCGTGTATAATAAACACTGTGTCACAGTAGTCTGGATCGCCCCAGCTATTCCAAGGGTAACCATCTGTGAACATAATAAAGCGTTCTGGACGGATCTCATTCTCTTTCATAAAGGACCAGTTAGCGTCAAAGTCTGTGCCGCCGCCGCCAGTAATAGCGTAGTCATCAAACTCATCAATGTTCTGCGGTGTAAACTCACAATAGTTGTAGCACTGTGTATCAAAGCACCATACTTTAATCTTAAAGTCCTGGAACTGTTCCATAATACCACGCACTTCTGACAACATTTCCTTGCCCATTGTGTCGCTGATACTACCACTCATATCCAATGCAAGTGCAATGTCAATAGTTTCTTCTGGAGTCTGACCAGGTAGTGCAACATCACTGAAGTAGCCTTTTTTGCTACGAGCCATAAACGAATAGTCACCTTTAAGTGTGCTTTGGATGCTCATGTTAAGCAGTTCTTGCCAAGGCATCTTAGGCTCTGTGAGATCTTTGATAATACGCTTTACACCTGCAGGCATCTCACCAGCACTTGCACCAGCGGCACTTTGTAAGAGACTTTCTTTGATGTTATCACGGATTTCTTGCTTTTGTTCTTTAGTGTACTTTGGCTTGCTTTTACTAACAAGGTTACCATTTGCATCTTCTTCTGGCTTGCCACCATCACCTTGCGAATCACCTTCGTCATCCAAATGCTCATCCAACAACTGGTCTACAAGGTCGTCAATGTTAATCTTGTCAGCGTTTTCATAAAGGCTGTCATAAACTTCTTCCATGCTCATGCCATCATACTTGCGATCATACAGCGCAGGCACAGTAGTAATAAAACTACCAATACGATTGTCTCGTAAATCTCTGTTTACGCAATAGTCTGCGGCAATGTTAGATAGCATAGGATTGTGTTTGTTTTGCTTGCTACGACCTAGGTGGTCATATACATTGTGCAACACTTCATGCCCAAACAAGAAGATAAGTTCTCCTGGCTTTAGCATGTTAATAAACTTTGAATTGTAGTAAAAATACTTGCCATCAGTAGCGGCTGTGTTAAGCCACGCATCTGCATTTACAAGTGGGAGACGAGTTGCCATTGTACCAAACCAACTGGTCTTTAACAGCATCTTAACGCGGGCAGTTGTTAGTGCCTCGCGAGCTTGAAAGTCCTCTTCGGGTATTGTTTCAAAGCCAACTGGAAGGTCAATACCTTTACTATTTTGTGTACTTTTCGGCATGCTCGTCTCCTTTGTTTACTATATTACTATAACACAGTATAGGATTGTGTCAACCTATTCAGACTTATTCCATGACATGTTAAGTAGTTCAAGATATTTGTTACTAATATTTGTTTTATTAGGTGTAACAAAATCATCATCGTCGTTTATATAGGCTAACCAGCAATATGCTATATAATTATGTACTACAGCAGGCGCTTGTCCGTGACCGATATCATACGGAAGTGCATTATGAATGCCAATTGTGTTTTCTCTGTTTCCTAGAATAAGTTGATATAAAGCAGGGTGCATATCCTTGTCTGCAGGATACTCTAATTTGAAATCATAATTAGAAAGTATTTCTAGAGCTTCTAGCCAACGAATGTTATCTTCGCCCATTAATACTCCGGCTGCAAGTGCAATACCAATTGGTGCTTGTACATGAAAGTGACCCTTGCCAAAAATATCAAGTTTGTCCATGGCAGTCAACTGTTCTTTAACTGCTTCGACTTGATCCAACAAGTCATTTACATTAGGCACTTGAAATATTGCTCTGCCCTTCCATGGGCATCCGATATCTAATGCACCGCCAACTTGTCCTTTTTTCAACTTGTGGTTTTTAACACGATCAAGCAAATTAGATGCTCTAAGAGCACCAGTTACTTTGTCGCCTTTTGTTTCTACTGCATCGGTACTATCAAATGTATAATATGCACTAACAGCGGCATAAGCATCGTCGAATTCATAAACTTTTACATCTACATATTCGGGAACTTTAAGTTGCGGCACTGCTCCGATTGTTTCGCCTCGTAAATACCGGCGCCAAATCTCTGCTCTTGTATTGCCATCAATACAATAATAATGCCCTTGCTGGAACCAAGCGGGTGTACTAACAGTGGGACCTGTATAATGAATTACTGCAACTTCTGCATGACCAATCATCGGTTCTACAAAACGTGTTACTGCTTTTCTAAGTCTAGGGATTACATCACGATTCACTGGCATAGCAGCAATTGACAAAAAATCTTCCACTGGCATTATGTTTGTATGTTGCGCCATTGGAAATTTTACTTTTTTAAATGTCTCGTGATACAGCTCTGGAAAGATGCTGGATGCGACATTGTAGTCAATATTAGGGTTGATTTTTTCTTTTAACATTATCTTTTTCTCCTTCGATTAATGCCTTAATATACAATCATTCGGCGCGCCGAATTATGTATGGATTATTCTTTATAGTTTACTATACTATTTGTGTATATGTCAACCTTTATTTCCCAGATAATCCTGTTCTTTATAGGTTTTTATCATATGACAACGACAGCATAGTGTGTTAATGTTCTCGGCAGTATCCTTGCCGCCTTTGCTTTTAAGTTTGATATGGTCACCGTGCATTACACCACGAGCAACACGCAACTGGTGATACGGATCTTCGATCTCCATAATTGCTTCATCTTCACGTGGATCATAACCGCAGTTGGTACATTCCCATCCACGATAGAATGTGTGTGGACGACTTGGCTTTCCCATCCCGCCATACTCTACACACTCAAGTTGATGCTCTCTACAAAGAATATTACTGCCAGGACCATCAAAAATACTTAGAAGATTATCACAATCTTCTAGCATGCAGGAGGTGCTTTTGCGGTGCTGTTCTTTTAGCACCGCTCGAGACTTCATCTTATCCTTAATTGGATCTCGTAATTTAGCCATTACCAAAGATCTCCTTTAGCGGGAGTAAATCCATTATTTGCGGTATACTTAGGTAGTTTAAGTTTCGTGCTTTTCTTCAGTTGAGCAAGTAAGAATGGAATACCGCAACGCATTTCTTTTGTAAATCCGCGCATTCCAAATTCTGCGTATGTTTCAGGATTTACTTTTTTGAACCAGTTTTCATATGCTATGCCCACCTTATCCCAAAATGGACCATTTGGCGAAAAATCTGCATCAAAGTATCCTTTGGTAAATGCTACGAAATCTAACAAATAGTTTTGATCTACTTTAATTTTTTGTTCGTAACATAGGTTGAAAAATTCATACAACTGCCTTGCTTCTTTGGCATCAGTTGGTCGTTGTTGGTTTAAGTAACTCCAATATTCTGCAAACATTCGAGTTACTTCGGGATGCTTACGAGTCTTGAGGCTCTTAGACATAAGCGTGTCAGCAAGCAATGTAAATGCACCAGGTTCGTCTTCGTCGCCGAATTTTTTATCTGTAGCAAATAACCCTGCGGCTGCAAAGTAATCATTCTTAGTTGCAGTATCAATCCAACTCGGATCGTCGGCACCGTCTACTTTGACTCCATATAACTGTTGCTTGTAGATGTCAATAAAGTCCAAGGGTGCTTTTGCATCACCGTTTAGCAAAATAAAGTTTCTACGAATTTCAAGTTTTTGATCCGTAGAATATACAACTACAGGAACCATTGCATCAGCCATGCGCTCACCAAATACTTTTGTAAGGATAATGTAAAGAGCGATAGCAGTATGTTGCCCATCCCAGGCAACGTAACGACCATCCGGCAACTGATATACTTGGATAGCCATAACCATTGTTGGGCGGAAAAATTGCAAGATGTTTAAAACATGTCTAAGGTCAACACTACGTTGCATAGTTGTGTCGATTAAAATCTCGCTCATTTTTGCTGGAATTGATTGGCATAGTTTTATGTCTTGATACTTGCCCCAATAATGATGTCTGCGCCTAAACTCTGAAACCATTGAAGTTAATAAATTTTGGTAATCTGGAGCAAAATTAAGTGCGTCATTTAGACGTTGCTGAAGTGTAATAAAGTTAGATTGGCTTTTATTGTATTGCTCATTAATGAGCTGTGCTCTAGTCTTTTGCATTTTTCATTCCATTTCTTGGGCTTCACTTGCCCACTTGGGTTGTTAATGTTTATATTTTTATATTAACACAGTCTACATATGTGTCAACCTTTTTCGTACACAGGAAACTCTGCATACCGTGCTCTGCGCTGACCACCATCACTAAGTCCATGACGGAAGCCAACCACTTTACCATTGTCTAGTTCAACCCAATACTTTACATCTTTTTCAGGTCCAGGCCAGCCATACTTGCCCACATTGACTTTGGTAATCATATTTGAAGCATACTGTTTTGCTTCAAAGTCTCTGTTGCGATACTTTGGCAAGTCCCACCAAATGCCAAAGTCGTCTTGTAGTGTTTGCTTTTTCAAATACATTTTTTAATCCTTATTTTGTAAGTTCAGAATACAAATAGTCAGCCCAGATTTTATGTCCTTCTGGAGTAGGATGCTTAGTTGCTTTGTTGTAGTTTAATGGACTTTCTATTAAAAAGTCTATACGTTGATTTGCAATTTCGATATGTTCCAGTACACTATCGACCCAAATAGTTCTATCTGTGTTCATAAATTCGTACGATTGTTCTAATTTATCGAACACCCAACTATTGACTGTGTAGCAGTTTTTAGGATTGTATATTCCAGTTTTTTCTGCTATTAAATCTATCCAAGTCTTTGTTAATACAGGAATATTTTTATAGTTACTATCTGCAAAATTACAACCAAATAATGCTTTGTGTTTTGTATTAGTTGCTAGAATACTTCCTATCCAATTGGATGTTTCGTTTTGAACATCTACTAGTGTCTGGCAATTTTTAAAACATTCAATGTAGTCTCTATCATCTTGACTTGGGTTATTAATTTCTCTGCCTACTTCTGTTAAAGTACATACTATAAAAACTTCGTCATAATCATATTCTGCGGTTGCAACTGCTTGGTATTGGTGTGCAATCCATGCGTTGCTCTCTCCGCAAACTGCAATGTTTTCCCAATCGGCATCCAACATTTGTGCAAGATAATAACCATAGGTATTTGTTAGCCTATCGTGTCCGTTGTCCTCGAGGCTATCGCCCCAAGTCCAACTTTCACCTATGGTTATTACTTTTTTAGTCTTCATTGCTTGCTGCGACATACTTGCCAAAACGCTCATAAAACTCATCAAAGTGCTTGAGCTTGTCTGGTTGGAAAGGCAAGTTGTACTGGTTAATAGCAACACGACAACCCATAACAGTCATCTCCGTGGGGAAGAAGTCCATCATAAAGCGGAAGAAGTTATCCGCAAGTTTGTGCCACGCATCAACATCGTCTTTGCCAATCTTCTCAAATGTATCCTGCAGTTCATAGCACATACCAATTGTTAGTGCATACTGTGCAGAGATTTCTTTTACTTTGCACTCTTTGACCTTACCAGCAAGGATATCACTTGGAAGCGGAAGATCCTTAGCAAACTTGCGGTGATTCATAAACTTTACAGCAATGCCTTCACCAACAGTGCCTGCAACCAAGTCTGTAAGTTCTGCATCACGGATGTCTTCATCCTCACAGAACTGGCTTACAAAAGTCCAGCTACGCGGTGTAGCAAAAGCATGCCCGCTTGCACGAGGATCAAAGTCAAACAAGTCTGCTTTGGCAAAGGAAATGTAACCAACTACATCCTCATGGATCTTGTTAGCAACAGCCCAATCCAACCAAGCCTCAAAATCTGCACGAACTTCCAAGTGTACAAAACGGTTAGCAAGCGGAGTAGGCATACGATATGTAACACCTTTATCGCTCTCACGGTTACCTGCAGCAACAATTTTAACATTTTTAGGAAGTTCGTATTGACCAACCTTTTTGTTAAGTATCAACTGATACAGCGCGGCTTGCACACTCTGTGCACCACTGTTAAGTTCGTCAAACAGCATAACAATAGTGTCATACTTTGCCGCTTCTTCTTCTGTAGGAAAGTCCACAGGAGGTAACCAAACCATTCTGTTGTTTGCTAGGTCTGGTGCAGGAAAGCCTCGCACATCAGTAGGATCTAGCAAACTAGCACGAATGTCTATTAGTTTTGCTTTACCAAGTTCACCACTGTCAACAACATGTTGACACATCTCAGACTTACCAACACCTGGAGGACCCCAGAGGAAAAGTGGGCGATCTTTTTTAAGCGCACGAATTAGTCTAGTAACTGCCTGTTTTACAGTAACGGTTCTTGCATCAACTGCGGACATTTCTATCTCCTTAAAATTAACTTACTATTAAACATAACATCTTATGCAGATATGTCAACCTTTATTATGCTTTCCGGTGCGAACTTTGCATCCTTGTTGCATATAATTGTTGCGAAGGAACAGGATCTGCGCAGGTTCCATATATTCCCAGATCATTAGTTCGCCATCTGGCATTGCAATTTCTAACCAATACATTATACTACCTCAAAAGTAAAGTTAGGATCTTCTTTCAAAAATACCCAACGGTTGTCTTTAATTTTTTTGCCATGACCTATGTTGAATGATTCACGCTCGCTAGTCATACGCACTGCAGGATGTCCATTAAAGGTTCCTGTGCCAGTAACAGTCCATGGATTACCATGCTGTTCAATACGGTTTTTGCCGTGACGACTAATGCCAGTTAGGATAACTACTGTACCAACTTCCATTATGCAAAGTCCCGTATAATGCATGTTTCTTCAAACACATTGACGCCTTCAACGTCAACATCTGCTCTACAAGCCTCAACTGCGTTTTGCATACCCTCTTCAGTATGCCGAGTTGTTTCAGCCATTTGACCATTTTTAAACTTAACAACGATTCTAAACTTTGTCATCTCTCACTCCTTAAAAACAACTTACTATTAAACATAACACATATATAGAATGTGTCAACCTTTATTGCACATAAAGATCAATCTTTTTGTAGTTTTCTCTTATATAATCTCGTTCAGTTGAGTTGTCCATACGCTGTACTATTTCTAGTTGTAACTCCTCTGTGTAAGGAGCAAGTGCAAAATCCTCATTTGCTACAAATCCTGTTCTAGTGCAATACGCTTGCAATTCTGGCATTGTAACTAGTTGTGCATGAAAAAGACTGGTCATACCTGGTTCGGTAATTACAAAAGTGTTTGACATAGTGTAGTTCCTCTCGCAAAAGTTATTACTGTATTATGCAGTCTTTTTGAGATATGTCAACCAAAAAAAAACCGCCCTAATTTTCATTAGAGCGAACGTGTTGGCGCCTTATCCCAACTTGCGAATTCTTTTAACAATATTATTTAGTCTATCTCTGGTTCGATACTGTGAAACATGGTAAATTTAAAGTAGTCTTTTGGCTCGTGAAAGCGTATATCTACACCCAACATACTCCAGCGTATGCTCCAGCGATTGCCCGGTTCACCAAAGTGTTCGTGCATCCATTTTAAAAATGCACGTTTTCCCTTGGGTGTATCGCTGTCTACTTCAGCAGTTACTATCCAACGCCAGTGTGTGTCGTCTAGTTCTCTGGTTCCCCAATGTTTAAACTTTGTGTGCATTTATAAACTTCTGAAAATCACCATTGTACATTGTAAGTGCAAAGTGTGTCTTTTTATCGAACAGCATAATACTTCTGCTACTCTTTTTTATATCTCTTATATAATACGGTGTTTTGATAAATCTGTCAAGATCTAAAAGAAAGCGTCCTATAGGATCTACATCTTCTATAGGTATCTCATAGTACGCTAATTGCAGTCTATCAACACAGTGCAAGCAACCTTTTTGTGTTAGTCTAAAGCCACCGTCACGTCTGGCGTTTTGCCACCAATTAGTATAGGCAATATCAAATGATGGACGGAGATGAAACTCTCTAGGATCGTTATCTATAAATGCTTGTGTGTACTCATCTTTAGTACGCATGTCATGGATAAATCTGCTTACCTTTGTCTAGTACAACAACTGTAAACTGATCTGTTTGAAACTGTTTATTGAGTTTTTTTGCTAGGTTGATAGCATGTCCTGGATTGGAGAAGCTGACTTTTTTGTATTTAGGTCCTGGATAGCTGATGAGCATATTGAATGTTTTTAAGTTGATTGGTTTTTTGTCGTAGTAAACTGCCCAAATGCCTTCACTTGCTAACACTTGTTCTGCTTTGTATGTTTCTTTTTCGACTTTTTCTAATAGAACCGTTGGTTTAGGGCGACTCATTGATATATCTCACTTTATAATATGCTACTATTATTTAGTCAGAAATATGCGTAGTTTATTAAAATGTATCGCCGTCTAACTGAACTTCTACTACATGATCTTGTGCTTTTTGCAGTTCTATTACAGTATCTTGTAGTTCAGTGATGTATTCTAACAAACGAGCGTAATCATTGGCAATGCCTCTTGCATCCTGTGCATTTACAGGCATACTATCTTTGCGCAAGTTCATACACCCATGTGCTAGTCTATCTAAGTTTGGAAACTGTGGTCTAGCCATTTGCTCGTCTCAGTGTTTCTTGCATTTCAATGCGTGTCTTAAATGGACCATCAAATTCATAGCGACTCAGTGTAATAAGTTTAGGACAATAACTTGGGCTATGACTGCCATCTTCCCAATGCACTACATAATAGCCTGCGCAGAAAAAACTTTGACTACCTTCTGCTTTTGTATACAGAGGTAGTTTACGCTTTAGATCAAAGATTGCATTATATGGCTGTGTCTTACAAGCATACCCATGAACTTCGTATTCTAGTTTTTCTTTGTTGACAAGTTCTTTGCCTGTGAAACTAACTTTCATCTTTTGCTTTAGTTCTTCCAACTTTTTAAAACTGTGATTCTCTTTGCCAACAGTGAGTGTTACACCATTTTCATTGCTGCGAATAGTGCCTACTTTTTGACCATTATCTTCTAAGATCCAAAACTTATCTTCTAGTACAGGTTTAGCTACGAATTCCATGCTCGTCCTCTTTGTAGTTAGCGTTTAGCCATTCAGCAAACTGTTGCGCATTATCTGCAATACGCTGCATATCCCATTTACCGCAGAACTTCATAAAGTGTGCGCCTACCATAGGTTTGTTTTTAGCAACACTGTGTTCACGAATAACATCATCTACATAATCACGGATCTCTGCGGGCTGTGCAGTAAGATCCACCAGTGTAACATTACGCTCGTAATCGTCTAATACACGATGCTCTGCGCCATTATGATCTGTCCAACGCTGTAGCATAAGGTTGTTCCAGTTAAAGCCCTTTGTGTCTTTGTCAGCATATGCTTCCATCAGTCCAACTTTTTTACTACTGCCTTTTTCACGCACACCTGGATACGCACTAAACACATTATCAGTAGGATCGCCACGCATACACTTTTTAAACAGTTGATACTGTGGATCTGCAGGAACTTTTTGCTCGCCTGTTTTCTTATCAATAACAGGCTTGTCTTCGTCTGTAACAACACCGTCAAGTTTAATAAGTTCGTTAGTAATACCGTTATACTGATGCACAGTAGGACTTACCAATTGCACAAAGTCTGTGTCACTGCTTACAATAATGTGTGTGTCCTCAGGATGTAATGCAATAAAGCGAGCAATGATGTCATCTGCTTCTGCAATCTCGCAACGCATTACACTGCAGTTTGTGCGTTCACCTACGAACTTAGTAAAGTCATCGTATGCTTCAAAGAACAATGCATCCTCTTCGGCTTCGCTAGGAGTCTGCGCTGCCCGCTTATCGCTTCTATTCTTCTTGTATGGAGTATAGAAGTCCTTGCGCCAACTGCGTCCTTCGAGAGCAAACAACACATGATCTGCATTAAACTTGCGATAACACTTGTTAATAGCATTAAGAGTGATGTGGATAGCCATGCCAATTTTAGTTTCAGCATCGCCTCGCACTACATGTCTAGCACGAAAGAAAGTGTTCATAGTATCTACAAGTAAGTAGGTTGCCATTATCTTCTAAGTCCTTTAAACTCTTTTCTAACTTTTGTTATTATACTATGTCTTCTTGCGGCTGTCAACAACTGTCTTTGTTCTTTTCCAGTCATAATATACTGTGTGTTAACAATCGTTACTATATATTTTCCCCAGGCACGGTGTGCATCGGCACCATAATGGCTATTATTTTCTACGGTATTAAATCCTTGCTCTGTTAACCATTGACTATACGATATAGGAATAAAATTAATATCCCAATCTCTGTTATCATTAAATCTGTTCATAGAATTAAAGAATACATGTCTTATGTTTTGATCATTTAGCTCACAGTGAAAGTCCCAGATGCGGTCATACCATAACTGTTCTTTACGCTTTAGTTCTTCTGGTGTTTGTTTTACGACCCACTCTTTGTATTCTTCTTCCATACTTTCTGGCACAGAATCTGTACCACTTGCTGTGACTTGCAAGTAATCTTCTCCGTGTTTCCATTCTTCTCGTTCCCAACTCGTCCACCCAATAATAACAAATCCTATAGATTTTTTATCTTTTGTATTTTCAATATAGTGTTTTGCAGTTCTTAAAATACGATCATTGCTCGATCCGCTTTCTGCTTCGCAAAATAACCCTTGATTAAATGTTTGAGCAACATGATATCCGTATGTTTGTATTATTGCTTCTGGATGTGCTCTACGACCATATGCTAGATATCGAGGATCGTCTTGTGCAAAACAAACACCAGGAATAATATCAGCACCTGCACTGTGGCTATCGCCATTTACATAGATCACTTGTAAGCGTTCCTATGCTCGTCAATGTTCTCAACATTACGTTGTGCTTGTTCTTGTTCGTAACTTTCAAGAACAACATTGCGACAAACATCCTGGAACCAGTTATCAACAATATCGTTATCTGTTTTGCCTTGGTAGCCTGCACGAACTAGTTTAGCAACAAACAGGTCATTCCAATCAAGTTCAAAAGCACCGCGGTCTAAACTACCGCCATCCAGTTCCATGCCCAGCACACTAACCCAAGGTTCGCCTGCTTCTGTAGCAAGTTCCTTTTCGGTCTTCTTTTTCTTGGCAACCTTTTTAGGCTCTGCTTTTTTCTTAAATGGATTTAGTTTATCAAACATTACATTCCTGCTTTTCTTAGTTTATCTTGATCAATTGGGTGTTTCATTGCACGTTCCAGTTGATCCTGTCTGCGATCTCTTTTTCTAGGTTCCCCAAGCGTTTCCGAAGAGACTGATGTGGAGCCTTGGTGTGAAACGCCAACCTCGTTCCATACATAGTTCTGCGACTTCTTTAACATTGAGCGTATACTCTTCACTGCGTCCGCCAAGAGGCATGAGATATACTGGACACTCAACGCCTGCGTCACGGTATGCTTGAACAGCCATGCTAACTTCATCCACATCCACACTATCAGCGACAACAAACTTGAGATAAAGTTCACTGTTATTAACACCAGCGTAATCGGCAACAGTCCTAGGCTTAATAGCGTCAGCCGTAAGTTCTCCACTAACACTAAGTTTCGGGGAACAACTCCAAGTGACTGTAAATCGTTCCTGATTGTTGAGATAATCTTTGAAATCTTCTCTAAGGGATTGAGTAGCATTTGTTTCAAATGTGACATTTTTTAAATCCTTCATCCTTGGATGTTCTAATAGTTCTGTATAGAATTTTTGCCAACCTAGCAGAGGTTCTCCGCCTGTAAAGATGAGGTGTACGTCTTGACCGTTCTCCATAGTCCAACTGCCTTCAGGCGTGAGACTTAGTAAATGTTCTACAACTTCATCTACAGTTCTATCCATCATAAACTTTTTAAACTCTGGATAGATGCTTGCGTATGTATCACATCCTGTGTGAATAATAGGCAAGTCTTCGAACTTCTCTACTGTATTTACTATTCCACTATCCAGCAACGCTTTAACTTCTGGATTATGTTTGTCTTTTGCTGTGCCTCTGGGCAAGCCAAAGTTCATGCAACGGAAGTTACAACCGAATGTGCGTAGGAATACACTGGGTACTCCTACAAACTTGCCTTCGCCTTGTACGCTATAAAACGCTTCACTGTATCTTAGTTTCATTGCTGGTTTCCTATTGACTGCTTCATAAGACGGATAACCTTTTTCAACCACTGGACTTTCAATCATACTAGGTCACTCCATTTAGTTAGTTTTTTCCGTTTATAATCTCTGCGTTCCTCAATTTCAGTCCATGAGAGTAAGTCCCATTCTACACAAAGGTCAATCATTGCATATACATCTCCTACTTCTTCTTTGAACTTAGTCCTATCGAACACTTCACTTCTTCGTAAGTTCTTAGAACATTCTTGAACCAACTCACCACACTCTTCCATGAGTATAACCATAAGTTGTTGTCGTGCATCTAACTGTTTCATATCTTGTAAATCAGCTCTCTTAATTGTGTTGTTGTTTTGGGCCATTCATTTAGACCATAACATTTAATTTCGTAACCGGCATTTCGTAATCTGTGTTGTATTTGGCTTTCATCAGTAATAGTAAGCTCAGTCATTTCTAAAATTCTATTGCTTATTATAGCATCAACAATGTTTTCAATCAACTTATCTTTATAAAGATACGGTTCGTTTTGTATCCAATCTGCGTGAAGTTTTGTTAACTCGTTATTTGTGCGAACATTTTCTATGTCTAACCATTCTGCTAATTCAGTAAACACAGCATTAAAATTGTCTCGTATTTGGTTAATTTGAATTTTGAATACCTTATTGCTTTTATATTCTACAACGTCTTTGTATCCGGTCTCTGCAGTGTTTTGATCATACAAATATAAACTTAAAAATTCACGGAGTTCCCATTTTTGATTACCTTGCCAAGATGACATATCCATTTGTTCTTGATTCTGTTTTATCCAGCCATCTTGGTATATTTTAGCTTGTTTGTTATTTAGATGCCATACAAAATCTGACGGCGCAGGATAAAGTGCTATAATTTTTTCATACACTGTAAACAGTTTATTAAAGGCAGATTCTATTGTATCTGTCTCTGCTTGAATAGGATGTACCATACAACCTTGTACAGGGTCTACTAGTGCAAGTTCTATATTTTTTTTATGAGGTGATTTCCATGCATGACTATTATGATGTATAGTAAACGGTCTATAGTCTATAGGATATTTGCCTTGCATCCATTGTAAAGTCCATGCAACAAAGTTTCCATAGCAGCCGCCTGGATATGTAATACAGTACATTATTTTTCTACAAAAGTTTCTTTGCGAATGTGATATGGTGTATAGACTGCACTGTTTGCGCCGTGTTCACTACACTCTGCACTTTCGCACCAACAACGATCATTGGTCATACCACGCACAAGTTCATCTGCATAACGCCATGCGTGTTCTGCAAACTTCTCTGCACCTACTCCATCAAGTAGCACAACTTCACACAAGCCTTTTTTCTCTAGCTCGTAGAAATCTTCCATGTGAGGATCTTCGCTGTCAATAACTGTTTTATGATCAAATGTATCTTCAAGCCATTGCTTTAGTGGCTTTAGTCCACCAAAGTCTACTGCCCAGTTTTTGTTGTCTAGATCACTGCATCCAAATGTAAACTTAAATGCTAGACTGTAGCCATGCAAGAATTTACAATGTGAATGATCTGCATGTGGTTGACGGAACACTGCACTGAGACCAATGTTGTGTCCGTATGTTTTTGTTGAATAATGTGGCATAATACCTACTCCTATATTGTAGGTCGGAATATTTAAAGACGGACGAGCCTTTGACGTCTAAGTGTATTATATAATGTATTTAGGTGGGTGTCAAGATATTTATTCAGTATTATATTACCACCATTCCTCAAACGGAAACACAATCCATGCCGGATCTTCTGCTTTGTTAATTTCAATACTTGTATAGTCTACATCAAACTTGCTGGGTACATTATCAATAATAGCGGCAAAGCGAACGTTGTTACCCCATACATCTACCCAATCTGCAGGCGGATTAGATTCTTCCCAATCTTTAACAATCCATTTAAATGTTTCGCCTGTGTCATTGATGTCATCTAAAATAAGAATACGCTTGCCTGCACCTGCATCTTCAGCCATCCACAATGCATGTTCAGGACTGTTTTCAGAGTCTCGTAAACGAACATCAATTGTTTCCATACGAATGCCTGTGTAGTGACTCATTAGTACTGCTGGAATAAGTCCACCGCGTGTAACACCCACAATGTAATCAGGGCGCCAATCATCGCTGTACATCTGGCTTACAATATCCAGTACGCCAGTTTCAATTTCTTTCTGTGAAATGTATCTTTTATTTGTCATTGAACTCTACTTTCACTCCCTGGGCAAGTAGTTCTGCTTTAAGTGTTTGCACTCTTCGTTCCATCCAACCTATTGCAGTATGAATATGTCCTGTGTCATGTGGCTGTAACTGACTCTTAGCATACACTATTTCTTCTTCTATTGCAATAACTTTTGCTGGCTTACTGATCATGTTGTTTCCTTTACTAGAACTTATATTGTACACTAAGACCTACACGCTTTTCAAGTTCTTTTTGCAGAGCAGCAACGCCTGTGCGTACTTCTGCAAATGTATTAACTTGTGCGCCCATAACATCAAAGTTGTAGTAAGTACCAAGGTCAATCTCACGCTCACTGCTCTTAAAGTCCACAGTGCGCATTTCATGTACTACACGACCATCCAGTGTGCGAGCAGTTGGAACACGATACTGCATCTTTGCACTCTCAACTGTTACTGGCTGACTAACTGCAAAGCCCCAGGTTGTGTTTTCCTTAGGAGCAAACTCATAGCCTACTGTAGCAGTTGAACTTACAATGCTGTCTGCACCTGCAAGCATGCTGCCTGACTTGTCAAACTGTGCTGAAGTAACACCTAGTCCAGCCTGTGCATAAAAGCCACCGTTCTGATAGTTATAGTTAGCGTACATTGTAGTACTGCCTTTGGTATTACCAAGTGTACCTGAAAAAGCATTACCCAGTGCGTGTCCATCGCTCTCGCCACCACCTACAACAATGTGTGCATTGTCGTTAAGTGTAACTGGAACAGCCAGTTGATTCTCACCCAAGTAGCCACTGTAATAGTTTACAGCACCCATTTGCTCTGCAACACTTGCTGTACGAGTATCCACAGCCTGTGTCATATCACCGAGGTCAATGTAAAAGTCACGCTCGAAACTGTCCAGCAACATAACACCTGTAAGTGCAGTAACCTGTCCTGCGCTTACACCGCCACCAATTGCAGCACCACCTGCTACACTGCTGACACCACCATTGGTGCGTCCTGTTGTAGGAATACCTGTAGCACCCACAGGGCGTGTTGCACGATCCATATCAAGCAAGCCTTGTCCATGAACATTCTCATCATAGTTGTAAATGTTCTTGTTGCCGGTAACCATAACCAACTGTACCAAATGCTTGCCTTTCATGTGTGGCCACATCTGATGTAGCACTGCAACAGCACCAGTAACAACTGGAGCAGCCATTGAGGTGCCTGTCATTGTTACATAGCCGCCGTTAGCACCAGTGCTTGTAACGGCTGTTCCGTTTGCCATAATGTAATAATCTTTTATCTTTGCGGCATCAATACACACGCCGTTCTTCATAGTTGCGCAAACTGTGCCTGCTTTGTTGCTTGAACTGTTTAGTTTATTGTTATTTTCATCCCAATTACCAACAACAATCATCTGACCATCAAGGACTAGGTTACCATTTGCATCAGTAGCAGTAGCCATCTGGTTCATGCCTGCACTGTAATCCCAGCCTGCGTTGCCTGCTGCCTTAACAAGTACCTGCTCATCACCAAGTGCGGCTTTCCACTTCACTGCTTCATTAACAGCACCATTGTAGCCATTCTCTCCATAGTACCAATGTGTGCTGTAATATTCACCTGGAGCAGTTTTTACAATGCTGTTGCGGAATGCACTGTCGTAGTTCATCTCTGCACTAACATTGATAGCAGTACTGCCCAGGTTCTTGCCCCATTCAGCAGCCTTAATAGCGTTTGAGAAGCTATACTGATAACCACTTGCAACTTTAGCAATAGCAAGGTTAGCATCAAATGCTGCACCATGCATGCCTTCACCGTTACGCTCTGCACCAGTAATACCTGCAATATGTGTGCCGTGATCTGCACCTTCTGACATTGAAGTATTTGTGTAGTCTACAGTATGCTTGATGTTAGCATCCAAATCAGTGTGCGTGGTAAGTGCACCTGTGTCTGCAATAACAACAGTTGAACCTTTGCCAGTCCAGCCTCTGCTATATGCCACATCAAAGTTACTTACACTAAGTTGTTTATTGCTAATGTAGGCAAACTCATCTGTACGATAGTGACTTGTATCTGCAACATATCCAGGAGTTCGTGTTCCCATGTCTGCATGATCTGTGTTATTGTCTCCAGAATCTGGATTAGTTACTTCAACAACTTCGCTGATAATTTTTGTAAATCTGTCTTCAACAACAGTATCTTTAACATCAACGGTAACATCTGGAGTATGTTCTACTGTTTCAGTTGTGCCATTTGAGAAAGTTTTTACAGTTGTTTTGTTTACAGTTGTAGTTGTTGTGGTAGTCGTTGTAACTTTTGTTACATAGTAACGAGTTACAGTAGTAGTCTTGTTGCCATCTGCTTCGACTACTGTGGTCTTATCTTCATGTGTGGTAACAAATACAGGCTCACCTTCCACTGTATCAACAGTAGTTTCTTGTGTAGTTTCTTCGTTAACCAGTTGTGCTTCAACCTTAGTGTCAACAATTTCTTCTGCAAGTGTCTCTGTGGTTACAGTGTCAGCCAATGCAGTAACAGTTACAACATCATCGAGGTCAACTACAAGTTCGTGACCATCTGCATAAGTGTAGGTTGACCGCTTTGTATCGGTGACCTTTTTGTTACGCTTTACAGTAATAGTCTTTACAGGCTTTACTTTTGTTTCAGTAACTTTGTTGCCTTTTGCATCCGTATATACGTTAGTATATACATCACTGCGATCCACTGTTACAATAGGATCTTCTGTAACTGTTTCTTCGCTAGGAGTGTCTACAGCAACAGTGTGTGCGATCTCTTCTGTAACTGTTTCTGTACTAGTGCGAGTGCCCAGCGACAGTGTTACAGTATTGTTCTTTGTGCGTGTAGCAACTACTTCAATACGACTTGAGCCATCAGCAAATGTAATCTTACGCTGATCTTCAAGGATAACAGTAGTTGTGCGATCAAACTGCTTTTCATAAACAGTTGTAACTTCTGCCGTCTTTATACGCTTTAGGTCACCAGCAACACCGCCAGTAACAGTCTCAGCACCTTTAGTTGTGCTTTTTACTACTTCACGCTCATTGCTGTCAGCACCTACTGCACGACTAATTTCAACATTGGCAACAGTTTCAATACTTTGAATTGCTGCATGGAACAAGTTTTGCTTTTTAGTTTTAATTTCTTCTTGAACAATAGTTGCATCGCTATACTTTGCAATAATATCTGTATCAATTTTGCCGCCTTGTGCAACAGTGTTAGCAATAGTTAGGAAATCGCCTTTAAGCAATTCAATAATTGCTTCTGCTTCTTGGAATTCTTGTGTTTGAGACTTTACAGTATATACATCATCGCTCAACTCTGCTTTATAGTTAGCCCAATATGCATCAATATTGTTGATAAGATCGACAACTTCTTGTGCTGTTTGTCTGTCTTGTTGTGACGGATTGACCAGCGCACTAACGCTTGCGCCTTGGATTTGTGCTTGCAGTGCAGATACTTGCCCGCTAAAGCCATCAAAGTAGTTGTTATCACCTACATCAGGAAGCCCGCCGCCTCCTCCACCGCCGCCGCCACAGGCAGCAAGAGCAGTTGTACTAGCAAGCAGAACAGTTGAAAACGATTTACTAAACATTGGATCTTCTCCTAAAACTTAACTTACTACTTAATATAACACAGTTTAGAGAAGCGTCAACCTATTATTTGGTTATTTTATCCCAAAAACCGTACTTTGCAAGCAATTTTGCATAGTTTTCGTATGCTTCTTTGAGCTCTGGGTGTAGTTCGCGTAGTTGTTGTTCTTTAAGTTCTTCTTGTACTTTTAATACGTCTGTGTACACAGGGTATCCGTGCATATCCATATTCCAATGATCGTCACCTAAATGAATATCCTTATCCCAGGCTTCTAGATCTAAATGTATTTCAGCAGGATCGAAGTCGTCGTCACCCATTTAGTTTTTCCCATGTTACATACTTGTCTTGCTCTATAAGGAACGCTGTATACATTTCCCGTAGTTTATCAGATTTTTGCAATATTTTCCAGTCTGGAGTGCATTGTTGTATATGTACCCATTCTTCAGGTCTGGGCATGCCTGTACCAGGGATAAAGCCCTGTGGATCACCACCAATAATCCAACGTGGTTTATTATTGTGTGGCGGATCTCTATACCGTGCGTACACAATATTGTTTGCACGTTCGTATATCAGTGCCTCACCGGGTATTAGTTCTTCGTCAGTTTGCGTATTCTGTGGCAGCATAAAAATCTATCCCTTGTTCAATTATACGTTTGCTTCCGCCCAAAAAACTCAAATCCATTGCGACAGCAACGGCAACGGGTGTAGCATGTAGTTCATATACCATATCAATGGCTGCTTGCATAGTGCCTCCAGTAGCCATTAAATCATCAATGATAATAACTCTATCGCCTCTGTTGATACTATCTTTTTGTATTTCCATAGTAGCAGTGCCGTATTCAAGTTCAAATGTGTTGCTTACTGTAGCGCCGGGAAGTTTACCCTGCTTGCGACATAACACAAGTGGACAGCGTGTTCTGTGTGCTAACACACCACCAAATATAAAACCCCTAGCATCCAATCCTACAATCTTATCGCAGGGCATATACTTTAGCAAGTTATCATACATAAAGTTGTTTACATGTCTTAAACCTTCTCCTGCACATAAACTTGCTGTGCATTTAAAGTCCACACCCTCAACAGGAAAGTCTGGATAACTTTTAATATATTGTTTGAGATCTAAGTAATGTTTTATCATTTGGAATACCAGTTCTTGCCTCGATTTACTGGTCCAGATTGAGGATCCATTCCCAAACTACTACTGGATGGACCTTTTCCTTTATATGTTTTTGGCCGCTTTTTTCTATTAATTTCATCAAAAACTTCCGCTTCTTCTTGTTCGCGAATGCGTTTTAATTCTTGTCTACGTTGTTCACTTTTACTGAGTGGGAGATTTTCGTCCATTGTTTCAAAAACATCTTTTAACTTTTTTAACTTTTTTAACTTTTTCATGTTAATAACTCTGTGCTAGTCGCCACATCAAGTATGTTTTGCTCTCAATGGGATCGTATTTTGCATCTTCATCACGCAGGTTGCTTACAATAGTTCCTGGCGTAGGATCTACAAAGTGTGGCATGCTGTAGCGTGTTTGATCAATGTGTGTGTTTACTACTCTGTGCTTTGTGCTAACAAAATAGTCATTAGTCCAACGCTGTAGTAAATCGCCAATGTTAACTACGACACCATCTTCTGCATAGGGTACGGGATGCCAAGCACCTCCTAAATCCTGTACTTCAAGTCCTGGCACATTATTAATCTGCCACAGTAATGTGATGGTGCCGTAGTCACTGTGTTCACCAATACGCATTTGCTTGTCCTCTAGTGGACCAGTGTATGCAGGGTAGTGAATTACTCGTGTTGTATTATATGGATCCTGATGCGCATCTACCAGTGTAGTACCGCAGTCTAAGATAGTGTCAAACTTAGCAAGTATACGCAGAGTTAAATCATCTGCAATACGAATAGTTTCTAATCCTGTTGTACGCAGATCAACTTCCGTGGGCCATAGTTCATCTGGCATGCGTGTATTGTTGTAGTTGAAACTTTCTTTCATATCCTTAGGAGCAGTTGGGTCTACATTCTCTGCACCCATAACACTGTATCCTAGATTGTTTTCTGCTTGATAACTGTATTTCTTTTTAGTATCCAAGTCCAGTTCAAAGAACTGCTTCATGTAATCAAACCAGTCTTTCATGGTTTGTTGGTCTTGTTGGTTTAGTGTATTGGTAAAGACTGCGAAGCCCACTGTTGTGTAGGCTTCGCGAATCTCGTCCAGCACTGTTTCTGAATTGAAATCAATAACTGGAATCATAGTTTATTGTCCTGGTACTTTAGCGTCAATACCTTCAACATAGTACATCATAGTATTCAAATGTGCATCGTCTGCAATTTCGCCTGCTTTAAGTTGTACTTTACCTTTGTTATCCAACAGTGGACCAGTAAATGCAAAATACTTGCCTGCTTCAATAGCATCCTTGATTTCATTTGCTTTAGCAGCAACGTCTGCTGGCATGTTAGTAAACGGTGCCATTTGTACACTGCCGTCATCCATATGACCAAAGTAGTCACCTGTTTTCCAAGTG
>Ga0208767_1001222_pt1 | contig 20507 bp, 27 predicted proteins | sample VirMetDEL_Mar_21_FD_184514 | JGI IMG/M metagenome (GOLD analysis project Ga0208767, IMG submission 184514) | Aqueous microbial communities from the Delaware River and Bay under freshwater to marine salinity gradient to study organic matter... | ecosystem: Environmental > Aquatic > Marine >... | reverse complement strand
AGACCCTTCTAATATGAGTTTAGAAGAGTTCTCTAATTTGAATTTAGGCGATGCTTATGACAAGAAGATGGAGCAAGTTTCTAAACAAGAAAAGGTTAAGAGTGCGCAGGAAAGCGAGCCATTTATGGCGTCTAAATTATCGCAAGAGTCTATGGTTAAACCTCCAGAGCCTCCAGTAACACCACCAAAAAAAGAAGAAATTAAAAAAGAAGAGCCTAAGACAGAAGAACCCGCTGTTTCTGAAGATTCCAAAATGATAGATGAGTTACGTGCTAACTATAAAAAATCTCGTAGTGATCTCAAAGCAAGTAGTGAAAATTTAGTAAACGTATTAGAAGCAGGTAAAAAAGATATTAACGCTGCTGTAGAAAGTATAGGTAAATATTCAGTAGAGGAAACTCAAAAATTAGAAGAGTTTAGAAAACCATTTAATGAATACTTAGCTAAGTTAAATAAAAAACTTGGTAGGAAAAAGGGTGATATGTTGGGTAACTCACTAGTTAAAGCAGGTGTTGCTTTAGCATCGTCTAATGACCCTCTTTTTGTTGGTCTAGCAAAAGCTATAGGTATCGGTGTTGATACTGCTAACAGTATACAAGATAAATATGATGGTATTGAAGATGATATAGCTAAGTTAAAAATCACTCAATCTCAAGCAGATGAAGCAAGACTTGTTGGGGATAAACAAAGAAGAGACCAAGCAGCGCTAAAAGGCGCTGAATTAAATGCTTCTGTTAATAATAGTATAGCTACTGTGACTTCAGATTTAACAAAAAATTTAGCTAACTTAGATCAAACACAACTTAACAATGGTTTAACTTTAATCAACCAAAGATTAAAAATACAAAATGATAAAGAAGTTGCGTTAGCTAACAATAACTTTCAGCAATATAAACTAAAAGTCGAAACTGAACTAGAGTTTGCTAAGACAATATATAAAGAAGAGGAAGCATTTAGGCGTGCGGCGATTGGTATTTTAAAGAGCGCAAATGACCCCTTACAAAATTTTATGGTTTCAACATTACCAGCGGAACAACAAAAAGAATTTTTGAAGACGCAACAGGCGTTTACTAGCTTGATACAGGAGTATTTAGTTCCAAGTAACAAACCTAAGCTTTCTAGTGGGTACAAAATAAAAGACATTCCTAATTAATAATGCGTCGAATTAAAATACCAGGTATAGGAACGTTTGACTATCCCGATGGAACGCCGGATGAGTTTATTTATGCAGATGTAGATAGACGAATAATGGAAGGTGTTGGATTCCCTTCTACTACTGTTCCGCAAACTACCCCAGATGACGAACAAATGCCAGCTCTTGAGCAGGCAGCAGTTACAGAAACTCCACAATTAACTACTACTTTAACCCCGCAGGTAAAAACGCCAGAAGCGCCAGAAGCGCCAGAACGCGCATCGTTTGTTGATGTATTTAAAGAATCATTTGATGATATATTTGAAGCAAAAAAAGCACTTAAATATGGGTTTACAGGTGATGAGTCTGCTGCCGATGCGCTACTCAAAGCAGGGCAAATAGATAAAGAAATGGTAGGAGGCGTTGAAAATATTAAAAGTGGTAGCGATTTTGTTCAATGGGCTAAAGAAACAATAGCAGGGACAGCAGGTTTTTTAGCTGCGCCAACCGCAGCAGCGTTTGCAACCGGTGCAGTTACAGGTGGAGTCGGCGCTCCAATAGCATTTTTTAGTACAGTCTTTACTCAATTTTTAGTTGATAATTTAGCGGATCAAGCCGCGGCAGATAGAGAACGAGCGGATCGCGGAGAACAAAAAAAGGGTCCTAGTATACTAAAAGCAACTGGAGCAGCAACTTTCCAAACTGCTTTAACTAGAGTAGGCGCAGTATTTTATAAACCACTTGCAAAACTACTTGGTGCATTTGGTACAAAAACGGCTGAAGAAACAGCAAAAGGCGTGGTTAGACAGGGTTTGGGCGCAAAAACAGCTAATGCAATAAGTAAAGGAGTAACTAAAGCAGATAACGCTTTAGCTAAATTTAACACTCCAAGTGGTAGAGAGGCAGCTTTAAAAACTTTGGGTAAAGGTGCGGCGGCAGGTGCAGGTTTTGAAATTGTACAAGAAGTAGCACAAACAGTTTTACAGAGAGCGCAATCAGGTAGACCTCTTACTGGAGATGAAGCAAACAAAGCGTATTTAAATTCTATTGCCGGCGCTCTTTTAATTGGTACTCCAATGGGTTCATTAAATAGATCTATAAATAAATACCAAAATAAAAAGCAAGAAGCAGAGAAAAAAGTTTTAGAACAAATACAAAAAAGAAAGGCTGAAGTAGAAACTGCAGAAGAGCCAGTTCGTAAAATACAAGCATTAGATAACGTAAATAATATATTAGAAAGAGTAGCTGCACCAATAGAAAGCCTTAAATTATCTAATGTATCACCTGTAACTGAGCAAGAAGTAGATATTGTATTGCAGGATGCAGGTATAACGCCAGAAGATATAAATAATTTAAATTTTGAAGATACGTTTACAGGGAAGGTAGAGCTACTTCGCTCTAGAGTAAAACCTCAACTAGAAGAAGAAATAAAAAATATAGACACATCAAAAATAACCCCTGAAACAACTACAGAAAGAGAGGTCGCAGATGTTGACACAGAAACAACTGGAGCTGGCATGGCAGTTCCTACAGAACCCAGACCCGGAGAAAGTGAAGGACTTACCGGAGCCGCTGAGGGACCTGACACTGGAGGGGTGGATGCTGCTGTACGAGGAGCTATCGATCCTACAAAACGAGAAACAAAAGTCGACGCTCCAATAACACCTGTAGATTTAAAGCCTGCTAAATTTATAAAATTTGCTAATCTAAAAACCTTCAACAACGAGGTAAATAAACTAGCTAAAGCTGAAGGTAAAAAAGTAGTAGATTATAAAAAAGAAAATAATTTACCAAAAAACAGTAGAGAGTTTTTTGACGCACGTAGCCAAGAGGTAGAAACTTTTTTTGAAGACGGCCCAATAAAAGATAAAGTAAGAGAATTAATACGAGATAAAAAAACTAAAAGTATAAAAATTGATTCCGTAGATAATAAAAAAATTACCTATACCCTAGGGAAAAATAAAAAGACTGCCAGGGTTGAACCTCTAGTTCCGTTAGAAACTGAGATTAATGAAGAAGTTAAGACTGACATAATAAATAGAGCAAACCCAATAATAAATCAACCTATAACCCAAGATAATATAGAAGAAGTTGGTAGTCAGGCTAGAGATGCTTTGCAGTATATCAATCAACGAGTGCCTGAGTTAAATATAAGAGATATTGATAGTATGAATGCTGGCCGAGCAGTACGCGAACTAGCTGCGGTAGAGCAAAGTATTAGAGAAGGTAGACGTGTAACTCCAAAACTAGATAGGCGAGAAATACAAGAGCAAGCAGCGGCTAACGCATTTGAAGAAGAAGCTACTAAGTATGATGATATTGAGCAAAGTTTAGATGAAGCATTTGGTAACAGTTATAATAGTCAATCTGAAAGTAAACTAGATAAATTTTTAGATATATTAGTTAACCTCAAACCCACTAATATTAGTAGGGGTATGAGAAGTATTTGGCGAGGTTTAGTGCCACCTGAGCAATTAGCCAAAGCTATAGCTAGAAGAGACTATGGAAGCGTTGAATTAAACACAAAGATATCTCAAGCCTTTACGCAATATAGAGATGCTGTAAAAAGGTATCATGACCTTACGGCTATGTATCTAAACGAAGCAAGAGCATTGGGCGATAAACTTAGCGCTTATATGCATGCTAATAGGAAAAATAAAAAGAGCAAAGATCTAAGTAAAGCCATGTATGCTTCTAGTTATTTTAATGTAGATGCGAGTCTAGAGTTATCTGATATGCAAACTGCTGTTGAAAGGAAAGCATACGCCAAAGTCAGACCAATGTATGATGCTCTCGATGAAATGGGTAAAGAACTATATAGAGATATGGGTAACTTTAGTCGTAATAATTACGAGCGTTATGTAAGATCAGTAGAGAACACTATAGATGAACTTGCTGAATCTGCAACGCAAAGACGAGAGTTACAAGAAGAAATAAAACAGATGTACTTAGATAAAAGGCTTAACTACTATGTAAGTTTTTCTCGTATGGGTAACTACTGGATATTTTTTGAAAAGAATGGAGAATTAGTAAAAGCATCTGTTGATAATGAAAATAAAGCAAAAAGAGTAGTAGATAAATTAAGACAGCAAGAAGGAGTAACAATTAGAGGAGCGGGTTATTTAGAAAAAAATGACGAGATAATTAAAGATGTGTCCGCTTTACCATCTATGAAAGGATTTAAAAAAATCATTGCATTAATAGATAGTAATTCAAAAAAGAAATCTCAACTTGAACAAAAGCTAAGAGAGGATCTAAAAGAACAGCTTACTACTTTTTTTATTAAAAATTTACCACAAAACTCTGCGTACTTAGGGGCATTAGCTAGAAATAAAGATTTAGGTTTCTCTGTAGAACCTGTAGATAGAGTATTTAGTTCTCAAGCATTTATGCAAGCGCGTCAGATAGCGACTTTAGATGGTGTACCCGCAGTGGAAGACGCTATACAAAATTTAGGACGAGAGGTAGATACTATTCAAGATCAAAATTTAAGATCACAACTTTTAGGCGCTAAAGATAGGTTTACTGGAAGTTTACAAAAAAACGTAAATCCTGATTTAGGAGGATGGAATACAGGTGCAAATGTTGCAGGATCTTTAGGTTTTTATTACTACTTAACTTCTTTTGCTACACCAATAATTAACTTAATTAATACACCTACAATGTCTGCTAGTATGATTATGGGTAAGTATGGCGCTACTGAAACTTATAACGAGTTAATGAATACTGCTATTGAAATACTAGGCGACAATGCTTCTAAAGGCCTAACTAACCCTAGAAAGACAACTACTTTTACATATGCGCAATTGTACGGTCGCACAAATGACCCTAGTCTTGATAATAGAAAATTTGTTATACCACTTCCTACTACGCTTACTAAATCTGAAGAGCGTGCATTAGCACGAGCGTATGTAGAAAACGTTATAGAAAGTAACCAAATAGTCACTCAAAGTGGTGTAGGTATTGACATAAATAGGAGAGAAATTAATTCAAGGTTCAGAACACTTGAAGGTATAAAACGAAACAACATAGTAGGAACTGCATCAACAATATTGTTTGGTACATTCCAAGGAACAGAGACATTAAATAAAGAAGTAACGTTTTTAGCTGCATACAGACTAGCAAATAAAAATCCAAAGCCTCTTAAAACAGGTGAAAAATTTAAAGATGCTTACTCTTATGGTAAAGAAATGGCTAGAGAATCTCACGGTGATTACTCTTATGCAAATTCGGGTGAGTATTTTAAAAACCCAGCTTTAAGAACTGCCTTAATGTTTAAAAAGTTTCCAGTTTTAATGTATACCAATTGGTTCAACTCTATAGACAAAGCATTCCGATCACTAGAAAATAAAGGGTATTCAAAAGAAGAAATACAAGCTATAAGAAAAGAAGGTAGGCGGCAACTTCTAGGTATGTTAACCACAGGTTTAGCGGCTGCTGGTATATATTCAGTACCACTTGGTTTTGCGCTTGTGTATTTATTAAACCTTCTTGTGCCTGATGACGAAGAAGAAAACCCATTCATACTCGACCCTAAAAATAACATAGAAGAATATTTATCTAGCGCTGACGGTCTAAAAATGCCTGTGTTAGATGTAGGGCCTAAAGACATAGCTAGAATATTATTTACTGGAGTTCCAGAAACAGTAGGAGACTTTGAAATAGCTAACAGAGCAGGTGTAGGTGCGGGCTTTGTAAAATTTCCATATCAAGAAATCGACGACTTAGAATACTGGTTACAGTTACTAGGCGGCCCTATGGGTAGTTTAGGAGTAACGGCTTTTCAAGCACTTGGGGATCTTACAAGTGGCAACCTAGATAGAGGTGTAAAAGCATTACTGCCGGGTTCCGTACGTCAAATGGCTAAAGCAGCTATGATAGAAAACGAAGGTGGATTAACAACTAGAAAAGGGCTGTCGATAAAATCTGATCTAGACTCATCAGAAAAATTCTTACTGTTTTTAGGATTTACCCCTAAATCTATAAGTAGACTATATGGAGTAAAGACTGCAGAAAGAGAAGTATTACAAAATCTTGCCCAGCAAAAAGGAGATATACTAGATGACTTTTCTAAAGTTGTTCTAAAGAAGACATCCCTTCTTTCAAAAATAGCAATAGCTCTTCATCTGGATTCAGAACCTAGCATGAAAGAAGTACTCAAAGAAATAACAGAATTTAATAAAGATGCAATTAAAGCAGGCGTTTTACCAATAGACGGATCGACCTTACAATCATCACTTCTTACTAAACTGACTATAAACTTTAAAAATGACACATTTGGTTTGGCAGGAGAATCTACTAGATCAAACTTAGAACTTTTCTTCAAAGCCCAACGTATGCAACAAAGAAGAGAGTCAGGATTTATAGACTAAATCTCTACGTCAACTCTATCTTCAGATATAAACCTTTTCAAGCTTTGTTCTTTTATAGCCTCTCGCTGTTCAATTTTTATCTGTTGTAACTCTTTTAATTTGTCACGAAGGTCTCTTGCTTCAGCTTGCATGTCTTCATATCTGTTGTATGTATTTAACTTCACTTTTGCAATTTTGTCCATATTTACCCTAAAAAACTCTTGAATAGAAGCGTTCTAAGCGATTATTTTTTCCTAGGTGATACCTAAGGTACCCCCAAATTGAGTTTGAAAAAGTGCTGGTTACGGTTCCAGCTCCTAGAATTCGAGATTGGAGAACGAAGAGGCCTAGGACGGTTTTGAAAAAATTAATCCCTTTTATTATAGACTACAATATAAAACTGCACAACATTACTACTGTTCAAACACTCCAATCACATTCGTAGCTTTCTTTATAATATCTTTAGTATCTAAAACACCAGAGGCTACAAACTCATAACAACTCACTGCACCTGATGCACTATTACCGGCTGTATTTTTTGCCAGTCTAGTTTTAGTCTGGAAAACTTTTTTACCTTTAGCATTCTTACGGCAGATAAGTAGTTTCTCGTTTTCTGCTTTTTCTAATATTTCATCGACAGATATTCTATTCTCTGAACACCATTTTTTAAAATGCGACGCCCAAACAAACAATTTATCAGTACTAGGTATCACTCTAGCTACCACCATATTATTTACATAAGAATTTGCAGATTTGTTTTCTGCGTGTGCGGCTAGATTCTCAGTAATATCATCATTAGCTATTAACACATTTTTTAAATACGTGTTTAGGTATTCATTTATATGATCTAGTTTATCTCTACGCAACGATGATAATTTTGCGCGATGCCTTGGTAGTAAATTATTTTTAACGTGTAACTGTATAGCCGGCATATTGTAATTAATCAAACCTAACTCTACAGCAATCTCTCCACCTACAAGATTACAAGCGATAAAGTCAGTTAAAAATCTTTCTTTTCCAATCATAGCAAAATCAGTAATTAATTCTTTAATCTTAGCATCCAATCTTCTTTTAACTTCATCCTTGTTCTTAACTAAATACGAGCAAAACTTACGCCCGGCAAAACCATAATTACGCGTTATCAAATCATATTTTTCATCTTGTAATTCTTCTGCAGATGTAGAGCTGATTCGTATCTCAAACACCCTGGCATTCTCTCCTTCTGGAGAACTGCTGTTTGTTCCTAGTATGTCACTAAGTGACGAGTTGCCGGTAGTTGTAAGGATAGTACACCACGATAAAGTATTCTCCCGTAACTTATTTGATGATGCACTCATCCTGTTCTTTGTTCTACCTTGTGTTATAGCATAGGCAAGTTTTGATGCGGCCTCTGGTTGAATGTTTGTAATCTCATCTATCGTTACAGGGAGATTATTTAAAACACCTAAAATATGAAACTGGGAGTTTCTTGTATCATCCTGCATCAGCATCATAGATGGATCGCCCCAAACACTATTAATAAATTTTTGTACTGTAGTTTTACCTGTACCAGACTCGGAACTTGTTAAGTGACAAATAAAACCTTTAGTATCAGTAAAAGTCATAAGCGGCGCACCAAACGCACTCATTACAGCAAATGCTTGAGATTCTTTACCTTCAACACTATAAAGATTAAATACTTCCTTCCATTTTTCAAATGACCCTTCTTCATGATAGTACTGCAGTAAATCATTCATCGTACTTGCAGGTGGTGTAGCCATAGCAGTATCACCATCGTATTCAACTTCACCAACTACAAACTTTTTATAATCATCTTTCCAACCAAACTGTACATGTAATGGTTTAGGCCTTTCTTTCTCTTCAATCATGCGCGAAGCAGAAATCAAGTATTTTTTTATCTTTACCATATCAGCGTCAATAGCAAGAACACCTTTCGATGCTAAATGTTTTTTACATTCTTCATTAGATACTAACGTTTTATTTGGGAGCATAAAATAAGTAACATCGTTTTGTGGGTTATGGTGGCACATTCTCAATACAACGCCATCATAGGGATCTTCATATCTTTCAGTGGGGTATAAATAATTAGGGTAAATACAACGCTGTTCATCTTCAGTGTTTATCCAAACACCAGGTTTTTCTAAATGTCTCACGTATCCATCAGGATATTCTGGTATAGAAAAATCTTTTACTTTATCCGTAGCAAAGTCAGTGCCGGTAACTTTTAGATTTGCATCTTTATTTTCTGGTATAACAGTCGCTAATTTAAGCGGACTATTTATTTTATTTTTATGTTTACATTTTTTACAGATGTTTCTAAACTTATCTGAATCTGCGGCATACTCTGCAATTGTCTCACATCTATGCCCACCTACTCCGCTTTTTAAAATATCATTAGCTTTTTTAACAACTTCATCTTCATTATATCCCTCATAACTATCAGGCCTAGATATCTCAAGTATGGCATCATCCCGCTCCTCACAATGCACCGCTAGTGTCAACATAGCTCTCCATAAAGGCTCACTAACTTCGTTAGGTTTATCAGTAGTTAACTGTGCCGCAACATGCCCGCAACCTTCACCATCTAAACTTTTAGACGCTAATTTTTTCCACGAAAACTTTGTATCAGGCCCTGCAAGTTTTGCAGTAATGCTATCAGTTCTTTCTTTTAATTTTGATTGTTCAAAATCTACTAAATCGCTTTTACCATCCCTGGATAAAATCTCCTTTATAAGATCAACCTTTACTGGCTTCACATATCTCAGGCATTCTACCGGTCGTGGCACCGCATCTACTTTATAATTAAAAGTTCCAACTGGACGCAAGATCCTAGACTTATCTGACGTTACAACGGTATCAGTTTTTAAGCCATGTTTAATAGTTAACTTCTTTAGATAGGTCGCATACACCCGCCATTCATCAGAAGGTATATCTTCATCTAACAACCAATAAGCATGAATACCCCAACCAGAAGCAACCACTGTAGGTTCTGGTAGATCGACTGCCCGTGCAAAATTCTCCACCGCCCTAGCTGCTGCACCACGACTTGGGTAATCTTTTTTATCAGCTTCAGTTACTTCTCTACCTTCCGCCGCCAAGGCACCATCACAATCTAAGTCAACAAAAAATGCTCTATGATAACTCGCATGTTTTGCCGCACGCGTTCGCAACTTAGGATCTTTAATGTTGGTAAAATCAAATGAGGCCATAGCAACATACATCTCACTATTCCTACTACCAAACACATTTGAGTTTTGCCAACCCTTTATTTTTTCTACTATCTCAGCTTTTGTTTTTACACAAAGATACTCTCTCGATTTATTACTGAGAAAGTTTTGAACAAAGTAGTAATGTCCTTCACGTTCTGTAGGAAGCGCCTCCTCTAAATACTTCTCTAACGTCTCCATTTATCATTTCTCCAATCTCTCCAACTTCTGTATAAACTTATCTATTAAATCTTCCTTATCTTTACTAGGTGTAGAAACACCGTTAATCCAATTGTATAAGGCCTTCTTCGTCATACCTAATTCAATTGCTACCTTAGGAAAACTAAGTTTTCTATCACAGCACATATGTACTAATATTTGCCAAGAATGTTCCCTCGGTAATCCCGCTATTCTATCTTTAATCTTTCCGTATACCGCCATACTAATTCAGGGGAGATTGCTCCCCCCTGCCTCCTTTTTGTATTAATCGTCAAATTCATTTAAAACGTCATTAAGTTTATCAGACTTAACTTCCGCTTGTGCTTTGGTAACTTTCTCAGGCGCGCTTTGCTCACCACCTTCAGATGTAGATTTAGAGCTTACTGCCATAAGAGCAGGCGTAGTTTTACCTTGCTTTTGCGATATCGCAAACTGCTCTTCCTTTAAAGCACCAACTGCTTTGAATAATAACTTTGGTACAGGAGAATCTTTATCGAATCTCATCTCAGTAACCACTGCTGATATTGGCATGTTCATGGCCTTTAACCATTTACTGTATGCCTGGAGCGGCATGTACTTACCAACAGGTTTACCAAAAAATGACGTAGATGCTACTTGCATAGCATAAACATCCCCCTCTAAAGAATCAGCTAATACTACAGCTATCTTGTGCGAGAACCTGCACGCTCTACCTTTACCACCTTGTGCAGAACCTGCAACATTATGTGGGCAAGACGCACACGCAACCGCCTGTTTATTTTCAACAGACTCATCAGGCTTTACGCTATCTGATGACCAGCATGTAGGTGATAGATTAGCTCCATCTTTATATGACCCCTCATAGTAAGACCTCCCGGTCTTAGGAGCGGCGTTAACAATAACGATGTTCATTGAACGCTCGTCAGAGGACGCTAGCTCCTGGCCTCCCTCTATCATTCTAAACACTCCCCCTTTGATAGAGATTCTTTTGAACCCCGACTGACCTGCAAGCGCAGTCGTAGTATCATCTAGTTCAAGTTTCTGTATATATGCAGGTAACTTACCGTCTTCTAATGGCGTGATATCAGTACTCATTTTTTGCCTTTTCTCCTTATGGTTATTTCGAAATTAGAAAATGTATTTAAACCCTCAGGTACTAAAGTAGGATTAGCCTCTAACCATTCTTTCATAGCACCTTGATGGATTCTTTTTTGTAATAGATCGGGAGCTTTGTTATCAAGAACAAAGTTATAAAAACTTTCCCAATCGTTTGTAGTGTGAGTTGTTTTAACTTTTCTGTATGCAGTGCCAACAGATGTCGATACTGATTCAGCGTTAGTCTTTTCAAACTCCTCCAACAACTTCTCTTTTATTAGTTGCATCTTTTCATCTAGCTTAGCAACTTGCTCCTCGTGTTGCTTAACGAGATCTTCTTTCTTAGAACGTATATTAATATACACACGAATATACTGCTCTATATCTATCTTATCCTGCTCTGAATCTTCAGGACTAATTAAATCTAATGTCTCCATAATGTCGTTCTCCATAGTTGTTATATCTTGATGATACACATTTAAAGTGTACATTGCAAGTCTTTTTTAATTTATTTCTTCTTTATATAAGTCGATGATTTTAGTGTGGACATGCTCTTTGTTCTGTAGCATTTTATAAATCTTTTTCTCTACAGCGCTACCTTCAATATTAATGACAGTAGTCTTATTAACTTGTCCTGCTCTATGCACTCTGGCGTTAGCCTGCATATATGTCTCTAGACTCGTAGTCGGGCCAAACCATATAACAGTATCAGCTCTTGTTAGTGTCACACCATGTGCGGCCGCTTGCGGCTGTATGACTAAAACCTTTACATCATCTTCCGTTTGAAAACGATTAAATATCTCAGCTCTTTTATGTGCAACTACATCACCACTAATAATAGTATTACTTATTTTATTTTTATTTAGAAACTCACTAACCATCTCAATTGCATTTCTAAACGGTACAAATATAAGAGCCTTGTGTGAGGTTTCATCAATAATTTCTTTGATAACATTTAGTCTAGCTTTCGCATCAAACCGTACTGTTTCTTTTTTATCTGAATACACCGCTCCACAACTTATCTGTAATAACTTTTGCATCAGAGCCGCGGCGTTAACAGCAGATATTTCTTCTTCAGCGGCCTCAATATAAAGTCTGTTTTTAATATCTTTATAATATTTTTCTTGTTGTTTTGTAAGTGGTACTTCTCTTGTTTGATAAGTCAATGCAGGTAAATCTAAACATTGTTCTTTTGTAAATCGTATAGCAGGCTGTAAAACATTATGTACTTTCTGTGTGGCCTGAGGCTTTGGTATCCAAGTAAACTGTGCTACTTTCAACATAACCTGATCTCTCCAGTTACCTAAAAATCTAGGTGTATTATCTGGATTAACTAACTTAGCTAAACCAAAAGCATCTACAGGAGATTGAGCCGCAGGTGTTCCTGTCATCATCCATAACCTGGTGCTAGGCTTAGCAGATAAAATTCTATTCAAACATTTCCAACGTCTTGTCTGAGGATTTTTATAAGCGTTAGCCTCATCTACAATAATTAAATCAAACCCACCGTTAACTATTTCTTCTTCAACTATCTCAATACCATCGTAATTAATAATAGCAAAGTCAGATCCTTGATCTAATATATCTTTTCTTTTGGATGGCGTGCCGTAAACAACATCACATGTTCTGTGTGTTGCCGTTCTAAAAATATCTTGTTGCCATGCGGATTGCATAATAGATAAAGGGCAGACTATTAATACTCTATCTATCTGGCCTTCATTCATAAGATAATCACACGCCCATATTGCACTGGCAGTTTTACCTGTACCCTGCTCGTTAAAACAAAATGCTCGCTTGCGTAATGATAGAAATGATGCTGTCTTTTTTTGATGCTCGAAAGGATCGAACATCCCTGTAAATTTATAATCTCGAATAATTGGTGATTCCACTTTTACCTCCATCTCAGTTAATTTTTGAGCGTTCTCCAAATTCCAATGTACTAAAACTTTTCCATCTTGTAAAGACTTTGTATCTTTTACTACATCAGTCACTCGTTTGGGGTTACGTAATCTTAACAGTAACTCCCGGTTCTCCACTATTTGCATCTATGCTACAGATTTATCCTTATTCCTCTTAAATGACCTATTCTTGCTAGGCTTCTCCAACTTGTACCCATCTTTATTTGATCCTCCTTTACTTAACGCTTTTTTATGTGCGATGTCTTTACCTTTTCTATTAACACCATTCTTATCTAGTTTACGTCTCGCACGCTGTCTTTCTAATCGTGCCTCATGCACGCCTCTATTCTTTGCAATTCTTTTCTTTTGCTGTTGATATTCTTTTTTATAATTACGTTTTTTCTTTTTGGTAGCCATAATTATCTCTTTCCATTATGTGGGCAATGGAGTATGGGGCAATATTTATAACAAGTAAAATTGGGTTTTGCATTCCATACATCCTCTTTAAAGCATGTATCCATAATATCTACTTCCTTATAAAAGTTAGACATTATGCCAATAACATCCCCTCTATCATAAGATTTTGTGATAAAATCGTTGGTCACTAAAAAAAGCAGGCCTGCCTTTATTTCAGTAAGATGGGGAAAGTGAGTAAATGCGGCTACGGTAAATAAGTCAAGTTGTTTAATGTCTGCATATTTACTATTTTTCCCTGTCTTATAGTCTATTATCTTACCCTTATCTCCGTTAACAATCAAGAGATCAATTACGCCTCTCCACCACACGTTATCATCGAAGAATTTACAAGGCTCCAGCTCTTTAGTCATGCCTAATCTCAGCTCACAATGTTTCTCACCCTTCATCTGTTTCACTCTGTGAACCGGCTTACAAACTTCAGCATACTTTTCCGGAATAGCTACATCATCTTTAACATATTCCTCAGCAACTTTGTGTACTTCATTACCATAAATTAAAGCATGTGTTTGTTTTTCAACAACATCCTTTTTTACTTTCAAATGATAGTATTTTTTAGGACACTGCTGAAACAGTGATAAACTCGAATATGACCAGGCGTTACTCATGTCTATATTATAATCTAATTACCGGTTAAAAGATAATGTTTTACAACATCTAAAAGGCCAAGAAGCTCAGTTCTACTGACGTTTGACGTGATGCCTATCTCCATAGATCCTTCATCTAACTCTTTACCCTCTTCACCAAACACAATGGTAAATCCTTTAGTAAAGTCTCCATTATCAATAACCTGTTTCAACTCATCACTCAAATTATTAAGACCTTCTCTAGCGTTTTCTTGTGAGCTTTTTATAGTAGGTAAAACTTTTATCCTATCATTCATTTTTCTCACCAATCAGAATAGCCTCTTTCAAATAAAACTCAGCCTTCTTTAAATCTTCTTGCACTTTCTTTTTATCTTTGTGACCTGCTCTTGAGAGATACTTTAAAACATTCCCAACGCAATAGCCAACATACCCATCAGTGCCAAGTTTAGCCCTAATAAAATCAAGGGTCTCGATACCACCCACCTTGTAGTGCGGAGGGTGGTTAACCATGTCTTCTTGTACATTCGTCTTAGTGTCATTTGTTTTTACCTCCTTATTTCCAGTTGTTTTCCAGTTCATTTGCTGTTCCTTCTCTTCTCTATATCTTTTCTATTTGTTTCTATCTTTTTATCTACGTCACGCCGCTGAGCCTCATGCCTATCTCTCAACGCTTTGCGCTCCCAATAATTATCTGATTTCCACCATCCTGTCATTTTGATATACCTCCATAACTATTTCCATGTCCTAGTTCACAGGTCAAGGGTAAACCCTCAGCCCACTCCGGCGTGTAGTTCATGCATTCTTCTACATACTGCAACGCCTCGTCTTTCTCTTCATTTAAAACAGCACAAGCTACAGCGTCATGCACAGTAAGTACAACCTGGTATCGCTTAGCTATTAATAACATCTGCTCACCAATAATTATTCTTGCTAGTGCTTGTACTACATTCTCTGTTAGCTTACCGCCATAAATATGTTTCAACTTTCCACCACGACCCTCATACATAATCTCTTCATCGATCTTTGGTTTCCATGTTGCTGATGCTACCGCAGGTGGTGTAACGTCTTCGTCTTTAGCTACCCGCTGTAAATTCTTATAATGAATCTTCATACCATTTGGTAATAAAATACTATCCAGGCCTGGAGTTACAATCCCTGATTTACCATAGGGACTATGCATCTTATCAATATCCCTTGACATGTTTTGTAATAACTCATCGCCTTGTTTCCATAAGTCAGCTATACTGCTAGCAGAATCGCGGTAGGCGTACACAATTTTTTTACATTCACTATCATCCATAATAACGCCAGCGTTTTTAACTGTCGCCTGAAATCTTTTATACCCCATCCCATAACCACAACCTAACACACAAGTTTTACCAATAAATCTTTCTGCGCCTGTAATATCTTCTACTGGCTTATCATAAATTTTACTAGCCATGTGTTTATATACATCTTCTTTTTTTCTGAATTGCTCAACGACATCATCTTGCCCGGCAAACCAAGCCAACACTCTAGCCTCAATTTGTGAAGAATCTGAATCAATCAGCGTGTAACCTGACGGTACAATAATACCTTCTCGCATTTTATTCTTTGGTAAATTCTGTAGATTAGTTTTATCTGTACCACCCCACCTGCCGGTGTGCGCGGCGTAATACCTCAATGGGATCGGTAGAGCCCCACGCTTAGCAATCGTTAAGAATCTATTAATCCTTGTTTCATTAATTCTACTCTTAATATTTTTTCTAGCCTCAGCTACTAAACGGATCTCTTCGTCTTCATGTTCAAATAATTTTTTAAATCCCTCATCAGACTTTGCAAGTGCGTAAGTTTCTTTACCTGTAGTCGGGCTGGTCTTCATTGGAACCTCAATACCTTTTGATTCTAAAAACTCAGCAAATTGTTTATTACTTGCTAAAACTTTCTCATCAACTCCGGAGGCCTCTAATAGTTTTGCTTTTTCTTTTTCAATAACGCGTAGTTCAGCGTTAAGTAAAGGAACATTGATCTCCAGGATAGGATCATTGTGCATGCGTAAAGTTACATCAATAAGTTTAAGTTCAGACTTTGGGAAACCAACGGCAATCTTTTTAAATAATTCATAAGTTAAATCTACATCATTAATACAATACTTTGCATAGCGTTCTAACTCTTCTTTACTAAAATCATTTATGTGTTTACCAAGCGCGTCTTCAACTTCTGTACCTTTCTCACCTATCTCGTAGTACTTTGACATGTTTGCTAATGATACGGAATGAAACGAACCAATTAACGCTTGACCCATACTCAATGTATCGAACCACATCTTGGCATGCTTACCAAAAATCTCAGTCAATATAAAAGAATCAAACATGGTGTTATGTGCTAAACAACCTGAGTTCTTCCAATCATATTTATTGATCGCTGATCGTAATTCATCAAGCGTGCCGGTGTACCACACCGTAGGCTCATCATTTTTCTTTATTGCGAATCCAATAATCTCAAACTTCTCATCTCGTACATACTGCTCTGTTGTAAGTTTTGCTAGAGAATATTTTTTATCGTAATATGTTTCAAAGTCTATTGTTAATAAGTCCATCTTAATCTTTCTCGTTATCTAACTTTTTATAGACCAACACAAACGAATCGCATTCAGGGCAGGATAGATTAGTGACGATATATTCAAACCCTTCATCGTCTTCATCATCATGATCACCACCCCAAATAAGTTCCGTGTTGCAGGTATAACAGTTCATTACTTTCTTCTAGCTTTTAAAAATTCTGTACACGTTTTACATTTCCATCTTGGACGCCGGTTAGATATAGTTGTACTCCCGCCCTCAATACTTGCGTATTTCCCACAGTTTGAACAGTATCGTTTCCCGGTGATGCGTGCCTCTGCTTTACTAACACTCTCATGTAGCTCGCCTCTACTCATCCACTACCCCAAGAAATCTCCAACACTCTTCACTCGGCGGTGGTGTAAGTAGTTTTAAATCTTTAATTGCTTTTTGAACTTTGTCGTATGCCTCTTCAGGATTATTCCCTTCAGCTAGCAAAGTTAAATTATCATTGATTTGAATTTTGTATTTCAACATTGTGTTACCCCCCCATTATGTAATTCTTGTAATAGCTTGTGATTTGTCTATTGTTACCATTCTGCCAGATTTTTGATTAATCCTGTATTCTTCTTTGATATACAATCTCTCACCAACACCTAACCAATCTATACGTTGTTGTTGTGAATATGAATATCCAGTTAATTCATAACAATATAAAATTTTTACTTTATCGTAGTCTTCAGTTACTTCAGTAGAAATTCGATCATATTTATATTGTTTATCATGACCATCAAATAACTCAATCTTAAATGTTTTCATGTGATTCTCCAATCTTAGTTAAAATATTTTGTACACTTTCTATTGTACTCTCATTCACAACAATTGCAATACCTCCATTCTTTTTTATCATGTCAATATTTCGTTGTTGCAATACGGTCGGTCGATTCTTGCCTGCTTTACATTCGATAGCTATGAATCTTCCTTTAAAGCACACTATGATATCCGGAATCCCGCTCGAGCCATAACCTGCCATGACTGGATAAAAATAGTATGCTCCAAACTTTTTTAAAATCGCTACGACTTTTTGTTTGACTTTCTTTTCAGGTGTCACAAGTAACTAACAAACTGTCTTGGTCTTTTCCCCGGTTTGTGCAGTCTGCCGTATTGTCGTTGCCAACATCTTGAACACCATCCGCGTTGCTTTTGCTCGACTGACATAACTTCTGTGCGCATAATCTTTGTTTTGCACTTGATACATTTCCTAACCCCAAGCGTGTCGTCAAGTATGCGGTTAATTTCTTTCCTATCTAGCTGGAAAAGTATTGGAAATTTTTTTGTATTTACTGGTGGAATCAGTTTTGTGTTAACCATTCTATTTATTATCATGCCTCTAATCCTTTCCCAAATATTTTTAATTCAACTGAATGACCGGTCAGATATTTACGCTCGCCTGATGGCATCTTCGCCCACGTTTCAACATAAATATGACTAGCACTCTCACTAACTGCTATCTCTAAATCTTCTGTTTCAAGTCCGGCGCTGTTACCTGTACTACTTTCTACTAAATATTCCGGCAGTGGCGTAGGTGTATCTTCAACAGGTCTAGATTCATCCGTCAAATCATTTTGGAGCATGTTAGTTATACGCTCCAAGCATTCGCGTTGCTGTTGTAGTAAATCGTTTAAATTGTTTAAGCTGTCTTTGACTGTCTTGACATCCATGTTCCCTCCTATAAATAAAATATTAAATACCTAATAGCATAATAGCAAAGCGCTAATAAACCAAATAAAAATAACCAACAAAAATAATATATAAGATTGTTGACTAATTTCTTTCTTATTGCTCGACTCATCATGCTATGTCCTTTTTGAGTAATTCGTCATAATCTAAATGGGTCATCTCTTTCTTCAACACATAAAAATCTAAAAAAGATAATTTCCTATCCAACTTCAACTCAATATGTCTATCCCCACAGTCAATTAAGTATCCATTGTTCATTTCATCTGCGTCTTCCATTGTATGCTCACCATAGTACCAATTGAACGCTCTTTTCTGAATGTCATCAAACCATCTGTTTGTGTCTTGAAAAAAATTAACTTTCTCATTCATCGAAATAATTAATGGATTGTAATACGTCAACTCACCATGCTGAATCTGAATGGTCGATAACCAATGATTTCTAAATAAATTCATACCTCTGCTCCTTGTGGATTGTCAAATTGATTTTCTCTTTCAACTGTGGTTTCAGTTATTTTAATTGGTAATTGACTTAACATTTTGTACCTATTTGCACTTTTCTCTGCATGTTTTTTATGTTGGTATATGGCATATCCTTTATGAATACCCTCACCAAAGTCAACTCTAAAACCTTTTAGTTTGTTTTTCGTCATACTTTCTCCTCCTATCATGCTATTTCTTTCTTATAACTCTCTACCACGTCGCAATGTCCCCACTCACCAAAAGATTTTTCAATACGATTTTCTTCCGTATCAATTAAATTACCTTCATCATCTATCCTACCTAATATATGCAATCGTTCTAAAATCTCATGCCCCCATCCCTCAACCGCCCATATAGGAAGGCTTCCACTAATAAAGTTATCAAATAAATCTTCAATATATTCATCTTTTTTATTGGTGTATCTTCCAACAAGTTGTAATGCCTCTTCTTCATACACACATTCAACGCGCCATCCAAGATCCACCATATTATTAAAAAATTCAATTGGTGAATTCCACGCGGTATGAAAGATTAAAGTTATTTCATTAGGGTTAGCGTCGCTATAGCAAACCTCTATATCAGTAGGATCAGATGTAGTACCCCAATTGTCTGCTCTCCACTTCCAAAAGTCTTTACTACCCTCCGCATATTGTTTAGGTTCAGGCATATAATTACTTAGTAACACGCCCGTATCTTCAACTAACTTTTTCATTTTCTGAACTTCATTAATATCATTATGATAAAAATCAACTATATTCTCACAAAAATTAGCCATGGCTGTCCTCCAATTCTAATAAGTTTTGATAATCTACAACGGTAAACTCTCCGTCATGCTGTAATGGATCTTCACCATCAAAGTAAAAAAATATTTCGTCATCGTCACCATCATCATAAAGATCTAATTCCGGTGGCGCCCCAGCCTCACAAACTTTAATATAAATTTTCTTTTCAGGATCATCATTCCAATAAATCTTACACGCTATTCTACTCACCTTGCGCCTCCAATCGTGCGTTTATTTCCTCTTCGACCATGTCTTTGATAATCCCATCGTTATCTTTAACACGCTCCCACAGTTGCTCTAATTCGTCATTATGCATTTCCTGTACTCTCTCAAAAAAACTCATACCTCTTCCTCCCTCGTTATCTGTATGTTTGAAATCTGATCGTCTTTTAAAAATATACCGTAATCATCTAAAAATAATTCTTTTAAATCCTCGATATATTCTTTCTTGCTATGTGATACTAAACTATTATTCGTGAATTTTAAATTTATCTCAGAATTAAATGTTTTTAATTTAGGCATATGCCTCTCCCTACTTAAATGTTCCGTTTCTTTATAAAATTTATTTACTACTTTATCAATCTCATCAAATATCATCTTTAGTCCCTCCGCTGTTTTGAAAATGTCCTAATTGTTTTTTACGATACTTTATTTCTGATTCTACCGCGCGCTGATACTTGATATCAAATGGTCGCTCTTCAGAATTTACCTCCAACTCGATAGATAATTCTTCTAACTCTTCGAGCGTCATATCTTGTAGAGCTTTACTCATTGCTATTACCTCTCTTTTCATCGTAAACATCCATACCGTATTCGATATACTGATCATACTTGAATCGTTTCACTAGCGCGTAGTGTACATACTCCCTGCTGTACGTGATCAAACTGTCTACGAACTCGCGTATGTCAATTGAAATTTCTTTGAAATGTCCCATGTGTTTGCCTCCTAGTTATGTTTATAAATAAAGTGTATACCAAAAAAGTGTATAGCGCAACACCTAATCCAAATTAAATTCGATATCAA
>Ga0208767_1001219_pt1 | contig 20529 bp, 17 predicted proteins | sample VirMetDEL_Mar_21_FD_184514 | JGI IMG/M metagenome (GOLD analysis project Ga0208767, IMG submission 184514) | Aqueous microbial communities from the Delaware River and Bay under freshwater to marine salinity gradient to study organic matter... | ecosystem: Environmental > Aquatic > Marine >... | reverse complement strand
TAGGTTTACGAGTGTGGAGAACTGTGTGATATACTAAATTTGACAACTCGGTACTCGATGTTGTTCTCCATTGTTATCTAGCCCCCACATTTAGTGGGGGTCTTTTTTTAGAATAACTGGAAACCTTGGTCGTACTGTTGCAGACTTTTCTCCATGAACGGCGTGTACGTCATACCACCACGCATCTTGTCTGTGGTTCTACGGAATGATTTCAACGAACGGTTCAATGTTTCTGCTGTGATTCGAGACTTCTCTGAGCCACGTGGTAGACCCGCGTTATACTCTTGTATCTCTTTCATCACTTTGCGTAACTCGTCGCTGTCTCCTTCACGCACTGCCATGTTACGGCGGCGTAGCAGTTTGCCACGGCGACTATCAATCGCTTCTTGTCTACGGCGATTGTTCTTGTTGAACTCAAGCTGCTGTATATACCCTTGCGGTGCGAACCCAAGACTTTGCATCACTAAATTGTATGGATTGATATCCTCTGTAATCGGGTCACCACGACGAGTTGTGGCACCTTCACGTGCAAAGCGTTCTGCTTTTGATAGGTTGCGGAAGGTAGCGGGTAGCATAGACTCAAGACCTCTGCGTGTTTCTCCTGCAGCGATATCTTTTACACCTCTTTCCCATTGCAACCCTACACCAAGCACTGGCCCACCAAGCTGTTCTGCGAGTGTCCAAAGTGCTGACTGATCTTTGTCGATGATTGGCGCACGGTATAGTAAGCTGTTCATTGAAATACGGTTAGCAACGTCGATACCTAGAAGCTCGTTTGCAAGCCCACCGTAAATACCTTCTCCTACAGCTTTACGAAGTTCTGCTTCGAAGTCATCTTCATCATCGTCTCTAAACAAGTTGTAGATTGCACCGATTCCACCCATCAACGGCATACCGCCAAGCCCTGAAAGCAAGCCAGTCATAATCAAGAAGTTGCGTCCACCTGCAAGTGCCGCCTTGTCTCCTTTAGCTGCATCTCGTAGTAGCCGCTCCATCATGTAGTACTTACTGATCGCAAAGCGTTTGAAGAGGAACAATACGTTGCCGATACCAGACTGTGCTACAATCGGACGACCTGCGGCAGCGGTAGCACCTAGTGTAAACTCAGTATCATTGATGGCATTCTGTGCAGCTTGTTCGTAGTCTGCATCGGTAAGCTCTCTACCTTGTTTACGCATATTTTGAACTTCTAACAAATATGCAGCGGTGAGAGTTGTTTCACGGTTGAAGCGTTCTGAGTGGTGGAACATGAAGCTAGACATACGGTTCATAGTTTCTAGCGGAGCATCTCTACCGATCTCTAAGTTTTCTTGCGTAATAGATTGGTTGAACTGTGCCTGATCCAAGCCCTTCTCTACAAGAATATCCATACGCACATCACCGAACCGCTCGCGGAGTTGTTCTGGTGTGTAGTTGGCGATTGTTTTACCCGCCATGCCCATGTTGATTTCTTGTGCTACAGGCTCACCATCGGGGCCAGTAACCATAACTGTGCGTGTAGTAGGCGCACCCATGAATGCACGAGTAGCATCACCATATGCAGATGTTGTGTTCCCTATACCATGCTTACCCGCCAAAATCGGCATAGCACTCATAGCCACATCGAAGAATGTGATAGCTGCTGACGAAAAGTTGAGACCCATAGTCCAACCAAAGCCAAGGCTCGTAGCGATTTGTGACCAGCGTGGTACGTTAGGGCTTTGTGCAAACTTAGCGATCTGATCTAACTTGTCTGCGACCATAGAGGTCTCTGGGTTAGTCATAAACCCTGCTTCTGGGTCGGCTAACTTCTTACGGAAACCTTCAATCTCTGCAGCCGAAAGCATTTGCACTAGCTGACGGTTAAGATCACGGCCTTTTTCTTTGAGCATTGTATGCGCATCGAACACCTGACCACCAATGCCAGTCGGTGTAGTATCACCGATAAACCCGCGAATACCTTTACGGCGGCGGAAGTTCTGCATGAATGAACGCTCTGGCATTGCATCAAGTGCGAGGTCAACCATTGCCTGCATCGCCTGCCTGTAGTCTTCATCGGTTTTAAAGTTGCTACGCTGTAGCTGCACTGTCTCCAAAACATTACGGACAAAACTTGTAGAAGGCGCACGATCAAAGTTCATGGTCTTCGCGGTTTCGGTTATGTCTATATCTTGCACACCATCCATACCAGAAAGCATGTCTCTAGCCTGCTGGGCTTTACGTAGTGTTGGGTAATATTCCACAAACAACTCTGGCTGTCCTGTATCTGGATCAGGTGCAGCGTAAGCTAGACGATAATCACCCTTACGTTGTAGTGGGAAGTACGGTGTAATTATCCCAGTATCTTTCTGCAGCAGCTCACGTAGTCTAGCGAACGCGGTCTTACGTGCTTGTTCGTCTGGGATTGTAGCTTCAAGACGCGCATCCAATGCAGCAAGAATGTCGTTGTATGTATCTTGGAAGTAGTTACGCAGTTGGCGGTAGAACTCTTGCCCCTGCTTATCCATACTTAAATACTGCTGACGCAGTTCTTTGTACTCTTGTTGCTTCTCTCTGCTCTCGTTGATTGTTTCCATGTACTTGCTATCGGTACGTGATGGGTCAATCTGCAGGTAAGTACTGCGCGGGATCAGGTTGTTTAGTGTCTTAGAATGCTTGGCGTTCTTGCGCTGCCATTTCTGCAGTGCGCCTGTCATAGAGCCTAGAATCTCTGTCTTTTCTCTAAGCCGACCACTCATACGGTTGATGATTGTATTTAGCTCACGAGCAAACGGTATCTTGTCCTTCGCTTTTTCTGTAAGGATATTTACAGGTAGTGTGTTTAAGTACCAACTCTTAGCCTTCTTAGCTACACCTTCGTTGAACATTACATCTGCTGCATCAAGAACTTTGTCTTTAGCATCAAAGTTTGCCATGCTCTGTAGTAGACGACCACTACCTTCTTTGGTCTGCGCTTCAAGCAGCATATTCGGTGCCGCACGTGTGGCGGGTGACGGAGATAGCATACCGTCGATAAGTATGTCTACTTCCTCTGCTGCAGTTGGAGTAGGTGACAAACCTAGTATCTTCCGGACGATACGTTTTACTGCGGTTGTAAACATCTCCCAGCCTGACATAGGAGTGCCATCTATGTTCAGTCCAGTTAGCATCGCTTGGAACTCTGGGTTACCAAACGCTTCGGCTACAAACTCATCCAAGTTTGCTGTGCCATAAAACTCCCCTAACTGCTCTTGTGCATTAGTCAGAATACGTTGTAACTGCTTTACTTCAGGCAGAGAGGGGTTTGCCAAAGATGCCGAGGTAGCTGCGTGGGTCATCTCATGCATGATTGTATGCACGTTCATCCCGTTGTTAGCATCGATGTAAATTGTATTTTCTTCAGGCGAAAACAGGCCAGCAGCTCTGCGCCCTACCATTTGTGATAGATCGTCAACCACTTGTACTTGTGTGTCGCCGACAACTAGACTTAGCTTACCTGCAACTTGGCGCACACGCTCAAATGGGTTTGTAGCTGCAATGCCTTGCAATGCGCCTTTTAGATCGTTGTTGCGTAGCGCGGCTCGCATGCTAGGTAATGCGGCCTGATCCAAGCCGATTATCTGTGCAGCCCCATCAATCGCGTTTACTTCAGTTGCGGGTAACAAGAACCCTAACTCACGTGACGCTGCCCAACCATCGTAGAAGTCCATAATTTCTTCGTCGGTTAGCTTGCGGTTATTGTCTTCAGGGTCAAAGAAGTAGTAGTCGTCTTGTTTAGGCAGCTTACGTTTCTTGAAGCCCATGCTTAGTAGGTAAGCATCAAACGCTGTCTCGCCTTTAATCGGTGTGGTTACACGAAACAATTCTTGTTCTGCGCCTTGAATACCCGCACGACCTGCCATCTCTTCACTAAGCTGCATCTTTTTAGCTGCTGCCGCTGCACGAGAGGCTTCGGTAAACTCATTTGCTTCGCGTGTTAACTGCTTGTTGTAGGCTTCACGTTCATTGTCGATGACTTGTTTAGCAAACTTACGCGCCACGATGTATGCATCAGATGGATTAAACTCTGATGTATCGCGCTTTGCTTGTACGCGGGCAGTACGCATGACTTCGTTGGCTTGTGGAGACATGTTGTCAAATACCCACTTACGTGCCTCTAGCGCCGACCCTTGTGTCATGCCTTTGTAGAACGGTAGCTGTTCTTCAGTGTAATCTTTCTTGAAAGTCTTCTTCGGCCCTACAACAGTAAGCGCACCGATTTCGGCGAGAGCATCGGAAGGTCTACGGAACCGCTCAAAGTATAACCGTGCCGATGCCGCTTCTGCGGTCATGCCTTTCTTTTTAGCAGACAGTAGCTCTACCACAGCTTCTTTGTCTAAGGCTGTTGTTACGTCAGGCGCATCTCGCAAGTCTGCTACCTGTGCATCGTGGAACTCTTGTACCGCTTGTGGCTGTTTTTGATACAGCTCGTTCAATGCCGATTGCGCTGCAACATTTCGTTGGTTTTCTACGGCTTGTAGCTGTTCTTGTGGAACAGGAGCAGCTTGTACTTGCTCTACTCGTGGAGCAGGTGCGACAGGCGCAGGGATTTGTTGTGTTGCGGCACCTGTTTCGGCACCGCCGATTGCCGCTTGCTGCATGGCAGGTGTAGCGGGGGCTTGTACAGCGGGTTGAGGTGCAGGCTGTGGTGCGACTTGTACTGGTGTAGCTGTTGCTTGTTCGGCAAGTTGTTGTACGGCTTCAACGCCGCGTTCGTCAGGAGTTACTTCTGGTTCTAGTGTATCTCGCTGTACTCCTGCTGTATCGTCAACTCCGTCAGTATCCAGCAAATCTGTTCCCACTGGTCTTGCGTCAGGTGCTGCAAGTGGGGCGGTATCTCCAACTCTACTATCTCGCCCTCTGCCTCCAACCACGCTTGGTTGACCACTTGGAATGCCTGTTCCAACTCCTTCGGACTCAAGTCTAGTTCCTGCATCTTCGACCTCCAATGTGTCTAAGAAGCCTTGCACCCCTTCTTTGGCTTCCGGTATGGAACTTATCCTTGCATAATTTCTAAGTTCGTCAAGAACTCCTTCGTCCGACACCTTCTTACCGATGAGGCTTTTTTTGGTGCCTTCACGACGAATCAGTGCCTGTTTCGGCACATTTAGATTGGCTAGGAAGTCATCGTCGATTGTTTGTTCTAGAGGCGCAACCTCTACCGCTTCTTCAATCTCTACAGGTTCTGGTGCCTTTACCTCAATCTGCTCACCAGTCTGCTCGCTTTCGATTGCAGCAGTGCCGCTTTCCTGTGGTTCAGGATCAGGCATGTACTCTTGAGTTTTAAGAGCGGCTTTTTCTTTGAGCTTTTCGTTTATTCTGCTTTTTGCATTTACAGCATTTGCTTCTTCTGTAGCGAGTGCCACAGATGGTGTAGCTGTTTCTGCTATGGTAGCCGCAGCGGCGGTGTCTCGTTGTTCTTGAGTTTGTTCTGCTTTGCCTGCAGGCGGTGTTGGGTCTGCAGCGTTTTCTGCTTCACGTTGTTGTGCAGCGTTTACCTGCTCTTCTACCGCTTCCTCTACCGCTGCTTCTATATCAGCTTCGGTGTCTGCTTCTGGTGCGACTTCTACTTCTTGTGTTGGCGTGGGTGTTACTTCTGTGGGTGTTGGAGCCTCTACATCGCCTTGGAATGCACCAAGCGTAGCACGTGTACCACCACCGATTAGACCACCTGCAATGGCTGCTTCGCGGTATTCTGCAATGGCATCGTCGCTATCGATAGGCAGGCCAGCTTGCGCTCGCTCCATCATCTGTTGACCGACTTCAGTCAAACCTTCGGTTGTGGCACCACCAGTTGCACGTGAAGCTGTGCGGGTAAAGATCGATTTACCTATGGTACGGAATGCTCCACCCAACAATATCTTGTCAGATATACCTTCAAGTGTTGCTTGACCGAATGTAGCTAGTAGCGCATCCCCAACGTCAACTGACGCTTTCTTGCCTTGTGCTACCTCGTCTTCTTGACGCTGAATGTTGTTACCAAACAATACAGGAGCAGTAGCAATACCTGCCGCTGCTACACCACCAAGGAAACCTGTCGCCCCAACAAGCGGAGCGGCTACGGCTGCGCCAAGACCAAGGCCAAGTTGTGGTAGTTGCTCACCGACAAGCTGACCTGCATACTGTAAACCAGTGCTAAAATCCTGCACGTCTCCAGATTCTAGACGCTGACGCTGTTCTAGCGATAGCTCACCTAAACGCTGACGAGCTTTTTCTTCTGTGTCTTGACCGTATTGTGCAAGGAACCCAAGCCCTGATTCTTCGCCGATTGTACCAACTGTCTCGCCGACAGCTTGTTTTATGTTTTGGTATCCACGGCGTAGGCTTTCACGAAGTACGCTTTCGCGGTCTGGCTCTTCTTGTTCACGTCCATAGAACTCTTCGTATTGTTGACCAAAGGCACCACGTTCTTGTTCAAGAAACTGCGCTATCGAAGCAAAATCGGAGTTGCTAGGGGCATCCCCTGCAATTTCAAACTCGTAGCTTTTTCCTGTTTGAGGATCGCTGTACTGATAAACGCCCATTAGTCATCCTCTTTAGGAAATTTTAACTTTTTGGCTACCTGTTCCCCCTGCAGAAACACCCAAGTAAGGGGCAATCTGGCGGTCAATAGATTCAATACGCATGTCTATGCCTAGTCTACGAGGATCATTTTCAGGTAACAATAGTAAAGATTGTTCTAAGTCACCGCGCAATTCCATTAAGGCATCAATACGTTGGTTTGCTGTTAACCCACCACTCTTACTTGCACGAGCCATAGACGCTTTGACTTTTGCCATAGCAATCTCATAATCTTGTGCTTGTTTCTTGGATTTAGATAACGATTCAAGACCAACGCCTAAACCTTCGCCAATTGCGCCGCCAAGTGTGGGTGATTTAGATGCCATGATCGCTGCACCTGTACGTGCTAGTGCCATCCACTTATCTGATTCGGCTGCTTTTTGTCTTGCAGATAGAGCTTTCATAACCGCCGCTTCACCTGCTGTACCGCCGCTACCAGACTTAGATAGTTCTGCAATTTGATTGCGTAAATTTTCAATCTCTTGTTGTGCAGCCGTTGCTTCTGGGCCTTTTTGTGGAGTAATCTCTGCGCCTTCGCCAAGAACTACTTCGCTAGACTTATCAGCTTCTCTAACTAAATTTTGCTCATCAAGATAGTCTTGAGCCTCTCCTACTTTACCAGCTATAAAGGAAGCTAATTGTTCTCCTACACTTACAGGTTCTTCTGGTTGGTCAGATGCAATCTTATCACCGATACGTTCTGCTGCACGACCTTCAGCTTGAAGCTGCGCGTCTAAATCTATCGCACGTTGCTCTGCCGCTGCATCTGCTGCCTGACGTTCTAAGAACTCACGTTGTGCTGTTTCTGCAAACAACTTGTCACGCTCTGCAGGGTCTTCAGTTTCGTACTTAATACGTCCTTTTGGCCCTAGATCATAAATCTCTTCTGGCGGCGTGTACATATCACTCTGTAGATACTCTTGAGTGCGTCTGTTTAGCATGTCTGCGATAGGGGCTTCTGAAGCTAGAGGAACGCCGTCATAGGTGAATCCGTGGCTACTAGGGAAATATAAGCGGTCTTTAGCACCAATAGTATCTGATTTAATTTGGTCTGCAAAATTTGATTTTACGCCACGCTGATTAATCTCATCAAGATCGTCGATTAAGCTCGGCTTGTTTGCTTCATCCCCTTCACCCCGCAAATACTTACGAATTGCATCGGTTTCGGCGGGACTGCCCGGTTCGAGAGAGAAGTCTGTCTCTGGTGCGGTAAACTCTGCATCCATTGTGGGAGCTTGTGGAACCTCACCAAAACCAGATAGTGAACGGATGCCCATATCTTGAGGTGGTAATTCTATATCGCTAGGAGGTAAGTAGTCGTCTAGCTCAGGAGAAACCAACGCATCTAATGCGTCTTCTACAGGTACTTTGCGTGGGAACCCACCCTCTGGAGTACCTCTTAGGTATTCAGTAACAGAACCTTCGGCAAATAACCCTGCATCATCTGCTCTGTCTCGTAGAATTTGCTGTGTAGCAATCTGTGCTTTAATCTCACGTTCGGGATCAAGTTTTTTCTGTTGATCTTTAATTTCCCCTAACGTGGGGTCAGTAAACAAGCTCTGGAGAAGGTCGTAATCTCTTGGAGCCTCAAGTTCTTCTAAACCTGTTAGCTCTGGGGTTCTTGCAGACTCTGCTAGTTGTGCCGCTGCATAGGCCAACGCATTTGGATCGTCTTTGTATTGTTCGTACACATCTGGGTAATTTTCACGCAACATAGCAATAGCTGTCGCAGTGCCACCCAGAGTACCCCCCGGAGCGTAGCGTAGAACACCACCATCAGCCATCATCTGTGGGGCGCGTGTGGCGGGGACTGGTGCTGCCATGTCCATACCCGTATTCTGGGCTACGTTTGTATTCGGTGCCATAGCACGTGCTGCACCCATAATGCCTTCTTGCGGCACACCTGCGGCTGTGACAACTTCTTCTGCTACGGTTGGCATGTCCATATTTTGCTGACGTTGGAAGTCATCACGCATACGTTTGCGGCGTTTAAGTTCACTCAGGACAAGAAACTGTGGTGCAGACCCTGTGGGAGCCTGCATTTCCTTCATCAGTGCGCTGTCTGGTAAGTCTTTTAAGCTGTCCTGTAACTCAATTATGTTCATGCTGATAGACCTTTATACAGACCAAGTGCCGATATACCTGCACCCAAGGCTTGTTGCACTGGGTTATAGCTAACCATACGCTGCTGCTCTACATTCGGCGTTACTGGCACACCGCGTAGGATACCTGCCATGCGTTCGTACTGTTGGATTGGGTAGTCACGCTGACGCTGGAAGTCTTCGTATGACAGATCAAGACGTGCCTGATCCTCTGCACGGATATCACGACCAACAGATTCAAGTAGCTGTGCGTTCTGGATTTCTGCTGCACGTTGACGCTCTCCAAGACCCGCAAGACTTTGACCAAGAGAGCCTACGTTCATGCCAAGTCCACCAAGACCCTGTGCCATTGTGTTTAACTGACCTGCGCCCTGCATCGCTGCTTGCTCTGCTGCAAGAGCCTGACCTGCGCCGAACTGACGAGATTGCTCTAATGCCTGTTGTACACGGCCTAACTCACTAGCCTCTGCTCCCTGAACACGACCAAGTTCACCTGCGCGACCTGCTTGAACACGAGCAAGTTCAGCACCGCGTAGTCTTTCCATTTCCATCTGGGCTGCGCGATCTTCGCCAAACATTCTAGCTGCTTGTTCAAACGCCTGTTGCTGCCCTGCTGCTTGAATGTCGCCCATCTGACGAGCCAAGCCTTCTTGAGCTAGGTAATCACCGACTGCCTGACGTGATCCGCCAAACGCGCCTGCTTGTACTGCTGCTGCATCACGACCTGCCTGCATTCTGTCGAAGTCTAGCTGGGCTTGCTGCTTCTGAACGTCCACAACATTCTGCATATATGGAGACATATACTGTCCCACTGACTCACCAGTGAACATATCAGGCTGTTGGAACTGATACTCATTATAGTTTGCTTCGCGAAACTTAGAGTATGGATCAAATTTACCAGTATCATACTCACCAATTCCACGCAGACGACCAATGCCCTCTTCAGCAAACCCAATACCTCTGCGGGTTACGTCCATACCTTCACGTTGGACACCCATACCCTCACGCTGCGCACCCATAGCCTCTTCCATGCCGGGAATGCCCTTCTGAGCAATGCCGCGAATCATGGCACGAGATGCTTGGATATCTCCGTACATTTCAGATGGCGCAATGCGCTCACCTTGATAGGGCTGATAGGTAGACTTCTGTTGGAAACCTGTGATGTTTCCTGTGTCATCGTAGATCGGCTGACTTAGGTCATCCGTAAAGGGCATAAGAGATTCTTCGGCACCCTGCAATAACCGACGAAAGTACGGATCAGCGTACTCAGGCAAGTTTGTTTGGCGCATTGTGCTGTCGGCTGGTGCCTGTGAACTACCTTTGCCCATTTTATAACTCCATTCGGTAGGCTATGTACTCAGGATAGAATCCATATTTTTTCAAAGCTCTACCCCAACCTTTTCTTCCATAGCCTTCTAGATGACTACAGTCTAACTCATTTGCGTATCGGCGCATAGTCTCGATCAACTGATCTTCCCATTCTTTCATGCGCGTCCCGCCTACCCAGTCTAAGGCCAAGGCTTTCCGTTGAGGATATACTATAAGTCGTGTAGTGAATGCAGCAATTACATCATCTTGCTCATCTATCACAACCCAAAGAACGTAAGTGCCATCGTAAATGCCGTCTAATATGTCTATCATTTCGGCTTTGTTATCTACTGTGGCTACCGCCTTCTTTAGTACTCTATCAACATCCTTCCATACATGGCCTACTGCCTCTGTCGGCACCAAGCTAACTCTCACTATCCCACCATTTGTTGGAGTTTCTCTGGAGCATCCTCTTCGGCACGGTTAACAATATCAAGGAATCCGCCGCCATATGCCTTCTCTAAAGCATCGGTGGTCTTCTTCCTCAAAACGAACTCCCCATCAGACAAGAGAACATCTTGCTCCCCCTCAAGTGTTGCAGGAACCATGTCGTCTACACCAGAACCATCGCCCGGCCCACGAACCATTCCCTTCTCACCTTCCTCAAAACGAGCGACAGTGTCATCTAGTTCTCCCGACTGCACTCGTCCGACAAGATCGCGTAGTGCGTCCTCACCGTACTTCTGAACAAACATAGCCAATGCTATCTCTGGCTGCTCAGACATTCCTTTAATTGCTTCGATGGCCTCAACAATGACATCTTTCTCGTTCATGCCGTTGTCTTCCATCATCTCATCTACTTCAGCTTCGCCACCTTCTTGCATGCGGCGTAGACCCATCAGACCACCATCTGCATAGTAGTATGGGTATTGTGGCACATAACCTGCAGGTGCAGGTGGACGTGTGTATTGGAAGTAAAGCCCTTCGCCGCCACCCGATGCAAACGGATCGGCACTCTGAGTTACCTGCATAGGACGCGGCATAGGTGGACGTGTGTCCTCATCTTCTGCTGCACGGTTCTTGTAGGCTTCTTCCATCATCTGTGCATCAGTCATAGTTTGACCAAGAAACGCAGCAGGTAATACGCCCGGAGCCAATGCGCCAGCAGCAGCTTGCTGCATGCCTTGTGAGGCAAGAAGCCCACCTTGTTCAGTTAAACTTGGAAACGCTTCAAGAAACTTAGGCTTTGCAAGCTCACCAATTCCAGTATTGATCCCTTGACCTGCTTCGATAGCTTTTGCACTAGCACTTCCAGTTAAACCACCAAGAATCTTACCACCAAGGAAAGATGTAAGTCCTGTCTTAATCCCATCCCCAAGATCACCAGTTTGCAGAAAAGAGCCAAGACCTGCGCCTATCCCCGCTAAACCAGCGGTGCCAACTGATGCACCAAGCGTTGCAAGAAAAGGCACAGAGCCAGAAGCCGCTAACGCAGGTAGACCAACACTCATTAACAGGGGCAGAACCATAACAATCTCCAGAAGTTCAATTGAACTTTAGCACTTATCCTTTACACGATCAATTCAAAGTGCGGTGCATCAATGAAAGGACGTTTTCCTTGCGAGCGGCGAAGGTCTGTGTAAGACATCATAGCGTCTTCCATAGAGCCATTCCACTCAGCTATATTATACGGGTAGCTGCTTCCCTTTACAGCCCAAGATGCTCCCCAACATACTTTAACACCACACGCTTCTGCGCCACTCTTCATGGCATCAGCGATCTCATCGTACAAATTTAGTTCCCATCTGTTCCCCGAACAGTAAGCCATAAGGTCTACTGCCAATCCATCAATATGCTTAGACTTCATAGTCTTTGACGCGCCCTTAGCTACCAATTCGCGTTGCTCTTCGATGGTTCTGAGTCCACAAATCACAGAGAAGTCCTGCTTGGTTACCCCGATGGCATGCTTAACAACTGCAACCATGCGCTCATCTACGCCCTCTAGCTTTGCCAAGCTACCTTTTCCTAGTTTGTATGCCATTATTTTTTACCCCCAAAGAATTTAGTTGCTGATCGCACACCAAAAGATGCAGCCACGATAACACCTAATGTATACTGATACCAATCAGGCATAGACTCTAGTGCCGCAAACCCATTCGTGACAGCACGTTCTGCCCATTCAAATGGTAGGAAGCATAAGATCAATGGTACGCTGAATAGTATTGTTAACCACTCGTCTTTCCACGAGTTCTGCGAACCCTGTGCCATCAGACGCTCCCAATCGGCTTCTGACGTAGCGGCACTTTTCATTATGGTCGCTTTCGCTTCCGCCTCTACAAGTTTGAGATTGGCTGCAGCCGCTTGTGCATCTGCTTTGCCTTTTAGCCATCCACCTGCCAGTTCAGCTATCGGCCCTATCAATGATTGAATCATACCATTACACTCCCATACATGGTCATCTCAACGCCAAGGACAAACTCAAGTAGCTTCACTACCAAGTGCGTAACTATGGCATCACTTGTCCACATCGTACTCCACCTTAGAGCTTGTCTGTGTTTGCGTTACAGTCGTCTTAGCTTCCTTACCCATCCAGATACCGAAGCAGCCAGTGAGTGCGCCCATGCAGACGCTGACCAGACCTGACTGAGCAACTGTGGGGTCGGGCAGTGTCATAAACCAAAGAACTGCCTTGTAAGTAAGGACAGTTACAGCCAACATCATAAGGCGTGGTACAATCTTCCAATCATCAACTACTGTGTGCGCCATTACTGACCTCCGAATCCACCAAACCTAGACATCAACATAGATGCAAACGGAGACTGCTGACCGCCGCCATATGCAAACGGTAAAGGTGGTTTAGGCATACCACCATAATTAGGTGGCAGATTTGTAGGCATCATTGGTTTGCCTTGAGGCATTGTAGCCCCACCGCCTTTACCACCGCCGCGCATAACCATGTCCATGCCACGTTGGTAGTCCATCTGCTGCGCTTGCTGTTGTGCAGCTTGATCTGCCATAGCCTGTGCCATGTCGTTGACCTGACGGCGTTCTGCTACGCTCATCATCTCCATAGGACGTGGGCCAAGACGTTGTGATCCACCTAGTGTTGCGTAGTTCTGCGCTGCGTATTGGAATGCAGGACTCATATCTGGTGCTTGTGAGTTTGCTGCCGCCGCCATGTAATATGGCATCTGACCCGCACCACGTTGAGATTCAAACACATCTAGTGCCGCACGGCGCATATCAGGAGTAACTGCTGGCTGCTGTGGCTGCTGCTGGCTTTTCATATACTCTTCGTAACGACGAAGATTTTCAGCGTATTGATCTGCTTGAGCCTGTGCATCTGTCGTATTCTTGAGTGCAGCTATTCCAGAAGGGCCATCATCACTTTTACCGACATTATCCATAAATGCTTTCTGTGCAGCCTTGGCTGCTTCAGTGGGTGGGCCAGTTACATTTAGCTTACTTGCTAAAGACTTAATGCCACCTGATATCTTATCCGCAAAAGATTGTTTCTTCGGAGCTGCGGGCTTTGGCTTTGGCTTTGGCTTTGGCTTTGGTTTATTTGCTGGATCATCTACTGAACCCATTCCAACTGGATCATACATTACAAAGTACCCCCGTCCATAGATTGTGGCATGGTCACAGTGATAGCTGTGTGCTTCTTAGTTTCGCCTGTCCAAGACTCGCCACAGTCTGGGCAGTTGCCGTCAGGATACGAGGCTATTTCTTCTGGTGTGTCCACCAAGTTATCACAGTTGTGGCACTGGATAGTATCCACGGATGTAGCAGGTCTCCAGCGACCACCATCGGGCATTGTAATTACTGTTTCATCAGACATGCGTCACCTATGTAGTTGTCACTGTCACGGAGCCAACGGCACCAGAGCCTGCTGATCCACGAGCATGTGGTGTGTTTTCTTGCGTAATCTTAACATATCCACCGTGGTTAAAGATAGCCCCAGTCTCTAAACCAGAGTCGTCTGTCTGCAAATCAGTAAAAACAGCGAATGTATTTCTCCCCTCACCGGGGTTCCTAGCTTGTTCGAGGTAGACTGAAAACGCCCTAACAACCTCTGTAAAGTACCGCACATCGTATTGTGATGGCGGTATGGGGAAGTATGGTACTGGTACTTTTCTGTCTGACATTACCGTCTACCATCTTGTCTTACATCCATGCGAGGAGAGCCAAGTCTCCATCCAACACCAGTGTTGCTAGATTCTACACGAAGAGCCATAGACCTGCCACGCAGCCTTACATAAACTTGGTTTGTAAACTGTTCTACTGGTACAGATGCTGTCTTAGAAACTGCATTGTCATCTTCTTGAAGATAAGCACCGCCGGGGAAGTTCCGCGCTTTCATTGTAAATGTTACCGAAGGCGAAGCCGCTGTAGAATTTCTAAACGTAACGTCTGGTATAACGCGACTTACAAACGAGAAGTTATTTCCGTCACCAATATCAAACTGGCTAGATTCAATATAAGCATTGATTGCAGATGCAGGAGCGGTACTCCCGTCATCAAATCCGTTTTCTTGGTAGTAAAGATACCCGTCTATACCAGCGGCTATTGGATAGTTTTCTACCCCACGATCAACCCACGCACCACGAGCCAATGTGCCATAGTACCAAATGTTTTGTTGGTAGTTATACACAACATACCGATCCACCGTGCTGCTGCCACCAGATGGATAGAACCACCATATTTCAGAAAACGCCGTGTTGGATGCGGCAAAAACTTTTTCGGCCTGACCATCGTTGAAATCACTAAACACATAATCTCTTACAGTGCATGGTAACTTCTGAACCGCGCCTGTGTATGTGTAGAACTCGTTTGCCCCCATCCAGAAGACATTGTCTTCGACAGCAACGGCAGAGTTTGGGCTTGCTATGGTGACATTCTCTGAGATCATGTTGATCCCAAATGTAAAGGGTGGCCCAAGATATTGCATGGTGTGAACAGATACATCTGTAAAGACAAGAATCTGCTGTCTGGTTTCAACCGCTGTGACAATGCGAGAACCTGACCCAACAAGAAGGTCACCCGCTGTGTTTGTCGTAGTTGGTCTCCAATCCAATACGTTCTCTTGATCTGAGAAACGAATAAGCAATGGGTCTTGTGTTGAGCTACCAAGAGGATTTGCCCCAAACGCTATGACATGCCTGTCAACATCAGATACTAAAATCTTTGCGGCTACAGTTGGTGCATCTATAGACCCAGCCAAATCAGAAATACTAACCGCTCTGGTATCTAATGCGCTGACCACTGACGCATCCCAGTAATAAATGCCACCGTTATACGGATTAATTATAAGGTCTTCACCAAAGTTATCATGCGACCACAAACGCAGTGTATCGGTTAGAGCATCAATAGTTGCCCCAGAACCCCAAGTGCCACGACCCCAAAATCCTGCGCCCCAGCCGTTACCAAAAATAGAAGTCTCAAGACCTGTGTTTATTTGATACGCACCTACAACAGAAGAACCGCCGTTACCTGTATCTGACCCATTAGCTGTTACGGCAACTGGAGTGTAGGTTCCATCAACGGTGATATCGGCAACGCTATCAACTTCACGAGCGGTGATGTAGTATGTGTCATCGTCAATTATCTCATCAATCTTATATTCTTGGTTCAGCACATCCGCTGTTATTGTGCCGCCTAAAGACACTGCACCGCTAAAGGTTACAAAGTCCCCCTCGACTGCACCATGATCTGTATCCGAAACAGTTATTACAGAAGAGCTTGCCGTTGCCGAAAAGGTAACGTCCCCCGCCGCTGTGGTCTCTCTAATCGGTGTGATATCGTAATAACCCTGACCTTCTTCGATGTAATACTTATCGCTTGTACCAACACCAAGGTAGTTATTTAGAGAGATTGTTTTCCAAGAATGCAAAGCACGGCAAGAACCAAGAAATGATTTAATACCTAGCTTTGTCCAGCCGCCAATCTTTTCAGGGTAGCCCATGCGAAACCGCACTTTGTCCATGTCATACCAGCCACCCTCATTGCTGTAAGATGTTGACTCTTTGTTTACCCCCGGTTGAAACTGTAGCTTTTGTAGAGGCATGTCATCACCTTTAGTTCAATTGAACTATTAAGAGTTTAGAGCAGTAAGATCATCCCAAACACTTTGGGCATGTGCAGCCGCGTCGAAAGCAACAGTGGCATCAGGATCATCAGAATTATCAGGGTCTGGGTCTGTCCAGCTATTCGCTGTCGCTTGTGTTGATAGGTAGCTTTCTAAATCAGCTTGAGATGTGATTTCTTCAATAGCTTCCGAAATGTCCGCGCCATCTTCAGAAATGCCAATCATAATATAGTCTTGTGGGGACGCAGTATCGGGGTCATGCACAGCATACATGCCACCAGTGGCTTGCGGCACACCAAACTTTAACCATGTCGGGATCGTACCTTCTGGAGTTAACCTATACTTTACAACTTTATGAGCCATCAGTTTGATCCTCTAATTGTGGGGTGTTTGTCAAAGATGTTTCGTCCAATATAGCAAATCCACGGCTTGCTGCAAAGTCACTTGGGCAATGCGCCCATTTTTCTGCGCAAGCCTCTAACCACGCTACCGTGTGGTGATGCTCTGGTGCCTTGCCTTGCTTGATTAGCTCATTTTCCCATTGAAGGTATGAATAGACTTCTGCTTGCGCCTGTGCCGCGTTGATGCCTAGATCAAACACATAGATTAAGTTACCTTCGTCTATGTTTCCGCCACGACTACGCGCTGCGTTTAGAGCCTGTTTCATGCAAGTCATAATGTGATACTTAACTTCTTCACGCTCGTAATCTTCTTCGGTCAGTTCGTCCTTGCCTATCTTCTTCATCAGGTTTTCATACTGATTGCTAAAGAAGTTTAGCTTGCGAACCGCACCTTCAACGTAGCCACGGGATGACGCAGCTTGCGCCTGCTTTTCATTGATCTTGATCTCAAGCATTTCGCGCTCAAGATCGTCCGTTTCGGTTTCTAGCTTGCGCTCTAACTTCTTGAGTTTAACTTCTTCCTTCTTCATGCGGAAGTAGCCTTCTTGCAAAGCCTGCTTAGTTTTTTCAATCTCTGCAAGGCTATGTTTAATAGAGCGGATCGGCGTAATCGCAGTAACGTCTAGTGTGACGCTCATCATCTGCGAGTGCGACTTGTAGAAGTTGCTAGATGCTTGCGCTATTGCAGGTGCTTTTTCCTGAATGTTTGCCAACATAGACTTATACTCAGGCTTCGCCGCTGGAAGCTGGATGTTAATGTCTGGCGTTATTGACGTTAGTTCTGTTCTTGTATCTTTTGGCAATTTTATTCCCCCTATTGTAAACCGCCATGCGCACCTGATGTTGCAGTTCCCGTTGATCTTGCTAAAGTTAAATCACCAAAATCTGATGCGTTGCCCGTAGACGCTATTGTTATCTGGTCAATATTGTTTACTTCCCCGCCGTCTGTACTCCCCAAAGCATACACACCCTTGGTGCTTCCTGATGTTGCCATACCACTGGCAAAACCCGTAGTTGCATCCCCAAAATCTGCGGCATTACCAGTTGACGCTATAGTGATATAGTCAAGATTTTGAAATCTAGGCGCAGAACCAGGGGAGGTATATGAACCACAAATTACACCTCTAGTTGACGAAGATAAACCAGCACTACTTCTACGAACACTTGTCAAGTCACCGAAATCAGTTGCGTTGCCAGTGCTTGATATAGTGACGTAATCTAAAATATTTGAAAAACCACTTGACGTTTCTCCACCACACCACACGCCCCTTGTGGGTGAAGCTAAAGCGGAAACACCGTAGCGACCATTGGTAAGATTGCCAAAATCAGCACCGTTGCCTGTTGTCGCTATAGTTATGTAATCAATGTTATTTTGCCACCCGCCATTGTAACCGCCGCCAGTCAAGCCGCGCGTTGAATTAGAGCAACCCATTTCTGATGTGTTATCTGGCGTATACGACATATCGCCAAAATCAATTGCGTTTCCAGTAGTGGCAATCGTTACATATTGTATTCTGTTTGTATTATCTCCACCAGAAAATATGCCTCTAGTAGCCGATCCAAAGCCACCCAAAAATCTATCACTCGCTATAAGATCGCCAAAATCTGTAGCATTCCCCGCTGAAACAATATTCACATAATCAATAATATTTGAATTACCACCAGCAAACAATGCATACTCTGGCGCAACATTACCTTGTGTAGGCCATTGATCAGCTTTTCTATAAGCCAATGCTTCTGCAAGTGACCACACTCCGTTTGCTGCACTATTTTCATATGGCTCTGTTGGTGGTGTCGGATTATTTGTTATAATGTTTCCTAGATAACGCTTAGGCATTATTAAATCCCCCCGTGGCAGTTGGATGCAGCGGCACTATCAGTTCCATAATAAGATGTCAGTGTACCAAAAGATGAAGCGTTCCCTGTGGTCGCAATAGTGACATAATCCATACTCTGTGCGCCAGCAGAGCCACCAAACCCAATTGCACGAGTCGCGCTAGACATACCTTGACCAATACGTCTTGCAACCGTTAGGTCACCAAAATCAGAAGCATTTCCTGTAGAAGCTATTGTAATATAATCAATATTGTTAAGATTATATGGTGGGTTGTTTGTATAACCACCCATAAACAAACCTCTTGTAGAACTCGACCCAGCCCCACGAAGCTGTTTAGCGTCTGTTAAGTCGCCAAAGTCAGTCATACTTCCAGTACTCGCAATAGTAGAATAATCTATTTTGTTTGTTGTGCTTGCTCCAGTAGGGTCGCCGCCGCCAAAAACCGCACGGGTTGTATTTGCAAGGCCAGCAAGAGTAGCACGAGCTTCTGTTAAAGTCCCAAAACTTGTAAAATTTCCAGCAGTAGCAATCGTACAGTAATCCATCTGATTGCTATGACCCGTTCCTACGTTGCCCCCTGCAATAATACCCCTAGTATCATTACTTGCCCCAGTACAAGCACCGTAAAGTCTAACTGTTAATTCACCAAACTCACTGGCATTCCCCAAAGTAGAAAATGTACCAAAACAAGTGGTTGTAGGATCAGCACTATTTCCACCCATTACATATCTGGTTGAGCTTCCAAACGCGCCTCCACCTGACCGTGCGGTATCTAATTCACCAAAATCGGTGCCGTTACCTAACGTAGAGATTATAACATATTCAATCCCTTGATAGTTTGTGAAACTTCCGCCCGTTCCAGCAAAAGCTAAACCAATGTCGCCTGTAAGTGGTGGAATAGGCCAAACACTAGCATTCTGATACTGCGTGGAGATGTTCCATACACCTTGAATATTGGGCATTATGAAAGTCCTCCGTGGGCAGATGAGCAGCCAGCAAGTTGCGCCCTTCCGACAGTTAAATCGCCAAAGTCTGCTGCATTACCTGTCGTATCAATTGTGACGTATTGAATTACATTTTTATCACCCAAAGACCCACCACCCCAAACGCCTCTTGTGTTTGATGATAATGCCGCCAGTTGATACTGTGTTCTTACCAGATCACCAAAGTCAGAACCATTGCCTGTGGTAGCTATGGTAATATAATCAATAGAGTCAAGGAACGAACCGTTAAAGGAACCACCAACTAAACCTCTTGTTGATGAGGAACACCCCGCCGTATATGAATAATTAGCAGATAGATCACCAAAATCAGTGGCATTCCCCGTAGATGCTATAGTTATGTATTCAATTACATTTGAATAGCTGCCCCTGAAACCACCCGCAAAAATGCCTCTTGTTGGTGAACTAAATGCTGCGTAAAATTCATTCTGCGCAGTTGTTCCATCGCCGAAGTCAATAGCGTTTCCAGTGCTTGCTATTGTTATATAATCTAAGACATTTGCATTGCCGCCGTCAGTTCCTGCCCCAAACACACCTCTTGTTGAGGAACTTAAACCAGAAAGACTACTTCTTCCCACCGTCAAGTCGCCAAAGTCTGACGCATTTCCTGCTGATGTAAATGTAACGTATTCTATGACATTTGTGTATGTAGTCCCACCACCAAAGACACCTCTAGTAACAGATGAGCATGCCCCTAAGTTTATTCTAGCTGCAGTCAAATCACCAAAGTCTGTAGCGTTGCCCGTTGTTGTAATGGTAATAGTGTCTATAACATTGGAGTATGAACCCGTTGTGCCACCACCAAACAAACCAATTTGCGGAACGTCTGGCGTTACACTCCCACTCGCATCACTCGCCACAGACCAGCCAAACGCATTGATCGCCCAGACGTTAAACGTATAGCTTGTGCCGTTGGTTAACCCAGTAACTGTAACGGGCGAAGAAGAACCAGTCGCACCATAAACTTTTGTGCTATCCTGCACTCTATATGCAGTAATTGGGGAGCCACCAACATTTTCTGGGCTTGTAAAGCTAACATTTACCTGTTGATCACCGCCAGAACCCCCCACATCGGTAGGTGCATCGGGTGCATTAAGCCCGTCTTGACCTATGAAGCCGCCTTTACCTTTAGCCATCTCTAATCTCCTTACGAGATTTCTTCGTAGCTCACTAGAACTTCTAAGTCACTCGCCGTGCCTGCTGTAGCAGTTATTGATGTATTCTCTTCCAAGTA
>Ga0208767_1001217_pt1 | contig 20540 bp, 40 predicted proteins | sample VirMetDEL_Mar_21_FD_184514 | JGI IMG/M metagenome (GOLD analysis project Ga0208767, IMG submission 184514) | Aqueous microbial communities from the Delaware River and Bay under freshwater to marine salinity gradient to study organic matter... | ecosystem: Environmental > Aquatic > Marine >... | reverse complement strand
TCGCCCCTCACGTACACCGCATGCTCAGGGCCCTCCAAGGAGCCGTACACGAGGCGTTTGCCTTCTTGCGTGGGGTGTGGTATGTCGAACGACTTTGAGGCAGCCCTGAACGTCCCGGTGACGGTAACGTTCCCTGATCCATCATCGGTAATTACCTGCTTCCAGCCTGCCATATCGTTCTATTATTTCGCCTCCTCCAGCTTCTGCAGTCTTGCAAATTCTTTTTCGAGTTTGTCAATAACTTTAGACACCGCAGGAGCGTCGGTTGCTTTAATGCTTACGCTCTTGAGCGCTTCCGTGAGGAAGTACACTTCGTTAATTTCTAGTTTCATGGTATATTAAATTAAGCTTGATCGCTGAGCTTATTTACGATCGCGCTAAGCAAAAATACATCTTTTCCATCGAACTTACAAGAAGAAAGGACTTTTAACAAAAAGTCCTTTTCTTGATCGGTAAATGATTCTTGCTTTCTTGGTTTAGAAAGAAGGCTCATTATGCGAAGTATATGTAGAAGTTGTCCCCTGAATCACAGTAAAGCGTGCCATCACCCGCAGTTGGAGCGCCTGAAGGGGCGCCGGTACCAAACGTCATCAATGAAACCCATCCTGCCGCGGTGGCCGTTCCTTGCTTGTAGATTTCAAACCCACCGAGCTTCTCAGTAGAGTTCCAAGCGATGACCGGGTCTTGGGTTGCGTCGCCAGTATGAATCAAGATACCACCTCCGTTAGCCGTGGCTTCGTCTGGAGAAGCAGTAGCTGCAAGCTCAATTTGCTTATCGTCAACGGAAATCGTTGTCGAGTTAATGGTGGTTGTCGTTCCATTAACAGTCAAGTTACCACCAACAGTAAGGTTAGATGTAATAGAGACACTGCTAGGGAGACCAATCTGAACAGATGCCGATTCAGTACCAGAACCAGTGACCTCAATCTCGTTGGTCGTACCAGTGATAGCGGCCACATAATCACCAGTGGTGCTTGTGCCGAGAACTACTGAGTTAGCCTGCACAGAGTTTACCGTCACGGCCCCCGTTGAGCCGAGAGAAATATCGCCGCTTATTGCATAGTTGTCAAACGAGTCAGTTCCATCATATATCAAGATATGCCCAGAAGCCGGAGAACTAATGTCAGTATCAGAGAGACCGGCCACCGTGCCTGAAGCTGGCGCGGTCCAGCTAAAGCTACCGTCACCATCCGAGGCGAGGTAATAACCGCTGGTTCCGTTGCCAGTAACGTTCAGCTCGTTGGCGCCAACAACGTTAGAGCCGATGTTAGTTCCGCTGATCGTGATGTTTGACGTACCATCAAAAGAAACGCCAGTCGCCGTAACATCACCAGACAAAGCAATCGTTCTGCCAGTTGCCAAAGCCGTAGCGGTAGCCGCGTTACCAGACGTATCTTGGTTACCAGTAGTATTGACACCGGGGAGGTTAATGTTCGCCGTACCATCAAATGATACGCCCCCGATAGTGCGTGCTGTTTCGAGCGCGGTTGCTGTACCGGCGTTACCAGTAGTGTCTTGAGCAATCGTTCCCGACGTCGATTCAACGACGACCTTTTTCCATCCAGCCATAGCTTAAAATTTTTTGAGAGTTTTTGTTTGTTGCAAATATATATAGAAAAATAATATCTATTTACGAGCTAACCCCGAAGAACAGTTCGTCAGATTGGTTCGCGTACAGACCCCCTTCCACGGCCGTGGGCTCGGACTGCGGCGTAAGCTTCAAAACACCGTCCACCTTTGTATCCCCCGCTACGTGGAACAGGCTCGAAGGGGAGGCGGTCCCTATGCCGACCCTATCGTTAGTCCCGTCGAAATAGGCCAGAGCCGCCAGACCGTTAGACTGTATGGTGAACCCGTACGTTGAAAGATCCGTCGTAGCGTTCGCGTCAAAGGTTAGGTCGTCGGTGATGTTCGTATCGGCGTCGTGAGAAAACTCAGTCCACGTCGTAAGGTCGCTTCCGAGCACGTACAGGGTAGCGTTAGAGTTAACGTACACGAACATACCCTCGCTCCTCCTATCCGTAGATATTGCGTCTCTGGCGGTGGTGTCGGCCACGGAGCGCAAGCCGCCCTTCCCGTAGGTGTCTACGTGAGTTGCGTACGTATCGGTAGAGTCCGTCGGTGAGACGAAACCGGTAATCGCTATGCCTCCAGATATCGCTGCCATGTTAGCTTACTTGTATGTTTATGGAGCCGCCGAGGACGTTCTTGGTTCTGTAAACCCTGTATGTGGTGTTTTGGCTGTAAGCATTCGTTACGCTAACAGTTCCGTAATACCACCCGTTCTCAACTTCTGAAAAGAACGCGTTGTCTGTACTGTCGGCCATAGCCACGGCAAGGTTTGTTGAGGTATCCTTAAAGCCAGTGGTGGCCGTAGGCGACCCGAAAGAGTCTGGCCAAGCGAAATACTTGTACCCGCCCGACGCGAAAGACTTTGTCCCTGTCTCTGTGCTAGTCAGAAGGCTGCTAGTTAACCCCTCTATTCCAGACTCGTCAAGAGTGGTAGAAGAGGAGGTTCCGTAATACATTCTCCAGTACCAGTTATAGGTTCTGTTTCGTGTAAGAGAATCTCCGTTAGAGTCCGTAGCTGTAACTGTAAACACGACGGAGCCGGGGCTGGTGAGCGTTATGGCAGAATGCGTTGCGGTGTACGGGGAGGCGCCGTAAGACAGGCCCGTGGCGATCGTTCCGGAGGCACCTCCAGAGTAAGTAATGCCCACAGAGGCTGCGGCGATGTTAGAGTCGTTGGTTGCGCTCCACGTAAACGTCCTGTTGGCGGCGAAAGAATCGCCTACCTCTATAGGCGTTGATTCGTTTGAAACTGAAAAAGCAGTAAAGCTAGGGGTTTGATACGGGTAAAGCAATCCGTCGAACATCTGTTGCAACGTTTTTGCATCGAAAGTAGAGCCCGCATCCCACCCACCAACAGCCTCAGGCATGGCCTCGGCGTTCGTGTATTTAAAAGAGCTCGAACCACCGCCAGAAGGTATGGCGGCCTTTACCTCAATGGAGTTGAACTGCTCTACTACAGTGGCGACAGTAGTGTTTCCTGAGGACACCGTAATTGATGCCCCCGGGGTCGTCGTGCTTACCGTTAATGTCGTTGCCTCTGCCATAGCTACGACTTAAGCGGAATATTCAGTGACGTCCTCGTTTACTACAAAAGAACCCCTAAGAATGGTTGTATGCGTGTCGTCGAGCCCTCCGTTCGCGGAGTCTGGTATCACGTACTGAAGGTCATAAACGTAACGGCCAGCGGCCACAGCTTTCATCGTGGTGTCCGCAATGTAGATGGTGACGTTTCCACTATCATCAACATTGTAAGTGTTACCTTCAGTTCCGTCGGACTTCATAGAACCTATAGTACCGCCTCCGGCGCCAGAGGGCCTGCCCTCCAAGGTGCTAAGTATCATGCCAGTGACCCCGTCGCTATCTGCGGCGTCCCTGACCTGCATGACGAAGGTGTACTGGCCCTGAATGAGCTCAAGCCCCGTGCCGGTCGAGTCCTTAAGCGTGACGACCATGTTAAACGTGTCACCCCTCCTGCAGGTGATGTTGAGCCGTTCAGATATGTCTAGGTTTATCTTCTTAGTGGCCATTATTCAAGTATGCTAAGTATGTCTGATTGATTGTTTTCTTCAGCCTCCTGAAGCTCGCCGCGCTGGCCCTGACGTTGAGATATCAATTTACTTTGCTTAGAAGCTTGGATGTCGACCCTGTCGTCCTTGCGGTCCTCTTTGAGCACCTCCAGCTTCTCCTTGAATTCCTGATCGTCCGTCTTAAAGCCAAGCGTAGCCTGAGCCTTAATCATCTCGATCTCTTTTCTCATCTGGTGTTTAGCCTGCTCCAACTGTATTTCGAGCTGGGCCTTGAGTTGCAACTCCTGAGCCTTCAGCTGCGCCTCCATCTGAAGCTCTTGCTGGCGGGCCTGCGAAGCGGCCTGAGCCGCTTGGGCCTGCTGCTCAGCTTGCATCTGAGAGTTCTGTTGCGCCATCTCCTGCTGCTTATCCATGCGTTTCTTTCGGCGCACGATAAGCAAACGCTCCGCTTGGTTGATGTCTTTCAGGTTACGGATGGCCACGGCGTCCTCAAGGTCTATCTCCTTTTGAGACAGGGCCATCTGTATGTTTTGCTCAAGGTATTGGCGCTCCTGATCCTCCATTTCTTTGCGGACTTGGACCCCGAAATTGAACATGGGGAGCTCGCTAAACGAGGACAGCACCTTCATGTTTTCGTTTCCGATAGCCCTCTGGTACGCTTGGAACACGATTGAGTCGGTCGGAAGTATCTGCAAACACTTCACGAGGTCCTCGCAGACGCGCTTAAACAAGAGCATCGCGGAGTTCGTGATGTCGTACGTGGCGTTATTGCCAGCCGCGATAGCCTGCTGCTGAACCCCGACCAGCGTGTCGCCCTTAGGCGTCGACGCGTCCATCATCTCGTTGATGCCCGTGGTGTCGCGGATCAACCCAAGGTAGTGGTTGTAAATACCGATTAGCTCGTTGATGTTGCGGATGCTGTTCGGGATCTGCTGGATAGGCGCCCCTTGGAAGCCGCCCTCTGGGTTCTTGCTTCTGTAGTAGAAGACACCCGTCTGTTCATAGATGTCGTGGAGCTCAAGGGGCTGCAGGTCGCCTCCCTTCCCGAGCTGTACGTTCTCCAACCCCTCAATGTCGATAATCAGCCCGTCTGGCTTTGCCTTGGCGATGGCCTGCTGGATCTTGAGGTGCGTGAGCTGCAGCATGTCCGCAAATCCTACGCAGCTATCCACCATCGACTTAGGCATCATGTTCCTAATGTTCGTGGCGGCCACGGAGTAAGACATGCGCGTGCGGCTGAGGTCGTGCATATTGCGGGGCATGTTGTTCTTCAGCCCGTACCCGATAATGAACTCGGTGCCCGGGATGTAGATGCCGCCGTACACGTTAACCATATCCATCTTGCGAGGGGTGCGCTTAAACACGCCTCCTTGGCGCTCCTTGTAGCTGTACCCTTCGTAGTAGAAATTAGTGTTTCCGTATCTGTTCTCCTTCTCCTCGAAGTACATGCAATCGACGCCCAAGAACTCAAAGTCTATAACCTCTATCGTATACTCGTCGTAACCGTACACGTTGCGCTCAAGGTGTGAGTCGTAGTAGCTCTGGTTGAGCTTGGACATATCGTACCCCTTGGTTCTAGCCGCGTGCTCTGCGATCTTCTTAAACTCCTCCTCCGTCATTTCCTCGTTCGCGTAGCGCCTGAGGTCCTGAATCTTCATGCGCTTGATGTGTCCGGCGTACACCAAATCGTCAAAAGATGGGTCTTCGGTGTAGCTATGAATGAACATAGCGGGGTCAACGTACTCAGTTACAATGCCATACGACGGGTCGTTATTTCTTTTTACGACCGCCATGCCGCAGGCGACGAGGTCGTTTACGCAGCGTCTGTACACGTTGTCGCTAAAGCTATTCCACTCTAGCGTCATGTTCGTGGCTATCTGGGCCGCTATCTCCGCGTCCGTCTTGATGTTCGTTTCGAGGAAGATTTCCGCTTCCTCAAGGGTGTCCGGCAGCTCGGCTGGGTCTTTATCCAGCACGAGGCCACCGGTCATGGCCTTTAGCTCTTCGAGCTGAGGCTTTATCTGAACCTGAGTCTTTATGCGATTCTTCTCCTTATCCTTCTCCGAAGAAGAGAGCGGGTCTACCGCCTCAAGATTAGGGTAGGGGTTTCTAGAGAGGATCTTGTTTACAATGATCCTCGCAAACTTAGGCAGGATAGGTACGGGAGTGTAGTCGAGGTTGACAAGGCTGCCGTCACCGCTGCTAGGGTCAAGAGACGTAAGTATTCTCTTGTAGATGCTAGTATCCTGAGTTCCGTTGGCGTAATCCCTGTTTCTTTCAAACAGCTTAGCTCTCTTTTTATACATAGAGCCGGAGTCCTGTATCTTACCCCACTGGTTCTCTATAGCCTTGGCGTAGTCCAGCCCATACTTCTTAGAAGCCTTCTTCTCTTGTGAAGCTAACGGGTCTGGAAAACTACGGGACTTATTTCTTTCGTTGCTATGCATTACCGTGGCGGCATTTTTGCAAATATAGAAATAATAGGATTCTTAGCCGATCGGGTTATATCTGCGGAAAAATTTCTTCTCGTCAAACTTTACAACCTCCTTTTTCTTTGCCTTTTGGGCGGCTAGTAGCGCAAGCCCCGAGCTTATCGTAAGGTCAAACTTGGTTCTGTCGTTTATTTTAAAACCTATCCAATCCTCAAGCGTGCTGTTAAAATACATCTTTCCCATGTCTCCGGTCTCACGATGAAACCCAACATGGTCGTGGATGTAAGCTTCTATGGCGTGGGCGTGAGCTTGGATGACGTCTTGCGAGTTTGAAGGTATACCCTTCGTCTTTGTTTTTATAGAGCTGTTAGCTGCGGTGAGGTGGGCTGGCCTATCCATAAGGTAGCCGTCATAACCCCTTGATTCAAAGTACCTTGCAATCCCGTACTTGTTGTTTTCAATTAACACAGGGTACCCATAAAAGACGGCAGCCATAAGCACGTCTTCGTAGAAGATTTTAGCTAAAGGCGGGCGGGACGCATACTCCACTACAAACATGTTCGATGGGTGCTCCATATGGAACTTGTTGTAAAGGTGTAGCGCTCCCTTAGAACCGCGTCCGTCGACGGTGGCGTCAAGGTCATAAGAGTCGACCCCGCCTACCCCCAGCTCTGCATTAGGTGCTACGCGTTTTCCTCGATCAAATTTCTTTTGATTCTGGATCTCTTTAGGCGGCATCCACGCCACCTTAAACCGGCCCTTAGGGTCTGGCTTAAATACTACTTCCGTGTCCTTTTGCCCGTTCTTCCAAACGAAGTTCCCTACAACTATAGGGTTTGGGTATAGGTCGTCGTTATGCTGTATCTGCTCGTATATCTTGCCGATGTTGAATAGGCTTCCGTCGATACTATCCCTGAAGGCTTCGTCGGTGGTAAATGGGAACTGGCGCGTTACCTCGTTTAGCTCCGAGGGGTCAGACTTGAGGCTCTCCCTTTCGTTTTTGAGATACGTCTTTGCGCCTTGAACAACACTATCGCCGTCAAGACCGTCCACAGGGTGATCAGGGTCATCAACGATGGGTCGTCCGTGTTTGTCAAAAAATCCTTCAAGTGATTCATATGCGGGTATAAATAATCGGTACAGTCCTGTTCGGGTCCTACCGTTTGCGTTTCTTTCTTCCGGATTCGAATCCCTCCACAATTCCTTGTATTCCTTCCCACCCTTGTCCATCGGGTTCACCGTACTCCCAACCATGGCCTTTCCCACGATTTTTCTTCCGACGATCAAACATGTCCGCTGAATCCTCCAAGCGTCCCTTATGTCTGTAGGTTTTTCCCATTTTCCAGCTTCGTCTAAATAGAGTATGTGGAGCTTCTCCCCATCATACGCGTTGTTAGTAGTGTTCTTCCAGTTAATTACCGTATTAAGAGCCTCTCCCGTCTGCGCAGTCTTATTCTTCTTCGTGATTCTCTTACTCGGCTCGCGAAAAGCCAGCTCCATGCGTGGGTTAGTGGTACCATCCTGTATAGGTTTAAAGAAGAAGGGGTAGTGGCGGAACATTTGCACCACCTTCTTCATGAATATATTTTCTTGCGCGTCCTTACCAGTCTTGGACTGGATTCCTAGGAGTTTGTCTTTGACCTGCGTCGCTTCATCTAGAAGCACAGCGGAGCAGATATTAGTATATCCGCTACGCCTGCACTTCGTATACAACTGGCCAATACATCGCGGATCCGCCTCACACGCGGCTAAATGTAAGAAAATATTTCTTTGGAACTCTAAAAAGTCAGGATAACCAACGTCCATCTTGGTCCATTGGAGCATCATATAGTGCCTCCCGGTTATATAAACAGGCCTACCCGCATTATAAAACCAAAAGCCCTCACGCCTACGGCGAAATTCCTCCTCGATATACGGAGAAAACTTCTGTCGAAACTCCCTTGGCATCTCCCCCCACTCATCCATAGACTTAATACGAGACAGTTCCTGAGGCATAGGAACCCTCTCCCACACCTGCATGTCGTCTGGCTTTCCATATCCCGCAATTTCTTCCTCGGGAGGCTGAGCGGGAAGCATAATGAGTAGTGAACCAAGTTCAATAAGTTCACCTTTCGTACCCTTGGGACAAATTGAGACAGCAGGCGCATCATAATATTCTATGTTTACTAGGGAGGACATCAGAAAACCTGACCGTACCGATTGCTTCTAAAGCTCGGGGCGCCAGTCTTAGGGGTCTTAAGCTCCATGTACTTGCCACACGGACATTTAATGTCGTGGTAAGCCCCTTCAGATCCGAACTTAATAGTGACGCCGCTTTTAGCTTCCTCGTGGTCCTTACACTCGCAGATGTAATCAGCCATGGTTAGCGACCTTGAGATTTGTACGGCTTCTTGTAGTACTTCGACGTCTTAATGTTTGACGTACGGGTCTTGGCGTGAACCCCTTTTCTTCTGACGCGCTTTTTGATCAGCGTTTGAGTTTGTTGTTTCATGTCAATTTAATTTAGTACCCCCGACAGGACTCGAACCTGTAACCGTTTGCTTAGAAGGCAAATGCTCTCTCCAGTTGAGCTACGAGGGCGTTCCCTCACCTGCTCCTCCTAACGGAGGGGCGGTTGTTGGCTCTATTCTTAGATTCAGGCTGCTTCTCAGTTCTGTCAGACGACCCTACATGCGCTTCGTCGAGACCGTCCCCGTTCCCGTACGTCCCCTTGCGGCGGTTGATACGGTTGAGGTTAGCCCTGTACTTCTTGGCTTTGCCGCCGCTGCCGTACTTGGCGTATTCCTCTTTGTAGTCTCTTTTCTTGAGCTTCATGGTACAAATATAATAAATTGTTGGGGCGGTGGGACTTGAACCCACGACTTCCTGTGTATAAGACAGACGCTCTAACCAACTGAACTACGCCCCAGTGTGATTGCCCTATTATGCGTAGAGGGCCGCCTGACGAAAAAAGAAGCTTAATCCTCGAACTCGTCGTTCCAAGATTCCTCCCAGAACTTAAAGTCTTGTTTATTCATTTGGTACACTATTTCTTGCCAATCATTTAGAGAATCTTTCAGCGAAACCTCCGCTGTAGTCTTTTGCTTGTTCGATCTCTCCATTTGTCTGTAGGTCTTTTATCATTTGCTCCAACCGTTGCCTTTCAAGCAACAGTTCCTTGCAGTCTATAGCAGTTTGTTTAATGGACTGCAGCTCGGCCTTACGTGCCGAACCGCCAGCCTCAGGGTCTACCGGCTTCCGAACCTCGTCGATCATATTGTTGATCGCCACCTCCATGCTGCCCATAAGGCGCTCGGCGGCTTCAATCGTTGTGAACTTCTTCTTCGACATAGAGAATATCTTCTGCGCGAACTCTAAAGTACTTATTACCGTCTATAGTTATCTCGTAATCCCTGTTCTTTTTTAATCCCACGACGTCACCCTTTTTGAGCCCTAGTTCGTCGGTAGAAGCGCATTCAAACGCCACCTTGGCTTTTCTAACTGGGGATTCTACGAGCTTCACCACCTCTATAAGGTCTGATTGCTTTCCGGGGGAGCCCTCATCTACCGGAGAGAGTAACGTCCACCCCGCCAAGGGCTTGATTTCGCCCTTTTTGTTCTTATACGCTATGGCTTGGTTGTTAACCGTGTTTACGGGGTCATACCTTACCAAATAGTGGTTTTCGTGCCCCGTTAGCGGCTGGCCCTCATTAAGCACCACCAAATGATGGAAATAGAGGGTGTCGCCCTCCTCGGCCCCGGTATCGTGTTTTAAAGGAGAAGCGACTACGGGGCCCTCAGTGACCCTATGCTCGAAAGCGTTGAACTTGCTGTCCACGTAGAGCTCCAAACCGCCGTCCGTGACGATAGTATCATTGAGCTTCTTTTCTAGCTCAACGACAAAGAGATCCAATGTCTTCATGAATTAAAAATTGCAGTCATACTCGATGATGCAGGGCATTTCGTCTACCGACTTCCATAACACCTGCGAGTCGTCTTTCTGATGCAAATATATCAAGTATCTCTTTTTCCCGTGCCTATAAAGGTGCTCTTCGTCCATTACTATGGTGGAAACCTCACCGTTCCCCGCGCGCATCCCTACAAAATAAGCCATGGCATCCTTCGGGTCTCTCCCGATGATGATCTTCCTAATAATTCCGTCCATTTTAGTTTAGTGATATGCCGAGCCCTTTTATTAGGTCGTCTATATCTGGGTCTTCAAACGTGTCCGTCATGAAGTCCTTAATGATGTCGAGCTCAGCTTTGTTTTCTAAATTATAGTGAAACAGCGCTTTCATACGGCTGGTTTCGTCCGTTTCTGGCTCAAGGACGCCGATAACGATGCAAGACATTACCTTGTCCTCCATATCGTATTTAGCGACTATTTCCTTGAAGTTTAAGGCCATTTCTTGCACCTCGAACCAAAAACTCTCCTCATAAATGCTATCTTCGTGTTCTTCCATGATGCTATGCCTAAAAGTTTAGTAGATAAGAAAAAGCTCTTTAGAGATTTTTCTCCGTTGAATCAAAGGTACGTAAAAAGAAACTACCTCAAGAACATACGTGTCGCCACCTCTAACTTTTGTTCGGACCACGACATGTTCGAAAGGGAGCTTAATTTTTTGCTATGGGCGTACGATCTAGAGTTCTTTACGCTACGCTACGCGGCAGATAAGTACGAGTATTCTGAGAAGAAGCTGGCCGAGCGCATAGTATACCCCCTCGTTAAAGAGGGGTACATATACAAGCATTTCGATAGACTGACCCCGTCGGACACGCTAGAATCTCACCTTTTCAGGGAAGAGACCAAGTATAACTACCGCGTGCGATATGCTATAACGCAAAAGGCCCGCTTGTTAGTGCAGGCCTTCTACAGATACTTAGAGTCGATGTGATCAGTCGAACATCACTTCGTAATACGTCTTCCCGTTATCGTCTCTGCAAGCTTTGAGGCACCTCTTACGATTATGCCCATCATAAACATAAGAGACGTGCACCCAATCAGGATTATCTGAATCGCCAAACTCCCAAATGAGCTGATCAAACTCCAGATTGTCTTTAATCCAGTTGAAGATCTGAGCGTTCGTACAACCTCCGTATACGTCTGCGTCGAGATCGAGTGCTCTTCCCTCCACATGCTGACTGCGGCTTGAGCCACCGATCGCAGTGTTGAGCTCGGCCGACCTATAGCCTGAAGACACGTATATAGGGTTTCCGAAAGCCTCCCTAAGAGGTTGAAATACGTTGACCGCAACTTGGCGGAGATTTTCTGTAGTCCATTCATCTGGCGTGTTATCTATGCCGAGTCGCTTTGCGGTGGTGCTTTTAATCACTTCCGCGAGCGTCAGGTTTTTAGAAAGATTCATTACTTACCGCCCCCGTAAGTGGCTCTGTACTTTTTGACAAGAGGGGTGGCGGCTGGGGTCCCCTTAACCTTTGCGATCTCGCCTTCGAGCTTGGCTCTAGCGGCAGCTTCAGGTGAAGAGTAGGTTTTCGGAGGGGTTTTGCCGCCCATATTGAAAGAAGCCTTGGTGTCGGCCATTCCTAGGGCCTTCCCTATCGCCCCTCTGTTCTTAGCTTTAGCCACGGTCTTGCCGTTGGCCGTGACCTTAACTTTCTTCTGGCTGCCAGCGGCGTCTTTCTTTACCGTGACTTTTGGTGTGTTTGGCATGGTGTTAACAGTTTTTTACACTCTAAAATTTGGATGTTCCGAAAATCCACCTTACAATGAGATCAGGAAACAGCTCAAAGTTACAAAAACCAGTATAATTCAATCGTTATGAAGAAGTTTCAAAAAACCCTCCTCCTCGGCGCAGCTTTCGGAATCATGTGCCTGTTCATTGATGACGAAGCCGCGGTGAACAACCGCCTCATCATCCGTAGCAACTCAGCTCAAATGACGGACATTGTTGCCGCAGTGAACCACCTCAACTCACCAATGCCGTGGGAGCGTAAATAATAGAAGTCTAAGAAAAGAAAAAGGGGCTCGCGCCCCTTTTTTTTATCTGCCTCTTTTCAAGAGTTTCATTCCAGACATGCCCTTGGCGAAATCCGTATTAAATTTCCCTTGAATATTTTCTGGTTTTCCCGTAGGGTAGTAATTCTGATAAACTGCACGCGCTGGGGCAATATTACCAGTGGCCCTACCCTCCAGAAACTTCCTAATGTCAATGCCTTCTGAGTCAAGGGCCATGTCGTAGAGATCGTCAGAAGAGATGTCTTTCCAATCTTTACGACCTTTGGCCATAAGGGCAAGCCTAAGGTTTGTTTCTTGATCGTCCCACCCTTTTTCTTTTTGAATGTCTCTAGCAAACGCCCCAAAAGACTGATCTCTTTGTTGACCGATATCGTACGCCACTGACTCTAGCGTCGCAGGATCTTGAACCACTGACCACTTTTTGTCGTAATTATCGCGGGTCATAATAGACTTAGGCCTGTCGTATGTAAAGCGGTTGTTGCGGAGCTGCTCGTATAGTATGTTGCGCTGAGGGGACGGACCGCCTTCCCTTCTTTCCCCGGGAGGGATAAGCTCCTTATCTATGTCTTGACCGACCCTTGGGCGCCTTGGGTCGAGCGGGACCATGTCCTCTGGGCGTTCTGGAACATCTTCTTGAACCACCTCCCTTCTTGGCTCGCCTCCACCAACGTCGCTGTATCTCTCGCCGTACCCTACTGGAGCCATACCTGCGCCCGCTTGGGTCGTCTCGCTGGCCAATCTGGTGCCGAGAAGATCCCCTTTGATCGGGTCTCCGCTAAGTATCTCGGCCCCGCCCATTCTACTCGGTCTTTCTTCCGCTGGGGGCTCACTCGTGGCTCTCTTCAGGGCCGCGATCAGCGCCTCGGTGTCTTCGCCTCCTTCGCCGCCTGTGGCGCCTCCGTTCTCGAACTTCATCCCGTACTTCGCCTTAAGGTAGTTTCTAAGGCGGTCTTTTTTACTTCTTAGCTTCATTAGGTTGTGGCTACGAATATTTCTACGTCAACGTCGGCTGAGTTAGCCTGCGCTTTGATTTCATCTATGGCCGCCAACGTGGCGGTGTTGCTGTTTGACGCGTAAGCGTCCATAAGGCTGTTATTCATCATGAAGGTCCCGTCTGGCTCCAACTTCAGCATGTACTCCTCAGAGCTCCCTGAAATACGCAGGGTGACGTAGTTGGTATCGTCCAAATTCGTGATCCGGAGGTACTCCGTGGTTGCGTCTTCGAACTGTCCGGCGTCCACTGCCGTACCAAACTTAACGATGGACACTTCAGACGCGGTAGGCACCGTAACGATGCGGTTGTCTGTCTGGTTAATCCCAGAGATAGACATCACGTTCTCAGAACCGCGGTCTTTGCCGTTGAGGGTGACCTCCTCCTTTATTGTCACTGTAATAGTTGCCATTATCTGCGTTTTCTCTTAAGGACTCTCATCCCGTTTTTACCGTAAACGTCGGCTTGGCCGAAATCCCCCGATTCCACATCTTCTGGTGGGGTTATGGCGTCGCCGATGGTCTGTGCTGCGTCGAGGGCCTTCTTGGCCTTCCTTGCTTTATTCAATGCGTCAAGGGCTTTGGGTGCCGCGCCCTTCAAAGCGCCCCCGATCCCTGAAACACCCTGCCCGATAGCCGGCGCTGCGCCTGCCGTTGCCACGGTGGCCGCCGCTACGGCCGCAATCTTACCCGCCCTCTTAAGCTTAGCCCTGTTCACCTCTTGCAGATACTTCAAGCGGTCCTGCTCTTTGGGTGAGATCTTACCGTCGAACTCCCGAGACTTCTTTCTGAGCTCTCTCAGCTCCTTTCTGTCGAATCCTCCCCCGCTTCCGGGCATGTCGGCAAACCTCTTTTCAAGGTTGAACTTGTCTTTAGCGGAATCTACCGCCGCGCCAACTCTGGAAGCCATGTTTGCCATGAGGCAAATATACTTATTTGTGTTTAAAGTACTCTACTTGGCGTAAACGCCTAGCAGCCCCCAGCCTAGAGGCGTAAGGACCGCCTAAATTCTTGCCCTCTTTGCTCTTTACGTAGTACCCGTCCTTCTTTTTAACGATCATGGCACAGCTATCCTCGCGTTTAAACATTAAAACCGAATCAAACATCCAAAAAAACAATCTTAACAGCCTTTTTTCATGATTGCTTCGATATCGCAAAGGTATAAACAAAAATTTGAAAAGTCAAGATTCAAGCAAAACTTTAAGTGAACCGCCTAAAGCACTGTTTTTACGATATTTAAGGGTCATTTAAGTAAACACGCCCCAAAAACCCGCAAAAAATCGTGAGAAATACCGATCGTGGGGATTATATGTATATGTGAACGTGCGCGCGTTGAATCCGAAACGGATTCCAAAACCCCCTCCCCCTCAAACTCTTACGAGTTTGCGCTAACTTTTCAGCTTTTTCCCCCTGACTTTCAGTCAGTTAGAGCCGATTGGTTGAACCGATGGTCGAAGCGAAGCTTGGTAACGTGTTGGACCGAAGGTCGGAACAATCCCTTACCTAAAGGTAAACTCCAACATCTTCCACCCCTTAACGGGGTGACTCTGCCAAGTTCTGTTAACTATTCAATACTTCGTATTGAGGTTTGAAATCCAACACAAAAATTCCCTTGGCGGAGCGGCGTAGGTACACCGAACACCACGTAGCCAACTTGTTGGCTTCCTGTGAGTTCCGAGATTTGGCTCAAGGATTACTTACAAGTAAGTAATAAATTCGGTCAAAGTAGAGTTGTAGGAAGAAAGAGAAGGGAAGTCTATGACTTCTCTTCCTTCCTACTAACTCCTAATCGGTTTTGAGAAGTCGCCGATTGGGTTAACCTTCAAACTTCATCTCCGATGAACAAGTTCAATTTCAACGACTGCCGCAAAGCGGCAAACCAAGCCATCTTCCGTCCAACCGCAGAGCGGAAGCAGGAAGCAGTGAAACTGCTGATGGAGGCCATCAACTTCATCAATGACCTCGAAGAGGTCAAAGCGGCAAAGCCAAAGGCCAAGCGTCGTCGTAAGACGACGAAGCGGGCCACCCCACAGCAACGAGTTGCTGACAAGCAGGAGAAGGCCTTCCACGGCAAGGCAGACACCCCCGTGAAGCCTTCTTCGAAGGCTAAGACGGCTTCAGTAGAAGCCGCTAAAGCATCTCTGCAAGAGATGGATGAGAAGCGGGCTTTGGCTAAAGCCAAGAAGGTGGCCGTCAAGAAGGTGGCTCGCGGTGTTCAACCAAAGGTTGAAGACGACTCTCGCATTGCTTCCTTGGAAGCAAAGATTGAGGCTCTGACTGCGGCCCTCGCAGTGCATATGCAGTCAGCCCTGCCTGTGAATGCTAACGAAGTTAGCATTGAAGAATTGCCATTCCAACTCTAAATTCATCTACGATGAACTTCTACGATTATTTTGAGTCAGTCCCCGTCTTCCTGTGTGCTCTCGCAGTTGTGCCTTGTGCGGCCTACGTGATTTGGGACGCCATCGACTTCTTCGTCAACGGCTAAACCATTAGAGAGTCCGTATATATACTCTCTCTGAACGTAGTGAAGAGAGTATATATACTGGACACTCTTTGACAAACATTTTTCAAACTTCAATTCATCAACCTATGCAGACCTTTGCAGACATCCGCCGTCAGCTGATTGCTGACATCCTCGACAGCCACCTCTCCTTCGACGCAGTGCGTGCTTGCGCTGAGTGGGACGAACTCACCTGCCTTGAGCAGATGACCCTTGAGGATTTGATTGATATGTAATATCAATTCAAGGTACACTGACGAGGCTTAAGTAGCCGAAACACCACTTTAGTGGTGTCTGTATCAAACTTCAAACTTCATCTACGATGAAAAAATACCCAAACGGCTACCTGCCCAAGATTGTGCACCACATTACCAAAGGTAACTGGGACAAGGTGCAGTTTTTCTACGACCGCCAACTCGAACACTACGGGCCTCTCACGGAGGCTGATTGCTCAGTGATGGGCAATTTGTTTCAACAGGCATTCAAGGTACACTGACGAGCCTTGAGTAGGCGAAACACCACGAAAGTGGTGTCTGTATCAAACTTCAAACCTCATCTACGATGACAAAAGACGACATCCGTGACGTGGCTATCCTCGTCACCGAGCAACTGCTCGACAATGCCCCGCATCTCTTGGGCGAATGTGTCCTTGAGGTGCGCGATGAATTCGGTGGCCTCACATACACAGCCGAAACTTTTGAACTTCAAGATTGCATCTTCGATGCACTTACCAAAACTCTCAAGCAATGAAAATCGAATCTCTTTACTTCCTCATCCAAAGCGGTGAGGGCTTCAGCGTCCGCCCAGACGGATACCTTACCTATGTAGGCGACGGCTACGCCGTTGGTGGTGTGAAGGGCGGCAAGGTCTTCACGATGGCAAACGAAATTCTTTCGTTCAATGTGTTCTCCGCTCAAATGGCTCGGCTTGCGTCATACTTACCCGACGAATCACAAGTGATTGGCGGATGGGTTGACGATGGAATCGTCTACCTTGAGGTCTCCGACATCATCAAGTCAAAGTCGGTTGCCCTCGAACTCGCAGAAGCGCGCGGCGAGAAGGCCATCTACGACTTTGCTAACGCAAAATCCATCGAGGTATGAACCTTTACCGAGCATACTTCTACTATGGTAGAGACCGAGACGATTGGATGTCGCGCGACTTCGCGGCCCACGACCTCACGAGCGCACTCGATCGAGCCACGCACATGGTGCCTTACGGCTACAACCTTTGGAAGGTCGAACTTGCCGAAGACAAAGAATTTTCATTCAACAAATTCATCAAATGATTCAAGCCCTTTTGTACGCCAACGTAGGCTTGGCGGTGTCCGTGCTCGGCACGGGAATGTTCATGCTCATCAGCATGATTATCGAAATGTTCAACGCTGAAAATCAGTGAATTACAATGTCAAACTTCAATAAACACTTCAACCCGTTCCGCGGCCTGTCCTTGGACGAACTCATCGAATCTTACCTGTACTTTTCTGCCGTCGAAGACAGCGAAGCGGTCTCCCTTGTGGGTGACGCGTACAACGAGGACATCTACATGGACTTGCGTGATTTCGGCATCGGAACTGCCGACTTCCCCGAATAGAGAGTGTTAGTATATATACTCTCTCTGAACGTAGTGAAGAGAGTATATATACAACACCTCTCAAATGTCAAACTTCAAACCTCTACCACAATGGTAAAAGACAATTTTTTCCAACGCCCCGTCGGTGCGGCGGTGCTCTACCTCAACGACTTCCACTTCGGTCGAAACCTCTCCGTGCTCAACCAAGCCGCTCGGCTTGTGCCTGACGACGTGAAGGGATTTGCCTCTCTCGTAGCAAATACTCCTAACATCAGTGCAGACCAAGTTCAGGACATCATCAACCTGCTCTACGACTACGCAAATGACGCGGTGGGCGGACGGCTCAAAAACCCAAAGGGATGAGATTCGAACACGAATTCAAGACACAAACGCCAAGAGGCAGTGTTGTGTGCGCCAAGATTTGGTTAGACCCTGACATCGGTTATGGTGGAGGGTACGAAATTTGGGATGAAGCCACGGGTGGCAACCGCATCTATGTGGAAGGTGCGCTCGAAACAGAGGACTCCTCTGACGGAGAAGGCAACGAAGCTGTCGTGCTCACAGGGTACGACGGATGCTACGAACTACCCGAATACATCATCAATGCCCTCGAAGAGAAGGGCGTAATCATTGACCTATGAACAGCAAAGACATCTTCAACATCATCATCGAACTCTCCCGTATGCAAGAGGCGGAGCTTGTCAAGCACAACAAGTCCCTTGCGGAGCAGTTGTCAAAGAACGACAAGCCATCTACGTTTAACCTTTCAAAGAGCAAGCAATGAACATCTACGAGAAAGCCGTTGCAGGGTTAGCCCTTGCGGCGCATGACTCCTCCATCGTTCAGCAATCAGCCGAAGACGTCGGTGTGTGGATTTTGGTGTGGAACCACGACCTGCTCGATACCCACTACTTCCGCATCCACGACGAAGAGATTACTTGGTGGGCAGAATACTACGACGAACAACAAAACGAAAAGCAATGAAAGAAACAACATCAATCACACTAATGGACAACCAAGTAGCCGTGTTCGACTTCAACACACGGGAGGTTGACATCGTGACTATCGACAACCTCGATGAAGTAGAGGACTTGGAGGAAGCCCTCGAACAACTCGGATACAACACATCACAAATCGCATACATGGCATGAAGAACGTAAAGAAAATGACGAACGACGAGTTCATGAGCCATCTCATGACGGGGTACAACAACCACGGCCCACTCGTGCAAATGGTAGTCCTCGACTGCCTTCAACGTGGCCTCGACCACTACATCTCACACAAAGATGAAATCCTCGCCGCCGACAAGGCAGACCGAGAAGCAGGCAAGATGTCTTTCATCAACATGAAAGCATGGGTGTCATGCTGTGAAGAAACTATGCAACGAATCGAAGACAAATACTCATGAAACTACCACTGAACATCGACACCGAGGTGTTGCTCGACGTGAGCATCGCCCTCAACGAGAGAACCGCATCCAATCAAAGCGGTTACGTTAACCTCGTTAATGTGTGCAGAAAGCACGGGTTGAACTACTTCCAAATCAACGACATCATAGCGCGTGTAGAGTCAGACCTAACGGACATGATTGTTGAGTGCATCGAAGAGAACGCAGAGAATGGTTAATTGAAGTTTGACCAAGAGGGGTGGCGTGTAACGTCACGCCCCCCTCGACCCATCCCCTCTCAATCTATTTGGAACATTACCTTGTCAGGTGTGGTGGGGTAGCCAGTCATCAACGATGATTAAGTCGGGGCGATTGGGAGGGTAGTCATGTTGACCCGTTATGGCTATCAATGACTGACGGCTCGGAAAGACGAGCATCGCTTTTCAAGGGAGCGCAGTCGGTGCGTACACTCGATCGAGTGGCAGTTGTGTTCGAATCCCAACCTCCCTTCTATTAGTCGGCGGACGTTAAACGCATATTACTAAAGTGGCCTCACCCAAAAGCGCGTGGATGAGGATGAGGCCGAGATATATTCCATGCCACCCGATACCCTGTGGGCAGTTAACAATCAGGGGAGAGGATGGGCAAGGGGAGCAATGCCACTGAACGGGTGACAAATAGACGTTCAGGCCCCACCCAACCTCGACCTCCCTTCTATATAGGCAGAGAATCCCGATGGTCGGGCGGCGTTAAGCCATTCATCGCGTCGTTATTGATACGCCATGTGGCTGGCATATTGCGTATCCAACGAGGTTCGAATCCTCCTCTGCCTACTTATGTGTGAGTGTATATACACCTTCTGAGTTTACGAAGAAGGTGATATACACGAACACTTCAACTCAAATTCAAACTTCAATTCAATTCAACATGAAACAATATGCAGTAATCCACGCTGTCGCAGGACTCTTCGAAGGGTACTCCGACACAAATTGCGATTTCTTTCCTACAAGGGAGGCCGCAGAGAAGCACATCAAGCAATTCCTCGACGACTACCGAGAGGACGAGATGTGTGTCAACATCGAACACCAAGAAGGCGGTGATGCCGAGGTGACTATGACTCGTGACTACGAGGACTACCACGCTTGCGTCCCATCAGACATGGAGCATGACGATTGGGTTGCCGAGAACGGCGACGATTGTAGTGTCGAGGTCTTCCGCATCATCGAGATTGACAATGCCTACCGCAAAGACACAACCGAGTCATGTTGGATGACGTGGGACCAACAGGATACTACTCAAGCATGGGACTACTACCCCTTGTGTATGTCCTTGGTGGCTCGTGTATCAAGCGACGTGATTGACAACGACCCATCGGTTCACGGCCTCGAACAACTCACCGAGTTCACCAACGCTGTGTACTACAGCGACCATGCCTTCATCGACGTGGACGACTACGTGATGCACGCTTTCCGTATCCCCAAACCACAAAGTGTCAAATGAAAACGCCTCAAAGTGTAAAATGGAATCACAATCTGTGATGTCAAAAACCATCATTAACCTCTAATTTGAGCTATAAAGGCGGAAATATACATCATGAACAACACAATCAACTTTGACGACGAGCAAAAGCAAGAGCTAATCAATCGTATCAGCGACGTGCTCAACGAGACAGGTGCATACTCCGCCCTGTACAAGCTACTCGTTGTCAGCGAAGAGGTGATGCTTCACTCCGACATGGAGAACCTCGCCGAAGAACTCGAAGAATTTATTTTTAACTACACACAAATCGAAGAAGATGACTAAAGCTGAATTGATTGACGCAATGGCGGAATACCCCGACGACGCACTCGTAGTAATCGAGGTACACGACACCATGTTGGCCGAAGACCTCTACGACTTCACGTTTGACGCTGTACATATGAGTGGATTTGCAACTCAAAAACCTCAATACGAACTGCGGCTCACCGCTATCAATCACCACGAAACAATTAATTGGTAATGAACATCGAAGACATCATCAAGTACGAAGAGGGTAGGCTCAACGATGCCCAAACCCTGCGCCTTTTCTCCAACCTCATTCGGTCGGGTGCGGTGTGGGGAT
>Ga0208767_1001216_pt1 | contig 20544 bp, 14 predicted proteins | sample VirMetDEL_Mar_21_FD_184514 | JGI IMG/M metagenome (GOLD analysis project Ga0208767, IMG submission 184514) | Aqueous microbial communities from the Delaware River and Bay under freshwater to marine salinity gradient to study organic matter... | ecosystem: Environmental > Aquatic > Marine >... | reverse complement strand
TCTCCGACTGATCTTGAAAAATTTACAAACTACTACAACGGCGACACTTCCGACTATTAATTTTCAACACAAGGAAAACTTATGATTAGTTATTCAAACGGCCCACTTGGCCTTAACGTTTTTCAAAAAAAAGAAAAGGAATGTCCTTTTTCAAAAATTCCGTCATTGGACACTCGTGTTTCAATGGCTCCTAAACGCGAATCGCTAAAATCCACACAACACACAATTGCTCCTGCTTATAACAAAGGTGCTTATCAAGTTATTAGCAAGGATTGTATCAAAGACATAGGGAGATAATATGTTATTCACAGCACTTAAAAAATACGCAGACTTTACTGGAAGAGCAAATAGACAAGAATATTGGGGATTGTTTTTATTTATTTTTATTGCTTCATTCGTTGCAACTATTCTCGATTTAATGTTTTATGCTACAGTTGAGATAGGTCCGTTTTATTTTATATTAATACTAGGGGTTTTTATTCCGTCAATTGCAACATTAGCAAGACGCAATCGAGATGCAGGATGGAGCCAGTGGGCATTTATTTTGGTATTCATTCCACTTGTTAATCTTATCTATTATATTGTTATCGGGTGCGTACCGACAAAGGAAAAATAAAATGACAGACGACACCGTAGCTACGATTGCGCCTGCCTATAACAAAGGTGCATATCAGGTTATCAGCAAAGATTGTATTAAAGACATTGATCGATAGGAGAAATAAATGAAAGTAATTAGTATGAACCTTCGCAAAAAAGACTTTGTGAATCACGCACGCACTTTATTCGGTGAGGACCGTGTGACCATTACTCGTCCGGAGGCAGGGATTGTCCGTGATGAATTGGGCATCAAGTCTACTCCGTCATGGCTTCGCAAACTCAAAACGGATAACCGTGGTGAGTATTGGTTGCCTGCCGAGGATGGCACGTATGGTAATGCCACGGAATCCTCGGCAGCAGTTCCAGCATCACATACCACCGTTGCGATGGCCCCGTCTGCTATCGGTGTGATGGATCAACAGGACAGTTATGTACCTGAACGATTCAATGGTTATGTCCCTTGGGGTAACTACAGTACGGTTCAGTCCGTGATTAAGGCTGGTATCTTTTATCCAATCTTTATCACGGGTATGTCCGGTAACGGTAAAACTCTGATGGTGAAAGAGGTGTGTGCCAAACTCAAACGTGAATACGTTCGTGCGAACATCACCATCGAGACTGATGAGGATGATTTGATCGGTGGTTTCCGTTTGATTAACGGTGAGACTGTATGGCATGATGGTCCTGTGGTGACTGCCATGAAACGTGGTGCTGTTCTTCTCCTCGATGAGATTGATCTTGCATCCAACAAGATCATGGCACTGCAACCCGTGCTAGAAGGTTCGTCTATCTATCTCAAAAAGATTGGTAAATGGATTCATCCTGAACCTGGGTTCACCGTGATTGCGACTGCGAACACTAAAGGTCAAGGTTCGGACGATGGTCGATTTATCGGCACCAACGTTCTTAACGAGGCCTTTCTTGAGAGGTTCCCTGTGACCATCGAACAGTCTTATCCGACTGCCAAGATGGAAACTAAGATGCTCGTAAACGAGTTGGCAAAACACGACCTGAAGGACGACAGTTTTGTGGACAATCTGATTAAGTGGGCTGACGTTATTCGTAAAACGTTTATGGAAGGTGGTTGCGATGAGATTATCTCAACTCGCCGTCTGGTTCACATTATCGGTGCCTACAGTATCTTTAAGGACAAAATGACTGCCATTCAATTGACCGTCAATCGTTTTGATACCGAGACTAAGGAATCTTTCCTTGACCTCTATACCAAGATTGACGCTGGTGTGGATGTCACGAGTATAAACGAATCATCTCAGGACGATGATGATGACGATGGTGAGGAACTACCTTTCTAGTTCGGGCAAGTATTCTTTATCGTTAGTTAAAGAAACCCAGCTTCGGCTGGGTTTTTTTATGCCTGGACGAAGCTAGAACGCAACTGTAAGTCATTGATTTTTATAATAAATAGTAGATGGAGATACTATATAAATGAGTTTTTTAGGACATGATGGAACTATATTTGCCGTTGGCGTAGTTGAAGATAGGCACGATCCAGAAAAATTAGGCCGAGTTCGTGTTCGCTGGTTAGGTATTCATACCGAAGACAAACAAAAGATTCTCACTAAAGACCTTCCATGGTCTCAAGTAGTTCAGCCAACTTCCGGAAATACACAAGCTGGTGTAGGTACAAATTCTAATATTTTAGAAGGCACTTGGGTTGTTGGATTTGCTAAAGATGTAGACTTACTGCAAGATTGGATGGTAATGGGTATTTTACCTGGTATGAATACTCGAACATCTTATCGTGGAGGTAAGACTTCTGGTGATACCATTGAAGATTCTACCTTCGGTGCAATACCTTATGCGAGAGCCTGGAATAAGGCTAGAGGCGATTTAAAGGAAATACAAGAGAGTTATGATTCTAAAACTCCAAATTCTGCAAAATCATATATCGATTACGAAAAGGGATTCTATGATCCTACTATAGATTTAAGAAACGTACCATTTCCTCCTTCGGCTGCAAGTTATGGAAATCCAGTAGCAAGTCATACATGGACTCCTCCTGTAGATGCTCCTGGAGATATTACTCCAAATGATCCTGATAAAAGAATAACTCGTGTACCAAACTACTCTGATGCTGGTGGTGGAGATCATCCTAATTTAAGTGATTTGGATCCTTATGATGTTGCATTGTGGGAATATCTAGGTCGTCCTCCTGTTCCTTTTACAAGAGCAACACATTCTGATTTACTTCATTTTCTCTTTAGAACTACTCGTAGACTTACAGCAGATAGAAGATTCAAGCCTGGTTGGATAGATTTTGGTACTTTTAGATGGCCAGATGCTAATACTTATTATGAGCCTGGTAACGATGAAGAACCTGAGGGTATAAAGCAACGCAGAGATTTTTATGGAAACTATGTTGATAAAGATAAAGGTCGTGAAGGTGTTATCTTTTCTACAGGTTATCTAGAACCAAACTATTGGTCAGAAGATCGTGAGTATGGTGCTGTTGGTGGAACTTATGGTCCAGCGTTTCCTGTCACAAGAGATATGCCTGTATACATTGATGCTGCTGATGCAGGTCTTGCTGGTATTTCTCCAAACGATACACGAGCAGGATGGGGACAAGGATCGGGTGAAGAAACAGGATACTGGTCACTAGAAGGTGAAGATTTCCGTGTACCAAATCCTCGTGTACGATGGGTTCGCAAAGAACATCTTACTCCTACAGAACGTCAAACTGTTATGGAGTTATTCATGGGCGGTCATTACGGTACTGGTGTTTATAACATTAGTGATCCTGATGAGGGCCGTCAAGACATTAGTTGGAATAATGTAAAAGAATCTGATTTGGTTGTTATACCAACACCAGATACAAATCCATTAGCAATGGGAGGCATTCCTATTGAATTTACTGATGGTGTGCTTGTAACTACAAAGTCAAGTTTGTGGGCCGATTCTACAACTTATTTTTCTGATCCTAATTTGTCACGAGGCGAACCTGCCAAACCACTATTACAGGCAGGTGACATTGTGCAGATTGCGGGATGCCGTGGAATCCAAGAAATTAATGGTCGTATCTTTCGTGTAATGTCTTGTTCGGACAATGGAACTTTCTTTGATATCACACTTGGAACTATGGATGGCAAGGTATGGTCAGGCCCTGGAAAAATTAGTTGGAAACACGTTCCAGATCAGTTAGGAGAGTATGCTATAGAGGCTGCTGATGTCGTACCAGACCCTCCGTTCTCGAAGTACCTGGGGGGAGGAGTAGTCATTCCACACAACCCACATTGGTCACTCTGTTGGAAGGCCGACATGAGAGAACGTCAAATCAATATTGGTTCTCCAGATCCAGAAACAGGTCTCAACGCAATGCATTGGAATCAACCAACAGGTGATTATAATGCTCGTTATCCCTATAACAATGTTTATGAGTCCGAGTCCGGACATATTATGGAATATGATGATACTCCTGGTGCAGAACGTATCCATCAAATGCATCGTTCGGGAACTCATTATGAAATAGATCACAATGGAACTCGGACAAACTATGTGAAGGGCGACAACTACGACATTCGTTTACATGATGACTATATGTACGTCAAAGGAAAAGTTGTACACACTTTTGATGACGAGGTAATGATTCGTTATAATGATCGTGCAGATATTTCTGCTGCTTGGAAATTACAGTTATGGTCTGGTGGTGATATTGATATTCATTCCAAACGTAATATTAACTTTAAGGCAGATGGTGATATTAACTTCCAGGCTGACGGTCATATTAATCTTCACGGTACGGGAGTAACTCCAGAACAAACTGAAGATTATCGTGCTGGATCCAGAAATGCAAAAGAGAGATCCAAGATTCGTATGAAGGCTGCACACGTTCAAATAGAAGCAATTGGTGATGAAACTAAACCAAAGGCTTATGGTATCTTCATGCAATCAAATCAAGCACCAATTGGCGTTAAGACATTAATGGAAGGAGATCAAGGAAATATTCATGTTGCAGCTGCCAATAACATGGATTTAACTGCATGGAATAATTTTTATCGAAGTACTGTTGAAGGACATATTGAAGATACTGCAAAAGGAAGTTTCTTTGCCAATTCTCAAACTGGTAATATGAATTTATCCGCATCACTGGGTGATGCTTTGTTGACTGGTGGTGCAAACACTCACATCAAAGCTTGTTTACTTGTTCAGATTGCTGGAACACAAACTCTCGTCCAGTATGGCGCTAATCCAGCTACAGCTGCTGTTGGAAAATATGCCTATATTCCAGAAACAATAGAATTGCTTTCTATTGATTTGCCGAACCCAAGACCCGCTGTTGGTACAAGCGTTTCAACATTGGCGCTCAATGCAAATGATACTGAACTTGGAGTTGGAGGAGAGAACATTCGTAATCTCCACGACACAATTGATAATCTGCAAAAAGGATTAAGTGCTTACGTCACAAAGAAATATCCTTCATCAGCAGAGAAAAAAGAATATCTGTTTGACCAAAGTGAAATGGTTAGAACAGGTGTAAGCACTAAAACTTTAGAAGCTCCATGGAATGGTTATGAAGATCACAATAAAACTATTCTACCATTAGGCCCGGAAAAAGATCGTAAACCTGATCCGAATCCTGCTGCTTGTTGAGGAGCTTAAACTTTAATTAGGAGAAAAAAATGTTAAACAAATTGATTGAAAAAGTAAAAGACCGAGAAATGAATATGGGACTTCTTATGGTTGTTATTGGAATTTTAATTTGGATTATTCCAGTCAAACTCGTTTTAACTTTATTTGTAATTTATGGATTGGTACAAATCTTCTGGAAGAAAGAAGAAAAGATTAGAGACATTCATCATCACCACCATCATAATGGAAATAATGGTAATGGTAAAAAGAAAGTAAGGAAGAAAGCTAATGGCTAAAAAGGCAGCTCAACAAAACAAAATTGAACCTGTAAAGAAAAGAACGTCAATTGGTTGTTCTGTTAGGTCTCGGCCAAAGAATAAAAACAAAAGACGTAACTTTAAAAAGTATAGAGGCCAGGGAAAGTAGATAAATATTACTAATGGCTACTGTACAATACAACGAAGGATTTGATGACGCAGAATCCGTAAATAATAGTCCTAGAAGTACGTTTATACACAAGGACTTAAACTTGTTCTTTACAAGAAATCCCGTAACTAGCGATGTTTCGGTAGTGACGGATGTGCAAGCCATAAAACGTTCTGTTCGTAATTTAGTATTATTAAATCCAGGAGAAAAACCATTTCATCCTGAAATTGGCACAGGCATTCGTGGTGCATTATTTGAAAATGTTACTCCTCCAATTAGAGAGCTCATTAGAAACAGAATAGTTGAAGTTTTAACAATTTATGAACCAAGAATAAGTGTAGAGGAAGTGACCTTTAACGATCCAGACAATCAGAGATTGGACAATAATGAGTTAAATTGTTCTATATCATTTTCCATAAAAAATTCACCAAACCAATTAGAAGAAGTTGAAATTATGCTTCAGAGAATACGATAATGGCAGCCGGAATAAACACCAAGGGCAAATTACAAGTTACTGAACTTGACTTTGACAGTATTAAAGAAAATTTAAAAACTTATCTTAAAGGTCAATCTAATTTTACTGATTATGACTTTGAAGGTTCAGGTATGAATATTCTGTTAGATACTCTTGCATATAATACTCATTACAATGCAATTTTAGCAAATATGTTAGCTAACGAAATGTTCTTAGATACTGCTCAGAAAAGAAACTCAGTAACTTCTCACGCAAAGGCATTAGGTTATACTGTAAATTCTGTAAAGGCAGCTACTGCGTATCTGAAGGTTCAAGTAAATGATGCCTCAACAACTAGTTTAACAATGCCTGAGGGATATTCTTTTAGTACAACGATTAACGGAATAACTTATCAATTCGTAAATACTTCTGAAAGAACAATTCAACCAACTTCTGGAATTTATGTTTTCGGTGGAGACACGGGCATTCCTGTTTATGAAGGTACTTGGGTTACAACTAGATTTACTGTTAATCTAAATGATGCAGATCAAAAATTTATTATACCCAACGACAATGTTGATACTTCGACTTTAAAAGTTTTAGTTCAAAAAAGTTCTTCTGATGTTACTACTACGTCATTTAATCGAGCAAGTTCCTTAGTCGATATCACAAGCACAACCAACGCTTACTTTGTACAAGAAACTGTAGACGGAGACCAAGAAGTTTATTTCGGAGATGGTATATTAGGTTCTGCATTGATCGATGGCAACATTGTTATTTTGAAGTATATTGTTACAAACCCAGAAGAAGCTAATGGAGCAAATTCATTTACAGCTAACAACAATATTTCTGGATTTAATGACATTAGTGTTACTACGGTTTCTGCTGCTAGTGGCGGTGCAGTTGCTGAAAATTTAGATTCTATTAGACTTAATGCTCCATTCAATTATGCTGCTCAAAACAGAACAGTAACTTCTAGAGATTATGCTACAATTGTTCCAACCATTTATCCAAACGTAGAGTCAATTTCTGTTTGGGGTGGAGAATATGCAGATCCACCAGTTTATGGAAAAGTCTATATTAGTATTCGGCCTAAGGCAGGAAATACTTTAACAGAATCAACTAAGACTACAATTGTCAATTCTTTAGAAAATTATAATGTAGCTTCAGTAACTCCGGTTATTTTAGATCCTGAAACTACAAAAATTATTCCTACAGTAGATTTTAAATTCAACAACACAGTTACGTCAAAATCGAAAGAAGATTTGGCAGCTTTAATTACATCAGCAATCTCGACATATTCTGATGATAGTTTAGAAAAACACGAATCGATATTCCGTTATTCAAAGTTTATTTCTTTAATAGATGATGTTGATCCTTCAATTCTTTCAAACATCACGAAGATTAAAATGAGTAAAACTTTTTTGCCCACTTTAGGTAAGGCAACAAAATATACAATTAATTATGAGAACGCAATCTATAATCCTCATGCGGGTCATATGGCAATGACTACAGGAACATCAGCTGGTGGTGTAGTAACTTCTTCTGGATTTAAGTATACAGGAGATACTAACGTTTACTATTATGAAGATGATGGTGAAGGTAATATTAAAGCTTATTATATCTCTGGAACAAATAAAGTTTATAAGTCTGCTGCTGTGGGCACAATTGATTATATCAATGGTAAGATAGTTTTGTCAAGTGAAAATTATGCGTCAGTAGAAAATTATGATGGAATAACACAAAATCAAATTCGTATTACAGTTGTTCCAAGTTCGAATGATATTGTTCCTGTGCGAAATCAAATTCTAGAGATCGACACTTATAATTTATCGGTATCAGGAACAGCAGATAGTATTGCTGCTGGATCTTCTGATGGTGGAACGCAATATAGCACATCAAGTTCTTATAACTAATGGCCACAATCTATAGTAAAGTATCTACTCAGGTTGCAGATCAACAACCTGATTTTGTTAGAGCCGATCATCCAGGAGTTTTAGAGTTTCTAAAGGCTTACTATGAGTTTTTAGAATCTGCTGAATTAAAACTCAAGGACTTTGGTTCAGTAGATTCTATTTTATTTGAGCAAGGAACAACCACATATATTATATTAGAGGATACTAACAGATATCGAACAGGAGAATCGAATAATATTCTTCTAGAAGATTATGATACTGTAGGCGGTTCTCGTATTAGAAGTGTGGGTGCTTTTGTTAATGGCGAAACAATCATAGGACAAACATCTAAAGCAACATCAACAATTAGAACCGAAGATATTAATAATGGGTCTCGATTGTTTATTTCATCACAAAACAAATTTATTTTGGGTGAACAGATTGTTGGACAAACATCTGGAGCTACGGCATATATTGTAAGCTATACTGCTAATCCAGTTCAGAATGTCATGCAACTTCTACAGTATATGGATGTTGATGATACCATTGATGCTTTCTTTTTACAATTTAAAGAAGCATTTATGAGAACTATTCCAGATAAACTAGCAGATGGATTAGATAAAAGAAATCTTCTTAAAAATATTAAAGACCTCTATAGATCAAAGGGTTCTAAGAAAGGTCACGAATTATTCTTTCGTGTCTTATTGAATGAAGATGCAGATTTATATCTACCAACAAAAGACCTACTAAGAGTTTCTGATGGTAAATGGTCTGACGATACCATTTTAAGAATATATGCTACAAACGATACCATATTAATGGAAGATGCTAATGATTCAAGTGAAATTTTCTTACTTATGGAAGATGGCTCACAAATCTTACAAGAAGATAGTGTAAGTGGTACTGATATTTTGACTCGTGTTGTTGGACAAACAATCACACAAAACTCCGTATCAGACTTATCTATTCTTTCTGGTGGAGCATATTTCAATCAAGGTTATAGTGCTATCAATAAAGCTACAGCTGTAGTTGATAGTGCATTTCAATATAAACTCGGTGGAGAAACCGTTACAGAACTTGTACTTAATCCTGGTAGTATAGACGGAACATTTTTTGAAGGACATACAATAACATCCGTAGACAATACTGATGAAAATTTAACTATCTCGGGTAAAATTTCTTCCATTTTACAATCAGCAGATGTTGATGCTACAACTTATCAAGTAAGTCAATATTTTACAACTTCAGATTCTTTGTCTGTAAGCTCAGATACAGGTAACGACGGCATAACATCAATATCATCAGTTACCTCGGGAACTATTAATCAGATTATTGTCGATGATCCCGGCACAGATTATGAGATTGGAGATCAACTTGTAGTAACAAATACTAATACAAATGGTACTTCACTAGCAGGAGAAGTTTCTATTGTTAATGGTGGTTTTATTCCTGAAGATGGGACACTCACTGGAGAGTTTAGAATTACATTAGAAGATGGTACATCTGGAGCTCCAGGAGAGATGTTATTAGAAGAATCTTCCTTTACCTATGAAACTCCAACTGGTGTGTTTAACATCGGAGAAACTATTACAGGATTAACTTCGGGTGCAACAGGAACTGTTATTGAAGTTCACCTTGACATTAAACAAGTATTATATAAAGTAGAAAGTGGAACATTTACATTAGGCGAAAGTATTTTAGGTTCTACTAGTGGATATAAAGTAGTTATATTAACAAACACAGCTGATGTCTTTATCGCAAACGAAGATGATAGTGAAATGGAATCTACTGATAGATTCGTAATGGAAGGTGAAACTGTAAGAGGAGATACATATGATGGTTCTGTAATTGTTCAAGAATCAGGAACTGGTATAGGAGACATTACGGACGTTCGTGTTACATCTATTGGATATGGTTATACTTCATTACCAACAATAACTGTCAGTTCTGTCCAAGGTATTAATGGTACTGTAAAGGCCAAGGGTACTAATGTTGGTAAAATAGCATCTATTAATGTTGTTAATCAGGGTATGCATTATACGGATCAAGATTCTTTGAAGATTTTAGCAACTTCAAATTTCTTGTGTACTGCTATCACTGGAGGATTTACTCTTAATGAAACTGTTACTGGATTAACATCAGGTGCAACAGCTAGATTTAAATCTCAAGATACTCCGACAGGTATTTTTAAGTTAGATCAGTTAAGTATAACACCATTTATTCCTGGAGAATTTATCGTAGGGTCATCGTCATCTCAGGTAGCAAGAGTTGACTCTTATGTAAAAACAAACATTCCCGGTAAAATTGGAACTGTCGTTAATAGAACAGGAAAATTTATTGGTCAGGACGGATTTATTTCAGATTCTTCCAAGAAAATTCAAGATAGTTATTACTGGCAAGATTATTCATATGTAGTTAAGACTGCTTCTTCGATTGTTGATTGGAGAGATGAGTTACTTTCCACAGTTCACCCGGCCGGGTGGGCTGTATTTGGACAAGTAGATATTTCTTCCAGAATAAGCCAACTTGCAAACATCACATCAGTTACTGGTCTTGGTTCTATCTTTAGTCTTATTTGGCCAGCATTGTTTGGTATGCGTTTAGGTACGGAAGATCAGAATCCTCTTAATCCATCACCAATGGCAGAAGCCAATGAACCGGGTGATAAGCAGAGACTTTATGATCCTGCCTTACAAGTAACGGCCGGCACTGCGTTTACTTTATATGAAACAATTACTGGTGGCACTTCTGGTGCAACTGGTCTGGTCCAAGAAGATACTACAACAGATGAAGGTATTAGAATTGTAACTTATGAACCTGTCTCTGGTATATTCCAGGCATCTGAAACAATTGTGGGTGGAACATCTGGAGAAACTTCAACTACAATTGAAGTGTTTGGTTTGAGAGGTAAACGAGATAGAACATTATATCATAAGATGGAAATTGACTATCAGCTCAATACTTCAGGTTTAGCTGGACTTGGCGGACCAACATATGATAACCTTACCGACTTTATGTTTGCTAAGAGTATGACTGAATCTAATGCGGACACAATGACATTTAGAAGTCATAATGTTTATGCTGTACAGATACCGTTTAGTACATTGAATGGGAACATCAACAATTCAGTTACTACTATTACGGTGACCGATGCAACCGATTACCCAACTTCAGGTACTATTCAGATCGGCAGTGAACTGATAGATTACACAGGCAAATCAGCTAATGATTTAACCGGCTGTACAAGAGGTGCTTATTCTACAACGCCAGCATCTCATACATCCGGTGATCGTTTGGATTCAGTCAGATGGGGTATTGACCAAGATCAGAGTTCTGGTTATAGAATTATGGATTGGGTCAAAGACTATCAGGGAAACAATATATCTATTGGAGATTTTACAAATTTCCCAAAACACAAAAATCATATTACACCTCCAACCGAGGTTACTCTCTATAAGACCTAAGGAGTCCTTATAAATAATAGAGATAAATATTTTTAGGAAATAATGCTATGTCAGCAATCGTAACAAATAAATTTAGAATCAACAACGCTCTTCAGTTCTTTGAGTCATTTGGAGAAGCAACACCTACAGTATACTATCTCTTTGTGGGTCGTCCTCAGGCTTTTGGATCAGGTACTGGAGGTGGTACAGATACAGCACCACCAACACCTGTGGATAATACTGTTAGTGAAACCATGTTCTATCGTGACATGATTGCGGCAAAGAAAATTACCTCAAGTGATGTTTCTTATGTCGTGCCTCGTCATGATTGGGTAACGGGTACAGTATATGACTACTATCGTGGTGATTACGGAGCAACAGTAAACGCATCTACAGTAACACTTGTTGGTGGCGGAACAGATCCTTTTGCAACAACGGCAAAAATGTTTGTTCGTTCTTCTGCAAACAATGTCTACAAGTGTATGTGGAATAATGGTGGTGTAGCTTCTACAATAGAACCAACCGGAACATCAACTAGTGAACTTACAACTGCTGATGGTTACGTTTGGAAATATATGTATACTTTGACTGCTACAGAACTTACAGATTTTCTCACAACAGATTTCATGGCAGTGCACACAGACGGCACCGTGTCTTCAGCTGCTACAGATGGTGCAGTAAGACATTATCATGTTGCTACTGGTGGGGCAGGATATTCTGACGGAACATATGCCACACAATCATTACATGGTGACGGTTCTTCAGCTACATTTACAGTTACTGTTTCGGGTGGATCAGTAACTTCTGTTGTTTCTGTTGCAGAAGGTTCAGGTTATACTTTTGCTGATCCTAAGATTGACTCTATTGCAGGTATTGGTACTCCTTCAGCTTCTGCTATTGTTACTCCAATTATTGGTCCAAAAGGCGGCCATGGATATGATGCAATTGAAGAACTCGGTGGATTTTATGTAATGACAAATACAACTCTTAGTGGTACAGCCGGCTCTGGTGATTTTGTCGTAGACCAAGATTTTCGTCGAATTGGTGTTGTTCGTGATCCATTTGATTATGGAACAACTACAATTTGTAGTGCTGATACTCGTAGTGCTCTTAAATCAGTAACGTTTAGTGGTACACCAGGTTCGTTTGTAAATGATGAGGTAATTACTGGAGGCACTTCTGGCGCTAAAGGATTAGTCGTAGATTATGATGCTTCAACTAAGGTTCTTAAATACATTCAAACAGAATGGACTGGTGTTGATGCAAACGGTGATAAAACTGATTTTAGTGTTTCAGAAACAATTACAAGTGCTAGTGCAGCAACAGGCACAGTATCCGCAGTAAACAATCCAGAGATTGATTATTATAGTGGAGATATTATTTACATTGAAAACCGTGCTCCAATTGTTCGTGCTGCGGATCAGACAGAAAATATAAAGCTAATCATTGAGTTTTAATAAAGGATAGAATATGCCAGCCAAGACTAACTTTAATGTAAGTCCTTATTGGGACGATTTCTCAAAAGAGGATGATTTTTATCGAGTATTGTTTCGACCAGGATATGCGGTCCAAGCAAGAGAATTAACTTCTCTACAAAGTCTTCTTCAAAATCAAATTGAACAGTTTGGTAATCATATCTTTAAAGAGGGAACAATTGTTATTCCTGGTAGTGTTGGTTACGACAGTAAATATTATGCTTTAAAGTTACAATCAACATTTGGCGCTGGTACAGTTTCTACTTATCTATCACAATATGATGGTGCAATTATTACTGGAGCAACATCAGGAGTAACTGCAAAAGTTATTGGATATTCTGCCGCAGATGCTACGACTGGCGATCCTGATACTCTTTTTGTTAAGTATTTAACTACTGGTTCAGATAACTCTACAGTTACTTTTACTGATGGAGAAAACATTTCAGCTGATAAAGCAATTTCTTCCTATTCTTCTGGAGTTGTTTCAGCTACATCTGCTGCTACAAGTGCAAACGCAACTGGATCTGCTGTAAAAGTTCTTGCGGGCATTTATTTTGTCCGAGGGTTCATGGTACAAAATACAGAACAAACGATTGTTCTAGACAAATATACAAATACACCATCATATCGAGTTGGTTGGACAGTAACAGAAACACTTGTTACACCTGAAGCTGATAATTCTCTTTTAGACAACGCTCAAGGTTCATCAAACTATGCCGCAGCTGGTGCTCACAGATTAAAGCTTACATTAACACTCACAAAGAAATCACTTACAGCAACAGATGATTCTAACTTTATTGAGTTAGTTAGAGTTAATTCTGGTGTATTGGAAAATAAAATTAGATTTACAGAGTATAGTGTTGTTGCTGATATGATTGCTCGTCGTACAAATGACGAATCTGGTGATTATATTGTAAAGCATTTCGACATTGAACCTAGAGAACATTTAAATGATGGAACAAATAGAGGAATTTATACATCTGCAACTGGTGGAGATTCAACTAAAAATGTTCTTGTAATTTCTCCAGGTAAAGCTTATGTTGATGGTTACGAGGTTGAACTTCAAACAACATCCTATGTAAATCTTGATAAAGCCAGAACATCTAAGAATGTTCAAAACGATAGTATTCCTGCTGATCTGGGAAATTACGTTCAGGTCGATAATGTCTATGGTCAACCAGATGTTACCTTGGTTGGTTCTACACTTGATCCATTCAAATTAGTAAAACTTTATGACCAACAAACTTCAGTAAGAGGTAGTTCATCTGGATCTAATATTGGTTATGCTCGTTCACGATCCTTTGAGTATAATAGTGGTACAATTGGAAACGTAGCTGCAATCTATCATCATTATCTGTTTGACATTACAATGTTCAACACAGTTACAATGAGTTCTAATTGCTCATTAACAGAAAATGCAGTCATTACAGGTTCAACATCCGGCGCAACTGGTACTGTTGTTGCAACTACAACAACATCATCAACTTTCCAATTAATGCAACAGAAAGGAAACTTTTTACCCGGCGAAAGTATTACTTCAAGTGTAACAACTGATACGGTTGCTGGTACTTTTACATCTATAGCTACAAAGAATTTTGGTCGTGATGTAAAACAAGTTTACATGGACACCTCTACAGGTCTAGACTATACTTCAGACATTCTTTTATCTGAAACTAGAACATTGGGTGGAACAATTGACGTTACGGGTACCGCAGTTGTGGGTTATGGTACAGAGTTTTCTACTGATCTTGTTGTTGGTGATATTGTTTCTTTACCAACGGGTGCAGCTGGTGCTCAAGAAGAACGACGAGTTACAAACATTGCAAGTAATCTAGCTCTAACTCTAAGTTCAGCTGTAACTAATAATCTAACAAAGGTTTCCATTAAAAGACTTCGTGGTGCTATTCAGCAGATTGAAGAAACTGTCCTTGTGTATAAAATGCCTAAGGACAACATTAAGACACTTCTTAATAGTGGTGGTAATACAGACACAAACTATGCATTTAGAAAACAATATACTACTACAGCAACTGGTGGTGGTGTAGCAACATTTACTTTACCAGCAGGACAAACTTGGGCAGCTCCAACGATTGGCCGCAATTATACCCTGACTGTTACTGGGTCGGCTGGTGGTACTGCTGCTGTTGGTGATGTTGTAGATATTACTGGAACTTCTTCTGGTGGCGGAACGATTACCCTTACTGTTAATGATCCTACTGTTATGGGTGGTAATACTGAAGTTGAACTTATGGGTACTGTAAATGTTGCCGTTTCTAATCAACGTTCCAAAACTGCCCAGAAGATGACACAAAAACAAATTCAGTCTCACGTTGGTGGTGGAACCTATCAAAACGTTTATGGTGAAAGACTTACTGATTCAGAAATTTCACTTTCTTATGCAGACGTATATAAACTTCATGCAGTATATGAATCTGCAAGCAATAGTACGGATGCAGTTTCTCCAACACTAACAACAACAAACGCAACAGGAACATTTACTGTTGGTGAAATTATTACTGGTAGTTCTTCTGGAGCAACAGGTCGTATCATTAGTGATGCCGCAAGTACAATCAATTATGTAAAACTTAATGGCACATTTACAACACTAGACAACATTACTGGTGGAACTTCTGGATACACAGCATCAATTAGTGCAACTACTCCCGGAGATAGAAATGTAACATCTTCTTTTGTATTGGATACTGGACAACGAGATTCTTTTTATGATATCGGTAGAATTGCTCGACGACCTGACTCTCAAGTTCCAACAGGAAGACTTTTGATTATCTATGATTACTTTACACACGGCACTGGAGATTATTTCTCCGTAGATTCATATACTGGTCAGGTTGACTATGACGAAATTCCATACTATGTTGCTTCTAGAGTTGACATTGATTCTAGAGCTCCTATTGGAGTATATCCTTTAAGAGATTCTTTAGATTTTCGTCCTCGTGTAAAAGATCAAGCAACACCAAGCACAAGTCCTTTCTCATTTACAAATAAGAACTTTGAAGACACAGGTGCTGTTGCAGGAAATCTTGTAGAACCCGATGGCAACATTACAACAGATTATGACTTCTATTTGGGTCGTAGAGATTTGCTCTATCTTGACAAAGAAGGAGAATGGAGTATTACAAAAGGTATTCCATCAGAACAACCAATCTTCCCAGCAACAGACAATATTAATATGTTAGTTGCAAGAATTGATGTACCTCCTTATACATTTACTCCTGACGATGTTCTTTTAAATTATGTGAATAATAAGGGTTACACAATGCAAGACATTAGCAAGCTCGAAACTCGTATTGCTAATCTTGAATATTCTACAACTCTAGGATTGCTAGAAAGAGAAACAGATTCTTACATGATTCTTGATGGTGATGGTTTAAATCGCTTTAAATCTGGATTTGTTGTTGATAATTTCTATGGTCATAACGTGGGTTATTCTTCTCATAAAGATTATCATGTTTCTGTTGATCCCAGCCAGGGACATTTACGTCCTGTTGGTTATCAAAGTGGTGTAAATCTCATTGAAGAAGCAACTTCAGATTCTACTAGGACATCATTAAGTTATAAAAAGACTGGAGACCTCATTACACTTCTTTATGATGAAGTTGATGAGTTTGTACAACCATTCGCAAGTAGAGTAGAAAGTGTAAATCCTTATTCAGTAACTCAATGGGTAGGCAATCTAATACTTGAACCAGAAACAGATATCTGGATGGACGATGACAGAATTCCAGCTATTACTGTTAATGTTGAAGGTAACTATGAGCAAATGCTTCGTGAACAAAGGGAAGCTGGTGCTTTAGGAACTGTTTGGAATTCTTGGAATGATGTTTGGACGGGCAATCGCAGAGGCGGTTCATCAGTAACAATTGAACGAAATGCAAATGGATCTGGTGCTGCAGGTAATCTTATTCGACGAGTAGAATCAAGCTGGTCGTCTGTTGATGTAAGACAAAACAGAACGGGAACAAATACAAGACTAGTAGAACGTATCGACAATATTAGTGCGGGAGATCGTGTAACAAATATTGAGATTGTTCCTTGGATGCGTTCACGAGACATTAATTTCTCTGTAACTGGTATGAAACCCAACACAAGAGTTTATGCTTTCTTTGATGGTGTTGATGTAGCTGCAGATGTTAAACCAATCGGCATAAGTGCATCTTCTACAACATTGACATCTAATCTAGCAAAAGCAGATACAACAGTAAATGTGACCTCGACTACTGGATTCCCTTCATCCGGAACTATTGGTATTGGAGATACTACAGAAGTAGATCCTTTTGGAATTGGTTTTATAAAACAAGAACAGATGACTTATACTGGCAAAACAGCCACATCATTTACTGGAGTTACTCGTAATACTGGTAATCAGTATGAAGAAGCACAAAACTGGTTATCCGGCACTCCTGTAAACGATCAAACATATGGTAATCCTCTAATAACAAATAGTGTTGGTACTTTGTATGGACGATTTAAACTTCCCAACACAGACACAAAACGATTCCGTGTAGGCCGAAGAACATTTAGACTTACAGATAGTAACACCAATAGTCTTGTTGGTGGATTTGTCAATACTTCTGCTGAAAAAGAATACATGGCAATTGGTCATAAACAGACAAAACAAGAATTGATTTTAGCAACTCGAAATGCAGAAGTTAATCAAGTTGCAGTAGAAGAAACTAGAACCATTACTCGTAGTTCTGGTGATACAAATGTTGGTAATTGGTATGATCCATTAGCACAAAGTATTATGGTAGACAAAGAAGGTGGAATGTTTGTAACGAGTGTTGATCTATTCTTTTCTCATAAAGATACCAGTCTGCCTGTTTGGGTAGAAATTAGATCAATGTCAAATGGATATCCTTCACAAGAAATATTACCATTTTCTAAGAAATCACTAACACCTTCGGAAGTAAATACAAATGCAACAGATGGAACAACGGCAACTACGTTTACTTTCCCAAGTCCAGTTTATCTTAAAAACCTCACAGAGTATTGTGTTGTTGTTGCTTCGGACAGTCCAGAATATAAAGTTTGGATTTCTCAATTAGGAGAACTTGATATTGGTGGTTCTAGAGCTATTTCTACACAACCAACATTAGGTTCTTTATTTAAATCACAGAACGCCTCTACTTGGACAGCATCACAATATGAAGATTTAAAGTTTACTCTACGACGAGCATCATTCGATACTACAAAGAATGGAACGTTTACTGTAGTCAATGAGGCCTTTACTGAGGCAGAAATTTCTTCGGGTGGTGGTAATGGATTAATACCAAAACTTCCACTAAATCCTTTAGAGTCTGTTTCTGGTCAGAGTAAAGTAAAAATTAACTTTATTAATCATGCAAACCATGATACTGATAATAACGTAGAAATTAAAGGTGCAGTTTCAGATGTTAATCCAACAAAACTTAATGGTTCAATTACAGATGCGGCCACTACAATTGTTTGTGATGATGTTACAAACTTCCCATCTTCTGGAACAATTAAGATTGATAAAGAACTGATTACATATAGCTCAAAAACAGGTTCTACAACACTAAACGTTTCTGCTCGCGGAACAGTTAATGGTGATGGTACCAACACTACTGCTGCTGCACACGACGATGATAGTATTGTTGAACTCTATATGTTTGCTGGTATTCCTTTAATTGAAATTAATAAAATTCATACGGCAATTCAAAGTCCAGAGCTTGATAGTTTCATCATTCCAACATCAACATCTGCTACAACTACTACAAAGGGTGGCGGTGAAAGAATATATGCAACAAAGAATATTTCTTATGATGTTCTTCAACCCATGATTCAAAATATGGAACTACCATATACTAGTACTGTTGCAAAACTACAGACTACTTCAGGAACAACTGTTGGTTCAACTCAGCAGTCATTTAGTCGATTAAGTACAGCTAATGCAATAGATGTTCCTTTAAATGAGGATGTCTATTTTGATTCTCCGAATCTCATTTGTTCTCCAATCAATGAGACAAATGAACTTTCAAGTAATAAATCTTTAAGACTTTCGATGACACTATCTTCTACAAAAGAAAATGTTTCTCCTGTAATAGATACTCAGCGTATGTTTGCCATGGCAGTCAGTAGTCGGTTGAATAAGATTGATAGTTCTTCAGATATCAACAGCACATTTACTAACTATACTGCAATGACAGAATCTAAAGGTGATAATAATTCAGCAATATACATAACGAAAAAGATTACTCTAGCAAATTCTGCTACAGCATTGAAAGTATTATTTGATGCTGTAAATATGACGGAATCAGATATTAGAGTTCTTTATAAGATTCAACGTCTTGATGCTGCAGAACCATTTGACGATTTAGGTTGGACATACTTCACAGGTTCCAGTGACACGGCTGACGGACTACCAGAAACAGCTGTGCCAGCATCAAAGAGTCGTAATGACTTTAAAGAATATACTTATCTTGCTGGTAAGAAAACAAACGGAACTGGTGATGCATTAGATGAATTTAATGCTTTCGCAATTAAGATTGTAATGCAAGGTTCAAATAGTTCTCTACCACCAATCATTAAAGACTTTAGAGCAGTAGCACTGGCAACATAGTATGGAAAAAGTTGAAGGCAGAACAGATATTGTTAAAGATCCGTATACCGGAGCAGTTATTAGTATAGATGCTGATTCTCATAGGTCTGCGGTTGAGTCTGCAAAAGCAAGAGAGAACTTTAAAAAGCAAATGGCTAATAATACAAACGATATAAATAGTATAAAGGAAGAATTGTCCGAGATTAAAAATATGATGAAACAATTAATTGGGAGTATGGTAAGCGATGGCCGATAGAAGTGTAGCAACAACAGATACACTAGAAACTCTGAGAACGACTTATAATAGTTCTTCTCAGGACGTTGGCGACATTGCGGATCTCAATAATAGTTTTTCTGGTACTCCCACAGACTTAGTAGAAGGACATAATAAGAATTTAACTTCTATTGGTGATATCGGAGATTTAAATAATTCTTTTTCTGGTACTCCTACCGATTTAGTAGAAGGACATAATAAGAATTTAACTTCTATAGGAGATATTACAGACTTAAACAATACCTTTACAGGTACTCCTACAGATTTAGTAGAAGCTGTAAACTCTAAAGCATCCACAGGTTTTAGTGTCGCTATGGCAGTAGCACTAGGATAATATATAACAGGAAATAAAAAATGGCTAACGATTTTAAATCAGCAACGGCAACAAGTCTAGCTATAGATTCCGGCACATATACAACATTATATACTGCACCGGCCTCAAAGACTTCCATTATCTTGGAAGTTGATATTGCTAACAAACACACAGCAGATATTACTGTGAATGTTTTAGTTAGTGATTCATCTGGCGGTAACGATGCATTTATCGTCAAAGAGGCTCCAGTCCCAGTTGGCGGTGCATTAAAGGTTGTATCGGGTCAGAAGATTGTACTAGAAACAGGTGATGCTCTCAAAGCAGCCGCCAGTGTTGCAACTGCAGCTGATGCAGTAGTGTCAATATTAGAGGACGTATAACATGGCTTCGAGCTATATTGGAGTAGCAACAGCTGACAGAGATCCAGTTGTCGGTAACGATACAGTTACAACTTCCAAAATCGCTGATGATGCAGTAACCCCTGCAAAGATTAATAT
>Ga0208767_1001215_pt1 | contig 20563 bp, 22 predicted proteins | sample VirMetDEL_Mar_21_FD_184514 | JGI IMG/M metagenome (GOLD analysis project Ga0208767, IMG submission 184514) | Aqueous microbial communities from the Delaware River and Bay under freshwater to marine salinity gradient to study organic matter... | ecosystem: Environmental > Aquatic > Marine >... | reverse complement strand
AGACGGAGCGCACTTTCATAACGTTGGAGGTAACGAGCATTTAAGGTTTAATTTGCATAATATACATTCGGCTCGTGCGCATTGTAACCAATACGATAGCGAACATAAAAAACGATATCCAGAGGGAATAAGAAAACGATATGGGGATGAGTACCTAGAATACTTACAAAACGGTATTAGGCACGAGTTTAAAGAACTTAAATTAACTGAATCGGAGATATACGATAAACTAAAAATAGTAAGGAAGTTAAACAGGAATTTTAGCGCGTATAGTTTAACCGATCCAAAAACCGCACGAACTTACTTTAACCAAATAATAGGAATATATTAACATGAAAAAAGAATTATTATCACGCTACACTAAAATAAGCGAAGTATCAGAAGTACTAACTGGTAATCGTACCGCAATTAGAACGGACGGAAGAAGCGCAAAGAAGCACGAGAAAGAACATAAAAAAGCCTTGAAAGATATAGAGATGTTCTGGGCTAAATGGGAAAAAAAGTATTTATATTAACAACGATAAAAGCATGATAACAAGAATAGAATATAACAAAGCATTAGACATTGTTGAATCCTATCATAAGCAATTACTTAAAGATAGTATTATCTTAAGAGATTTGCATAAAACTGATTGGACGAAATGGGATAAATTATACACACGTTGTTCTACTAGGTTGAGAAATATAATATTAGCAAACCCAGATTTTTATTTGGAGGATATGTCCTATAATTTATTCATGCAGTTTAGAAACTCAGGTGATAAAACTTGGAATGAATTTATTGAGTTACGAGGTAGATAACACTAAAAGCAATACACCAGACAAGGTAGTGCTAGCCGTTGCGAAGAACCGTAGAAATTTTATCTTGCGTTGTCTAACGGCTAGTTCTTTGTCTTGCTCTCGAACGTGGTTTTGTAATAAATCGGATTCTTTTTTTAGTAGCTGGATTTGATCCTCCGTTAATTCGTTTTGAGTTTCCAGGTTAACGATAACTCTACGCAGTTCAATGACTATACTATCATGATTAATACCTAGTTGAGCGTATTCAATCAATAGAACGTAATCAGAGTAGCAAATATGTTTAACGGTGTCGCAATCGTTTAAGGATGCTTGCCCCGATACTATCGACGGCTGCGTAATTCCTAGCAATATGAGCAGACTTAACCGAGTTAATAATAGAGTCGTTTTCGCTTTCATAATCTTTGATTTTTAGTTCTAACATATCCCGTTCTTGTTTCAGGATAGTTTTTTCGTTTTCTAAACGTTCGTACTTAAACCTTAATTCTCTGACCTTGTTTAATAGCTCTAATCTTGATTCTAAGAGACTTTCTTTTTCTTTTGATATACTTGTATAGATCATCGTAAAAACTACTGTTAAAACGATTATAATCGCGTAGGGGATATATTTACGCATTTTCGCTACGGTTTTGTTGCCACTTCATACCAACAGCTGCTGCTAATATACCTAAGTAACCTGTATGCTCGCTAGGATAAATAAAAGCGAATATCAACCCTCCTAAGATTAAAGTATAAAACCCTAACCTCATAACGCTATCTTTGTTTTTGTGATCTTTAAAAAATGTCATATATCACTGTATTCTAATTCAGCATCAAAGCAAGGACAAGACTTAGATACGTTTGGGAAGTCTCTGTGTCCTTTTATAACTGCCTGCGGGAATCTTTGCTTTAATACTATTAATAAGTTTTTTAAAGCTTGCTTTTGTTCTTTAGTTCTGTTATCTTCTGCTTTGCCTTGTTCGTCTATTCCCCCCTCATAACAGATACCGATTGACTCGTTATTAAATCCTCTAACGTGTGCGCCTGGAGTCTTTAAATCTCTACCTAAGAAGATAGCACCATTTCGACGTATGTAATAATGATAGCCAATATCCGACCAACCACGTTTTAAATGCCAATCGCGCACCCTTTCAATTGGAACGTCCATAGATGGTTTTGTCGCTGAACAATGAATTGCAATGTAGTTTATTTCTCTCATGATTTACGGTTTTTATTCATTTTTTTATGAATTACCTTTCTATTTTTTCTAATCTTTTGTCGTGTTCTTCTAACTTAACATCGTGCCGATTAACCAAAATTGTTAACTTTTCATTGTTAGAACTCAACCTAGATTGAATTTCATCAATATCTCTGTGCTTATATAGACTAATTTTTCTATCTCGATTATAAATGTATAATAGCAATACGATAATAATTCCAAACAAAGAGCCCACAATTGCAATTGGAATCCAATTTCCAGTGTTTGCTTCGTTTATTATTTTAACTACCTCCTGAGCTTGTTCTTTGTTCATTTTATTTTAAATTTATAATCCCAATAGGTTTTTAAGTTGGTTTAATTGTTCGCTTGTTATTGTTGATAAATCAAAGTTATCCATTGAAACGGCTTCTGGTTTTGTAGGGTCATTAAAAACTATCTCACGGCTAATTCTATTTTCTCTAGTTGCTTGTGCTTCTGTTTCGCAATTATGTACATCAACGTGCCAACTATCCGAACCATTACCTTGTAGTTTATATGTGTGTATTTTTATCATATTTCAAACGTTAGTAGTATAATTATTTTGGCTGCTGTTGGGTTAGTTGTGTAAACTGGCGTATCTAATCTTACCCATCCGTAAGACTCCGCAACCGATACCGATTTAGTACCTACGTATTTATTGTTTCTAGCGTCGAACATTACAGACCCGCTTAAAAGCTCCTCGTTTGCTCCATCATTCCAAACAAAAGAAACGTCAGCCGCTTCAGAAGTTGCAAAAGCACCACCAACGTATGAAACAATTGAATACCCTGTTAGAGTTCCTGCTGGAATGGGCATTTTTACACTACTGTTAGAAGTGTTCCCCATAGCTGTGCCCGCTGTTATAAAGTAATCAGAACTATCCGCTAAATTTGTTCCAGATGTATGACTGAACATGATGACATTTGTATTGGCACCTCCAGAACCATTTGCGGCTACTGTTACGCGCCCCTTAGCGTCTACGGTAATATTTGCATTTGTATAGCTTCCTGCTGTTACTCCGCTGACATCTAAAGTTGGATTCGGATAAGTACCAGTTAAATCTCCACCAGCCGAACCCGTTGGCGTTCTTGAATCGCTTAACCTTGAATCGTTACCCTCACAAACTTCACCCGCTGAACTTCCAAAGTTTTTATTAAAAGCCGTGTTTTCTGTAAAGTCTGCTTTCGCTCCTATCTCCGCTGGCGTTGGGAAAGTCATTACTACATCTGTAGCCGTACCCCCTACACCGTCACCCGTTACCGTATCAACTCCACCAGTCGCTCCCTCTGGTACATAATCTAAAGCGCTCCATACGTCTACACCATTAGCGAATTTAAACCGTGGTTGGTCTGTTGCTGAATAGAATAAATCGGAAGTTACTAAAATAGTCTTATTAGAGTAAACCGTAGCATCTAAAGCCCAAGCCGCTGATGTTTGAGTTACCACATTACCTTGTATATTTATCGTTGGCATTATCTTAAATTTATTGTTATATCCGTACCGTCTACCGTTACATTCTCACCAGTATCTACACCATCGAAAAATAAATCATAATCGTAAGTCGCAGTAGTATATGAGTAAGTTCCACCGCTAGGAACGTTTTCTAAAAATATTCCGTTTTCGAATATGGAAACTGGCGCGCATTCAGAAGGGGGAGGTGTTACCCCAGCCATAGGGATAGCGCATTTATTGTATCTAAACCCTTGTTTAATCTTTAAATCAACCCAACATCCAGTTACTAAATCGTCCCAGTCATCCTCGAATGTTTGAATACTTGTTGATTTGATTAAATTTAATTCGGGATAGTTTAAATCTTTAGCCCAAAAGGAAAGCAAGTCTGTTGCACAGTCTATCATGTTAGACTTTGCTTCTGTATAGTTAACCGTTAATTGGTCTTCTTCTCGGTCTTTTAAAGTCGCTACTTGTTGAACAAAATAAACCCTAAAATTAAACTCAAAGTCTCTATCATTAACCGTGCTAGAAAGGTCTTCTACCCACATAACAGGATAGTTAAACCAATCTTGCTTAGAGTGTTGAGTTAACTTATAAGCCTCACCGTTTCCGAATGTTTTTATTTGATGATGAGCTTCCGCGAACTCTTCGTTTAGGCTTATTATTTTGTTGTAGGTTAGCATAATATTCAACTATCTTTTTATCAATCTTTTTAAAACTACTCATCTGGATTGGTTGTATAAAGGTATTTATTACACTTAGGCATAGCGGTTGATCCTAAGAAAACTGAAGTAGTAGGCTTTGCGCTCTCTGGCAATAAATCGTCGCTCTCTGACGTTATTAAGTACAAAGGGTATAAATCTGTATTAGCGCAAAGATAAGCCGTTAAACGCTCGCTAAAATACTCTGCTTTCTTTTTAAACCTATTCTCTACTCTTGCTAATTGCTTTAAGTCTACTGGATTGCTAAAATCTGAACGCTCTGTAGAAGTTCCAACGTTACGCATTTTAAATAATAACGATACTTGCAACTCGTACACAACCCAATAAAGTAAGGAGTCCGCAATATAATCGTTAACTAAAGTTAAATCGTCTCCCGCTAAAGTTGATGCTACAACCTTACTATTAATGTCGTCGTATAGTTGAGTGCCTAAATACGCTTCGATATACTGCTTTTGACATTGCCAAATAGTAGGCTGTATCAACTTCATGTCTACGTTATCGTCTATAACGCTATTCTCTTTTACGTACTTCTCTGATATAAATAAACCTCTTGCCATTATATTAAACCTTTATCAATCTTATATTGAGTCCTTAAACTCTTCGCTTCTGAGCTGTGTGGGCGTTCTATTATAGCCTCCAAAGTCATTTCCAACAAATCATTTTTAGCTTTTAAACGTTGGTAACTACTTACCTTCTTCTTACTAATCTTTGTTCCCATATATGTCTACAAAACGGTACGTGTCTAGCAGGTTTTGAGCCTTCTATCGTTCTCCATCCTCCGCGCGTTGTAAATACGTCCATCTTTCTACCGCCAGGATAAGTCATTCTATTATTCATTAACTTAATCTCTTCTAGCGTCCACGATCTAGTACGGCTTTGTCTAACCATATTTTTGCAGAAGTCTCTAGTTGTGTCGATAATATCACCCCCACTTACATCGTTTCGCTTTACATATTTGTAAACTACAAAAACCTCATCCTTCTTAGACTCTTCTTCTCCGCTTTGCGTTATATCTCCGTCATCCGTTAAATAGCCTTCTTCGGTTAAGTTAACGATTGATTCGTTATATTTTTCTTCGCTAATCTTTAAACTCTTTTGTATGTCCGATGGTTTAGCACCGCCAATTAAAAGTTTAAGAATTGAAATCTCTATCTTTGTAGCGAATTGTTGCTTATAATCTTCTTCTTTACTAAAAGCGTCTTCTGTTCCTAAAATTGGAATTTGCCTAGAATCGATAAACTCTAGTTCGTCGTCATTTATACCGCAGTTAGAAAACTGTTGTATTAGTTTTTCATCTTCAACCTTTTTTATCTTAGCTTTAGCATAACGTTTCATAGCATCACCGCCCCAAGCATCATACATTAGTCCACCGCATCCCTCAGAATAAGGTACATCCTTATTTTGTTCATGTCTACTTAAAAAGCTAAACGCCCTTTTTATAGTTTCTAAGCTTATAGGCTCACGGTTTGCTAATTGGTTCGCTCTTATCTTTCCTACATCTGTGCCGCAAGAACCCCAACCGTTATTATCTGCCCATTCTAAAGCTCTTTTTGCGTTTGACGTTGCGCCCTTTGGATAATCTGTATAGCTCTCAAAATATTCTTCTTTTGATTGCTTAACATAAGTTGCTTTAGGTTGTGGTTTTTGTGCTGGATAACCTATTCTTTCGCGTCTTTCTTCTATTGTTAGTATTTCTCTTATTTCATTCTCTGAGGCTTGGGCTGTCGTTGGTCGCTTTTTAACTATCACAACCTTACCTTTAATCTCGTTGAAGTGAGCAACGTTAGTAAAGTAATCTTCAAATATCTTTTGTTTAGAGTCTACGTAGCTATTTTGCCATTCCTCAACCGCTACCCTCTTCTCGTCTGCGTTATTGCTCCATCCGCTATCACCTTTTAACCCTGCTATAACTGGATCAACTCCATGCCCTGTGTAAATTTCGTCGCGTATAGTGTTATTTAAGTTGATAAATCTATCATCTTGTCCATTGGCGTTAAGTGGTGTAATGTCTACCGCGCTATCTTTATCCTCGTTGAAAGATTTAATAGACTTGCCAGCGTTATCCGTACCGTGCAATACCGCGTCAAAATTAGCGACTATATCGCGCTTTTGCTCTTCGGTAGGATCACCGTTATAAAAATTAATTAAGTACCCACTTGTAAACCCGTTTTTAACGTTGTTTATAGTGAAGTTACTTATTTCGTAATCCGCGGCAATATAAGGAACGCTCGCCAGGTAGTCAGGTAAAGGATAAACTCCTAAATCTGGTCTATACTCTTTATAATAGAATAAGTATCTTTTGTTTTTATCTGGTGTTTCGTTAGGGTTAAATTCCTCAAACTCTACGAAGTCTTCATTATTGTGCGGCTTTCTAGACGACCAATCGGAAGTATAATAGTAAGTAGGTCTATTCCAATCTTGCGCTTCTTCATTCCAAACGGGCTTAGATACGCGGATATTTGAAAAGTCTATGTGATACGGTTCTACCTTATTACCCCCTTTATTAAATACCATCTCGTTAGCAAACCCACCAAAAATAGATAGGTCACTTACAGACCTCTCAAAAACTTTAGAGTCTTCTAACTTAGCAACAAAACCGCCAAGCTCTATTTTGTCTTGGAGACTTAAACCAGCACCGCCAAAGTTTAAACCTTGTCCTTTAATATAAGAACACTTCTTATTGATTATAGCGTTGTTCTTAGGGCTTGAATTATAAAGATGAATTAAATAGTCAGGATATCTATTTTTCCACTCGTCATCGTTTCCATATAGAACCCAATCAACTGTATTACGTTGCTTAAACTCTGGCGTCTTATGAGCGTCAAACTTCAATAAATCAACCCCGTTAAAAAAATATAAATTAGAAAGGCTCATGTGCTATATAAGTTACGTTAATTTCGTGTTCTATGTATTGGTTTGTAGAAAAGTCCGCAAGTATCATTATCCCTCTTTCGACTATCGCACCGCTTAAATCGGGGTCTAAATTCGTTGTACTCTCTTGTTCTCTTATTGTATAGTGATATCTTCCAGCGTTGAATAAAACTAAAGAACTATTTAGCCTATCGTCTACACCTTCAGTAATATTAAAAAGGTTTGCTCTAGTTCTAGCCGCTCCAGGTGTACTTTGATCCGCACAAATACAAGTATTCGACTGCTTAGTTAAATCACTCGTGAACTCAAATAAATAAGTAGGGCTACTTATCGTCGTCTTCTCCGCTAGAGTCAGTACTACGTTTTGCGTTTCTTGTCCCTTTTTTAGTCTTATTTGGCTCATCCTCAAAAATATTTAACCCTAATTTCTTATACAGTTCTTCTTTTCCTTCTTCAATCAAAACCATTCCGACTTTAGAACCGTGTCGAACTCCTATAAATTCCTTTTTAATTTTCATCACAATATACAAAAAAGGAGGTAATTAACCGTAATTAACCACCTCCTAAAGTTAAACAAAATTAAGCAATAGTTAAACCAGCTACTACGGCAGCATCTACCGTATAAGGCGGGTTACCTGAACGCGCTGTAAAAGTCAAAGTATGACCGTTGGCGTCATTCATAGCTGTTCCAGTTTGACCAGTAGCACCGTTTAAATCTGCGCCCTTGTCAATACCTATAGCCCAATATAAACCGTTATTGTCTTTTACGATAATAACGTTAGGTTTTCCAGCGACTAGCTTAAACTCTACGAATTTAGCCGCGCTCATTTTCATCATTGGAATAGTTACAACCGTTTCATAGACTTGGTTGCCATTCTCTTTACTCATTGTCGTAACAAAGTTAGCCGCTTCTTTTTTCATATAGTATCTATAGAAATTAGTAAGCGCAACTTGTGTTAATGTAGTGATCTCACCCGCAGTAATTACGGTAGCAGTCGCGTCGATATCGGTAAATTGAGTTAACAAAAACTCGCCTTGTTCAATACCTCCTAAACCATCTTCGCACTCTTCGGTGAAACCAGTAGTTAATACACAGCTCATATTATTTTTATTTTAAATAAAGGGGGAATCTCACCCCCTCTAATTATTATCTATTTTCTATTATGGTACTAAAGTAAACTCTACTACTTGCTCAGTAAAGAAAACCTGACAACCTCTTGTCCAATCAGCGTCTACCAAGATTTTCTTGTTAGTTACTGGATCAAGTCGGTATTCAAAATCTCCGTCGTTTTCTCCGTCCATACCGATAACTAGGTTAGTTGGATAAGTGATAAACGCACGGTTCAAAGTTCTCAACCCGTAAGTAGGACGTAAACGCATAGTAGTACCGTAGTACAAAGTATCTCCATCTTGCGATACGTAGTGGTACAAGTTAGCTGCTTTCAATGCAGAAATATAAAGATCGTACCAAGTAGTTGGAATGTAACAAACTACGTCATCACGCTCTCTCAACTCCTCTGTACGTGCTAACCACATATTCTCCAATACAGTTAAGATGTTTGCAGCAGTTACACCAGTTGCAACCGTAATGCCTCCTGTGTTACCGTTAACAGCTGAACCAGCATCAATAAGTTTAATCCAACCGTCATAACGCTGTAAGTTTACTGTTCCAGATGCAGTGTCTCCTTGCCAATCTGCTACGTCAGTAGCTTGTAACCACTTCTTAGATTTCTCTTCAAAGTAGATAGCAGCAATCTCTTCTGGCATTACTTGCTTGCCTTCCATTGTACCTTGGCGCAATAAAATTTGCGTCCACTTGTTACGAAGATCGTTTAAACATAAATCCTCGCTTACCGTGATAGGTGCAACAGTGATCGAACGATTAGTAAAAGTAGTAGTTCCGCTTGCAGTACGTGAGCAGTTATCTCCATCTTGGAATACTACGTCAGTCTCCATGTAGTGAAGGTTGCTAGTACCTTTTAATCCTACTTGTTTTGTGGCTTCTCCAGCCGTTAATTCTGGTGATACTTGTAACTCACCAATCAAAGGAAAATCTCTATCCTCAATATATGCCGCTAAGGCTGATACATCAAAACTCATTTTTTTCTATTTTAGTTGTTTTGTAAAAATATGTTCCCTTTTTTCTCTTTCTTAAAAGGGTTGAATTGTTTCTTAACTGGCTCTTTGCTTGGCTCGTCAAGTAACGTTTTAAAAACCTCTTCCGAGAAGTCTTTAAGTTTTTTGAACTCGTCTTTTGCTTCGCCTTTGTTTTCTGTAAATTCAGCTTTTAAAGCTTCATTTTCTTCTTTCAAAAACTTAACAGTCTCCTGAAGTTCTGCGATCTTCTCGAAAATCTTTTCCGATTCGATACGCTCAATAATCTTTTTAACTTGCGCTTGCTCTGGTGTAGATTTGTCAGCCATTGGCTCTTCTTCAACCACTACTTCTGGCTCGTTAATCGCTGCGATAACTCCCGCTTCTTCGATAACGATAACTCTGCCGTCTTCTAGTTCATGCTCACCTACTGGCGCAGGCTGTGGTTCACCGTCTAACATAATTACTGCCGCTGCCCCAACTTCTACTGCTGGTTCGATAGTTAACTCTGTCTCACCGTCAACTAGCAAAACGCTTTCGAAGCCCTCTTTTTTAGGCTCTTCGATCTTCGCATCTTCTTCTTTGTTGAAGAAAGAAACTACTTTATCTTTTAACTCTTCTTTAGTCATATTTGTTTTTATTAAATCCTTTAACTTATTTGCGAATGTCTCCGCAGGACGTTCAAAGAAACGCCCCTCTATTGAGAACCCTTTAAAAGTTCCCTCTAGTACTTTATTCCACACGTCGTCATTTTCTACCTTCATAGAAATAAACCACGAACCGTCAGGCTCTTGCTTAAATCCTTCAGGAGCTTTAATGCCACGTTCTGAATCAATGATAAAAGACTCACATACAAAAACACCTTCTGCGAACTTACCGCTTTGGTGCATTTCGTTTGTGTTAGTCATTAAGTTGTTACGGTGAAAGTTGAGCCATATCTTTTCAATATTGCCCTTTCTGAATGTTACGTTATAGTAACCTCTTCGCTCGTCGTATCTAGGTATCTCTAAATCCGCTATCATAGCGTAGCCCGAAACAATACGTCTTTCTTTAGATTGTATCTTGAAATTTTGGTGCTTATTAAAAGCTATCCAATCCGACTCAATAGCTGGTTCGTCTACTAAAGCAATTTGAAACTCCTTTTGATCCCCATCGGGGATATCTAAAATAAATAAGTCCATACGTCTACTAAACGATAACAGAATTACTTATGTACTTTTTTTGATAGATTATACAAGAATCCCCTTACCCCTTGCATAATAGATAGAGATTGTTTAATCAAAATAGATTAACTCACATAGAAAGCATTTGTACCCCTTACGTTATTTTAAACGTGCCGATTAGCATTATTACGGCTTTCTACTCGGTTTTATATTCAACTTAAAAAAGTCCTGCAAGTCCTCGTTGATAGGTTTGGATCAGAGCGAGAATTTTAAAACCGTCTTTCTATGTGTAACTAAATCGTTTCTGAATTGGGTTTGTTTTTTATACGGTTGCCCCAAGGTAAAGCCGTTGATTCGGTTATTATGTATTTTATCGGTTACTTTTAATAAATAAAAGACGAGGGAAGCTAACCGAAAACCCCACCATTACGTGCAAGCCCTCGAGTACAAATATACAAAAATATTTTAAATAAAAAAACGCCCTACCGAAGTAGGACGCCAAACTATGAGAACAAAATCAATTTATGAAGTACAAATATAATAAATTTAATCAATTAAAGCACGTATGTTAATAGTTCTTCTATCTACTTCTCCGAATCTTTTATGGTACGTTATAACTTTACTGTCTCTACCACTTAACCAACCTCCACGACTAGCGTAAGCATCTTTAGCCGCTAACGTTCTATGCTGCTCGATTATCATTAGGTTAGTTTCTTTTACTTGCATATTATGTAAGTGCCCCGTATGAGCATAGACATTTTTAGACCTTCCAAATTGCTCTTTGAACTTTGCAGTAAATACTGTGTCAATGTTGTTTAATTTTCTTTTGTGTCCGTGATGATAGAATAATACAGTTTCGCCCCATTCAATACAATAATACGGATCGGGGCTAGTGTCTATTATAACGCGAGGCTCGTTCTCGTAGAACGCTGCAAACATCTCACGTAACCAAATAGAGCTGGATTCGTCATGGTTCCCCTCTGCCATTATTACGTTAACGGTTTGATACTTGTCTAGTAACATATTTATTACTTGCCTAGATACTCTTATAGCGATTCTAACAAGTTTGCTAAATCTAGTGTCAGCGTCTAGAACGTGCTTACTTTGAGGTGTTACGGCTAGTATTCCATCCCAATGTAGAAAATCCCCAAGTTGAGCGAAAATACAAGTACTTGCAAAAGGGCTATTGGTTATAGCATAACGGAAGTAATTCAATAAAACTTCTTCGGCTATTTTTAAATCCCAATCCGCACCAGTTTCTTCTCCCCATGCCATCATACCCAGGTGAAAGTCTGTTAAGGTATATTGATTAATCAACTCGCTCTCAACGATAGACATTTTATACTCACGAGGCTTAACGGGTTTAATGTCTTCTATTAAAGCCTGTACTGCTTCTCTAGCTGCTTTTAGTCTTGTTTCTTTGTCGACTTCGGTCTTAGTCCATTCCATGACTAAATTGCCGTCAGCGTCTTTTAAAGTTGATTTGCCTTTTATAATTAAATGCTCACCTCTTATTCGGCTTAATTCTGCCTGCTGCTTAGGAGTTATAAAATACTTCGGATTGCCCTTTTTAGGTTTCTTCTTAATCTCAAAGCCCAACGCTTTAGCCTCTTCGTTGTTAAGTCTAACTCCTGCTCTATTCATAGTTTTGAATTTGCAACTAAAATACAAATATTTTTTGACTTAGCCGAAAGTAGCCTGTTGCTTTATATTAGCAACCGTATCCTGTGTATTGGTTATGTCTTGTTCTAGTACGTAAACTTTTTGCGGTATATCTAAGAAAGTACTACCCGAATCGAATTGGTTATTATCTGGCGCATCTTGTGCTGCTCCTTCTGTGTCTGGCGCATCTATTTCACCGCCTCCGCTTATATTTCCTATACTAGGGCTAGGAGCGCGCAATATACTTGCGACTTGGGCAAACGCTCCCAATACCGTAGCAATTTGAGAAACGATAAATAAAGGTGTAGCAACTACCGCACCAGGTCCAGTGGCGGCAGCAGCAGCCGTTGCACCAGCAATAGCCGAACTAATAGCACTTGCCGTATCGATAGCAACTTGTGCAACTGCGAAAGCTTTCCTAATTTGCTCGTCTCTCTTTAATCGTTTACGTTCGTTAGCAGATAGTTTCTCTCCTGCTTGTTCTTTTGCTTTTATCCGTTCTATTTCAGCACCAAAAGCTAAGTCATTAATAGCATTTAAAGAGTTTAAAGATTGTTGTGCAAACTCTATTTTTGATTCGTTAAGGGCTTGTTCTTCTGCTATTCTATCTTGAATGTTTTGCGCTTCCTGATCTTTTAAAGCTTGCTGTGCTTCTAGTTCTTGTTGTCTAAAATCGTTACGAATATCTAATAACTCTGCTTCTCTCGCTGCTTCAAGTATGGCTATATCTTCTCCGTACTTTTCAGCCTCCGCAATTAAAGCAAAATACTTATCTCTAACTGCGTTCTCTTGTTGGTCTTGTTCGGATATAAACCTATTGTTATACTCGTTTTCAATAGCTTCTACTTTGTCGTAGAAATCCATTAACGCTTTTGTCTCTTCTTGTATTCGTTTAGTCCTAGCGTTTAACGCTTCTTGGTCTTTCTTCTCTTGTTCTTGTCTTAATTTATCCGCTTCCTGCGATCGTTTCTCGCGCTCCTTTTTTTCTAACCCTGTTATTCTAGCTTCTGCAAGTCTTACCGCGTCCTCGTTCTTCTTTAATAGTTCTTGCGCTTCGTTGTTTAGTCTTTCAAGATCAACACCTCTTGACTTCATTGATTCGATAAACTGCTCCTCTGACTGTCCAGATAGTTCCGCTTGTAGTTTATAGTAGTCTATCCATGATTGAATTTTCTTTTGGTTAGCGTCTAATACGGCTTGCGTTTTAGCCAATTCCTCTTTTAGAATCTGTTTGCTTATTTTACTTGACTCTTCGCCAGACGCTTCTATTATTTCCAGTTCGGTTTCTAAGGCTGAAATTTTATCATTAGAGGCTTTTATTAAAGCGTCCCTCTCCTCTTCTATTTGCTTAATTCTTTCTTTATGCGCTTTAGCGTTTTCCTTTTGCCTTTTCTCGTTTGCGGTCATGGCTTTGTTTTCACCATCTTCAATTTCTCCAAACAAAGCTTCGTAGGCAAGAATTAACCACCCAATCGGGCCTAATAATAATAGGATAGTGTCACTTAAACCAGCGAACGATTTTATGGTGTCTTTAACCCAATTGGAGACTTTTTCAAAATTAGAAATTAATAGACCTAATCCAACGACTATTAAACCTATTCCCGTAGACGCTAGCGCTATCCTAAAAGCTTTCAAAGCCCCCGTAGAAGTTCCGACAACAGCAGTATAAAGCCCCTGCGCTGCTGCAGATGCCTTAGTAGCTATAGCGTCTTTAATCTTAAATATTAAACTTTCTTTATCTAACGAGTTTAGTAACTTACGGGCAGATTGTACGCCCTCAATAGCACCCTTAAACGCCATTGATACACCTAACGCGGTTTGTATGCTCGCGGCTATTTGTTCCATTGTTTCGGACTCACCACCAAGTAAAACGAACGCACTGGTAACATCTCCAACCGCACCTGCTACACTTCCAAGTTCAGAAGCTTGTTGTTCAACGTCTAAAGCCTCGTAACCTAGCTCCAAGTTCTTTAGCTCCTTGTTGTTCCTTACTAACTCCCTACGTAAATCCTCGTACTGCTTCGTACCTATTTCGGTTTTAGAGAGTTCTTCGTTTACGTCTTGGACTCTTTTCTCTAAATCCGCTAAAGTCTTAGGAGCGTCTCCAGCGTCGAGGTTTAACTTAAATGCTACGTTTTCTGCCATCTTAATTTTCTATTAATAATATGTTAAAATCGACTGTTACACTTGGTGTTTGTGATCCTTTCGCTAAAAAGCCTATGTCGGTAAGTTCGGGGAATTTTACAGGATCGGGAAAGCTTCGTGTAAAAGGTGCTGCAAGTCCTATCTCTTGGAACTTTAACAGCATAGCTGAATAAGGAGCGGAAGTCTGCAAAATATTTTCCCGTAAGAAAAAAGCAAAGTCAACCGTTTTGCCAGAGTCAAGCGTGACCGTATAATCTAGTAGGTAAGCGGTAAACCCTAAAGGCACCGTGTATGCGCCTATCTGCGATTGAGATTTGGCTATGTTTGTGGTTTCAATAACCCCCCAAACCCCAGAAGTTGAAGACCTAACTTGTATAGTTCCTACATGAGATTGAGTTGATGCGGTTGCGTAAGTTCCCGACTCTGATACATAAATTCGGAAAATCCTTATCCAAGTACCTGCAAAATTTGCGCTATTTGACACGCCGTTTGTCGCAACGGATGCCGTTTGTAAACTTCCGTCTGCAGCAATACCTTCAATGGTTACTTCTCGCGCACCTATACCGCCTGCTGTATCGCTGGCGCTAGTGCTTCTCAAAAACAATGTTTCTGGTGCAGACGCTTGAGGAGTTTGATAAATCCCATTTATAGAAATAGGCACGTAACTTGAAGATAGTGAAATATTAGCCCCGAACTTATTTATTAATGAAGCTCCTGGTACGTTCCCTTTTGAAACCTCAATCAAATAATCTGTTGATCCGAAATAACTCATAATTAAATTATAATAAAATTAGTGCCGTCGTATTGCACGGCTGCATTATCGTATATTCTTGTAATGTTTATAGAGGATGAACCATCAATAGTTCCACCTAAAATTGAAATTATAAACTGATTAGTCGAAGCAACCTTTTTAAAATTCCATACTTGCCCCTCGGTGTATACCTCGCCTACTAAATTAAATGTCATTGTTATGTCACCTCCAGAAGTATCACCCATATAAGTTAAAACGTCACTGCTAACAGTTTGGCTAGTCGTAACCGTTTCAACCGCTGTAGGTAAGCTTATTTGATCTGGGTTAACCTTTTGACCTCCGATATAAGTTACTCCCGATTCCGTTACCGTTACACCGTCAGTATTAATTAACACAACGTCTGCTAACCCTGCGGATATTACGTTATTGTTAGAGTTTAGTAAAGTCGCACCATCGACACCAGAGTAAACTTGGTTGCCATCGCCTTTGATGCTTACGTTAGTCGCTTTAATACTTACAAAGTTGTCCTCTCCCGTTACTTCATTAGTGCGCGCGTTGTAGTTGTTGCCGTCTTGTTGCGGGCTTTGTGTAATGCCTTTTAATGGGCTAAACTCTTGTTGGTTAACTTCTCCTCCTGTTGTACCGTCGTCTGTTTGAGGTTCAAAAGGACTACCCCCACCATCGGCAGGAGTTAAAGTAGGTTTAAAGGGGCTAACCTCTTTTAACTTTAAGAATACGCATTTAGTTAATTCATTAGATGTAGGGTTAAAACCTTGCACCTCTTGAAGTCTAAAATAAGCGTTATCAAAATAGTATAAGTTTCTAAAAGACCATGTTTTAAAATCTACCGCGTCCATATTAACGAAAGCTTCGACTAACTTACTATCCTTGTCCGTTATCTCTCTAATATACTTAGAATGATATTTATTATAAAGGTTATTGTCTGTTGGTATAATATCGTCGATAAAGTCGTAATAGTAAACCTCACGAACTAACCCAAAGTTAATGTCTAAAGTAGGGTTAAATGGATCGTCAAAATGTCCAGCGTATGGATATTGAGTTTGTGAGATAGGCGGGAATACCGCACTTTGGTGTACCCAGTTTTCAAAGTTATCCTTTAACCCTCCGTAGTAAAGCGTTCGCCAATTAAACTTAGTACTAACTCTATTACCTAACTCGTCTACTTTTAAAATAGTTGAGACTACTCTGTTATTACCGTTGCCTTGATCCGCTAACGGTGTAGGGCTAGACGGCACTTCTGTTTTGCTTACCTTCTCGCTAAAATCGTTAGTGGTTAGTATTGAACGTTGTCCGTAAGTTGCTAACCAATCGCTTTTATATTTTTGGTTTAAATAGTCGTTATCATCTTTATGTTTATAAAGATATTCTTTCGCGTCTAAAGCCCCCACTGGGTTATAAACTATCCCCTTGTCAATAGATACCTTCTCCCGTAAGTCTATTACGTCAGTATTATAAAACGTATCTCTAGGGGCGTATATTAAATGCTTTGGCTTGTCTGTGTCTATGTCTACAAATAGGTTATATTCCTTAATGTAGTTCATCAAAAAATCTAACTGCTTAACGTTTTCAGGGATCGCTCGCTCTATCTCGAAGAAACTCCCCTCTAACATATTAGTATTGGAAACCTTACCCGCTAAAGTACTTGGAGTAAGGCTAACCAAATTTAACGTAGCATTACCCCCAGAGAAAGTACCCCCTCCATCTCTAAAGTAGTTAGGGAAATCAGTCTCGTAGTTAGCGGTATATTCAATATAAACTTGGTCTCCCGTATTCATTTCTTTATTGATAATTGCTAACTGCACTCTATTCGGCGGGTTAACTTCTCTAGGAATATCAACAAGGAAAAGCTCTGTGAAGTAGTCAGGATTGCCAGCAGTAGGTAATACCGTAGAAGTTCTGTTACCAACAGAAAAACCTTCGTGTTTAATCCTAAAGTTTATTTCCTCTATCGTTGTAGTAGTTGCCGCACTTGCGTCATAGAATTTAATTCTAGCGATAAAGTCAACCTCCCCGAGGCTCTCCAAACTAGATATAGTATCGTTAGGTTTAAAATTTACAAATATGTCGAATATAGAAGTAATCGAATACCTACCTAAAGCAGGCGCGGTAAACTTTCCGTTAACGTTATTATAAACACCTCCAAGGTCTAACTCTTCAACCGTGAAGATAATTGTGTCAGGAGTACTAAAAGAGCCTTTAGTTAAGTTGTTGGAGGTGCTTGTTCCCGTATCGTCAAACACTGCCGTATTAGCTTTGAACTCTCTTAGTGCTATATCGTCCGAGTCTAATTTATAAGCGTCTGGACTTCCTGGAACTATTAAGTGTTTAAAATGATCCTCAAAATCTGAATCTAAAAACTCGTAAGTAAAACCCGCTTGATCGTGTATTCTATCCCAGTACTCTTTTGCATAGATACAGCAGGCTATATCCATAACGTCGTATGTAACCGCGTCACTAGATAAACCGAAGTCTATAAGCGGATAGATATAACCTACACCTAAAGCACCTGGAATAGTACTAGGATAGTTTTTAAATATTTGATAAGGCTCTCCATCGTTACCCGTTGACCAGTTTTGCACCTCTTGGTTAATGATATGATCGTAAACATCTAACCCCGTTAAATCTGTTAACTCTAGGTTTTGGATTGACTTCATTAAATTAGCAAACTCCGAATAGATGACTATTGAGTACTCTATTTCTTTGTTGTCGGTTATATTAATTTCTTTTAACTGACAATAACCGCTAATCGTTTCCGCGCCATTTAAAATATATCTGCAATCTGCTTTTTTAGTAACGTCGAAAGAGCTAGTAATAATGTTAATATCCCAAATAGAAGCGAATAAAACGTTAGCCTCTTTTGAGTTAGGTACTGTTACAGATTTAGAATAAGTAGCGTTTCTTTTCTCTGGGTTCTTTATGTCCGTGATAGACCGAGTAAAAGACGGATCAAGAGAACGGCTTAAAGGTATTTCTATTCCATTTATAAATAATTGCTCTCTCATTATCTACGTTGTCTAAAGTTATCCGCTAATTCTAATTCGATACTAAAATTAAACACCTTGTCTACTTGGTCTTTTAACTCTCTCCATGATTTAGAACCTTTGATTATCGCAGGCTTAAAGTTATGGTCTCCGTTATTATCTACAAACTCAACAAATAGCTGAGGACTAAAAACCATCTCCTTTAACCAGTTTAGTTGAGTCTCGTTAATTAGTCCGCTTTCCAATTGAAGTTTATTAGAGTACTTTGTATAATAGTTTATCTTCTTAATTGTGTCGTGGCTATAAACCAATCCAGTAGAAGTTATATTATTAGCGTTCGTGGTATAGTCCTTACTCTCTCCATCGGATAACCTTTTACTATTACCTTTGAAGTTAAAAGAATCGTAAGCCCCGTATTCGTTCTTGAAGTGTACTCTAAACGTTTCGTAGAAGCACTCGCTATCTAAAGTGAAATATAATATTTCTCCTACGGCAGTGCCTGGACTTTGAAAGCATTGAACGGTATAACTAGCGACAGAAGATGTTATAACTGGCTGCGCTCCAACTAAGAAAGCCCCCGTTATATTATTAAGGCTTTGTGGTGCTGTTGCTACGCTATTCATTCTCGATTGATCTAACCCCGTTACCGAGTTGTTAGGTATATCAAAAGTACCAAGCAAAACACCTGACGAGTCGTAAGTCAATACGCGCACAAAATCCACACTCGTGGGCGTTTCGCTTAGATACCAATGCCAGCCTAAATCCGTTAGGTATACGCTTGGAGTTTTATAATTAGTTAAGAACTCGCCTTGGTTATTAGTGTCGAATAAGTATAGTAAGTACTCGGAATTGTTATAGAAGTCTATCCATCTATGCTCCTCTAAGCTTGCTCCAAAAGCGTATTTATCTGTACCCGTTACTAGGTTCTTATATTCTACGATAGGATCGTTAGCGGTTAGCCTATACTCTTCCCCGTACTCTACAAAATATCTAATTACCGCGTTATCCGTTATTCTTATAGCGTCTGTATCGTCGTGCGGTACGATATTCTCCTTAATGTACTTTTCAACGTGTCCGCTTAAATCTTGAACACCTCGCCCTAATAACGGGTCTGGTGTTACCTTTGCCGTGAATACAACCGTAGAGCCGCTAATATAGTCTACTATCTTAATATCGAAGATATATCTATAATCTGGTTTAGTCCTAATAGAAGCATCGTTTTGGAATACTTGCACTTCCATCTTATTATAGACGGGACTAAATAACCTTGTATCTGTGTTAATTACTATCGCCATTGAGCGTTATTTTTATGTTTAGACTTTCTTGTGTATTTTTTCTTATTATTATACACGTTATGTCTTGTAGCCATCTGTATCTCTTGTTGAGTAACCTGTATTGTTTTAAGTTGCTTCACCTTTGAAAGCCTTTTTTAAACTAATTGTTATTTCTTTTGCTCCTACTTCTTCTAGTCTATTAACTAAATCCTCGGCTAATTTGTTATCAACTACGTCAGAATAAAAGTTAGTTGCTCGTATACCTCTGTAGAATACCGAGTTTTGAACTACGAAAGGATTTACCCCATTGTTATAAGACCAAGGTTCTAGCGCGCTTATAGGGGGCTTCCAACCGTTCTTCTTAAAACTAAACGGGCTGGTGTTGTTCTTTTTAACGTAAGAGAATAGCCCCGACTTACTTACACCGCCTACACCTTGCACCCCTTTATCAACAAACTCCCAGTAGTCCTCCATCTTCAACTCGAACTGATAGTTAGTGCCTAAGAATTTAATATCAAATACAATAGACTGCTCTAACGTCTTAGGGGTGATAGAGGTTATTTCTTTTTGTAAGTTATTTCGTAGGTCGGCTTGCAACTTATTGCCAAAGTCTTGAAGTACTCCAGCTATAGTGTTCTCCTTACCTAGTGTTACTAAGTCCTTATCTTCTATGCCTAGCAAGTTCTTGCTCATGTCTTTCTCTTTCTTCTTCTGCTTGTATTGAGTAGTACTGCGCTTTACTCAAAAAATCTATCACGTTCCTTTTAGCGGTATTATCCCAATTCTCATCTAGTCTTTTACTAATTGCTTCGATTGTCGCAAACCATCCGTATATTCTTTGTAATCTTCCAGGACTTCCTCCCTCATCCGCTTCGATATCTCTATTGAAGAGGTAAGGAAATAGTCTGTAAATTCGTTTCGTGTCTTCAAAAAAAAACTGGTAATCGGATAGGTGATCGTTACGGGTAAGTCGTTAAATCCTTTCACTCGTTCTGGTATCTCGCTCTCGTTAAACTCGAAATACTTACGCTTCAATAAACTTGGCTTAAACGGTCGGCAGATATAATACATCGCCAAAGCTAGATCATCGTTCTTTGCTGCTTCTTGAACTCCTGCGAATCGTTCCGCTGTTAGTTCTTTCGGATTCATTGTAACCTCGTACCAAAGACCATGTAGTTTAAATGTCTCGTATATCTTTTGCGGTATTGGAGTAGTCAATAAGTTTTTAACGCTCTGCAATTCTCCCAAAGGTATTTTCTTTGCCTCGTCTTCTGTTACCCCTAACAAAATAGCGTTTTGCTTAATCAACAATTGAACGCGCTCTAATTCGCTTTCGGGCTTCTCCTTTAAAGTCTTGGCGTACTTCTGAAAGTTTAACGTGCTTATATCGTTCCAGTTCATATCTATTAAACG
>Ga0208767_1001214_pt1 | contig 20566 bp, 27 predicted proteins | sample VirMetDEL_Mar_21_FD_184514 | JGI IMG/M metagenome (GOLD analysis project Ga0208767, IMG submission 184514) | Aqueous microbial communities from the Delaware River and Bay under freshwater to marine salinity gradient to study organic matter... | ecosystem: Environmental > Aquatic > Marine >... | reverse complement strand
CTATTGCTATTTCTGAACTTGCTCCATCAAATAAAGAATATCGTAGAAATTGGTTTGCAGTATTTGGGAAAGTGCTTTGAAAAGATAAGGCTGCAAACATTCTGTGAAAACCACTATTAATATCATTTAAATTTCTGTCAACTAAAATACTGCCATCAATAAAATCTGAATTAACATTATTATTTTTAGCAATGATGAAATAAGTATTTGGTTGTGAATATGTACCCGATGCTGAAGTTAGCATTTCGGTACTTGTTGTAAACTCCAACGCAGGTCTACCATTCTCCTCAACCAACACCCCAGCATCAACTATCTTAGGCTGATTTGCTGCGGTACCTTGTGTAGCGCTGTTGCTACCCGCTTGGTCGTACCATGTAGTAACGTAGCCGTTATCACTTGCCGTATTACCTACCCATGCTAATAACGTGCCGTCTGTTATTTCATCCGCTGTAAAGTCCGCTTCTGCATTATCGCTTGACCTGCGAACCCTTATAACTGAACCAGTATAACTTGTTTTTAAATTTCTCAAACTATATGCCGCCGCCGCAGTTGCTGTATCTAATGGTAAAGGCATATCTGCATTTACCCAGTTTTCTAAAGTACCATCAATTATTTCAGAAGGTTTAAATCCTCTTTCTGCATTATCTGAACTTCTCCTAACTGTAATAACATCATTCCCTACAAAGCTATTGTTTAAGTATCTTAAGCTATATGCAACTGCAGCAGCACCACTATCTAATAAAAAATATGGAACTTTATATATTCCAAAACTAGGATGATGTCTTCTATATATTCCGAAACTATCTTTCATTAGGCGTATATTGTGTTTAATTTATTCATAGTTAATCAAATGTGTATAATAATGTTGATGAAACGACATTTGTACTGGTTGCTGTTGCGTTGTGCTATTAATTTCTTGATAATAGGCGATTTTGTGTTCATTTGTATCTGATTTTGCCGTGACTCTGTGTATTCCAAATCCATTCATTAGTATAAATTATTCCAAGTTGAACCATCACAACCTACGTGTTTATTAGTAGTTGTATTATATACAATAGCTCCTTCATGCTGGGCCGCATTTAACGCATTTATTTCAGTTGTAGTAAGTTCTTTCATTTTAGCTATGTAACCAAACTCTACTAGTTGTCTAGCTATTGTAAAAGATAATGCAGTATCTAAGTCTCCTCCATTAGTTGTAGTAGATTTAACACCTATATGCAAGTTACCCGCACCATTATTTCCAAGTTTTTCATGTACTAATGCAGCTCCTACAGTTTGTCCTGCAGTTAAGTCTCCGTCACTACTTAGGCCAATAGCTGCAAAATCATTAACCCCAGCATTTCTAAGAGAGGCTACAAATAAATAATCATCCGCATCTCCTGAAATAGCTCCAACATTACTAGCATTTAATTCTGAACCACTTTGATCAAATACAGTAAATACTGCACCATCTATAGTTCCATTACCTGAAGCTGCAGAACTTCCTCCTCTATTAATAGATACGTGTCTTTGTATAAAGTAAGAGTGTTCTGATTGGTCTCCTCTAGTTTTAAATCCAGTGTTTGTACCCCCATCTTCTTCTACAGAGAAGCCTCCGTGGTCATTAGAGTCTACAAACATTGTAACTACTCCTAAACCTACATTCTGATTTTTAACTTGAAAAGCTTTTTTATCAGCGGCTGCAACGTTTACAAATATAGTATCTCCATCAAAAGTCATTTTAGGAGAAGTATCTACAGTTCCATCAGAACCTATGTATAATATTTCTCCAGGATTACCGTCTATTTTCATAGAAGATATATCTAGTATAGGAGTTAACTCTACCCAATCACCCCATTCTGTAGTAGATGGTTTTGAAGTTCTTAAAGTATTTTTTGCGAGATATAAAGCCTTTATCTCACTTAAGGCTATTATCATCTTTAATGTACATTTTAGTACTAAGGTTACCTTCTATATATGCTAAATCAAATCCTATAGATACGTTATACTTAGTGAGTAAGTTATTTAATTCTTCTTGGCACTGAGTTAATTCTTCAGCCCTAATAGCTTTTAGTTTTTCTTGCAATTCTTCTTTTTCTGAAGGCATTGTTTAAATTTTTGAAACGGTAATAATAAATGTAGTACCCGAGCCTGAATTAGCATCATAGGTAATAGTTGTATTACTTATATCTCCTTTTTCTCCTCCACTTAAGTCAATAGTTACTCCGGAAGGTAAATCAATAGCAGATCCACTTCCTACAGTAAACTGCCCAGCATTACTCCCAGCATTATAGATAGTAACTTTGTGGAATCCAGCATGGATAGTTCCGCTACTTGTAGTTGAAAAGGCATCTAGTGTAAACCTTTTAGGACTAGTGTTTTCAACTAATCGGTTTAGAAGAACTATTTCTTCTCTTGATATATTGTTAGCCACAATTACATGTTTTTAAAAGTGAACAAATAAACGTAGATGTTTCACACATCTCATCGTCTGTAAGGCAGTAGCTTTTGTCAGAACCATCTAAACACATCTTACATAAGACATGCATCATAGCCCCAGCTAGTATTAATTTATCTTTAGTTTGCCCGCAATCTTTTATAGAATACTTAGCATGTTCTAAGTAGCTCTGCCAAGCACTACTTAGTTTACAGTAAAGATTTATTTTTATAGTATTAAATTCTGTGTTTGTCATTATAGATCTAATAATTGGGCAGCCAGTTGCACAAATACAAGTCCAGTATCAGCTGCATTAGAGGTAGTAGTTATTCTAATACTTTGTGCATATGTAAACTCATTCGTACCTCCCGCATTAAATGATGACACATTAACTTGATATCCCCTTGTATTTCCTGTAGTGACAGAAAAGGGTACAGTTAAGTCAGAGCCACTATGATCTTGTACAACCATTTCACCACTAGCAGCCGTAACTGGAGTAATTACATAACAGGTCATATCAAGAAGTTTACATTTCCAAGGAACTTTTATATAGAAAGTATAACCATTAGTACCATCAAATGACACCATGCCGTATAGCATCTTATTTCTTATTGATTTTTCTTGGTTATTTGCTCCAGTTGTGCTTAAATGTTTAACTTCAACAACACCATCTTGTAGTGTTGTTGCTACAGAAGTATTTCCACTAGAGTATGTTTCGGCAGTAGAACTTGCAGCTACATCACCTGTTAAAGTTATTGATTGTGCAAGTAATGTTCTTGACTCTGTTAGATTTAGATGTTGAGGATCTTGATTACCACCATTATCATTACCTATAAAACCATTAGCAGCCATCTGCCCCATTTTACCCAACGTAACATTATTGTCAGCTATTTTTGCAGTAGTAACTGCATTATTAGCAATCTTAGCAGTACTAACAGCTAAGTCATTAATTTTAGCCGTAGTAACATTTAAATCTAGTATTTTAACGGTTGTTACAGCATCATCTGCTATATGCCCAGTAGTTATTGTACTATCTGACTTCCAATCAGCTGAAAAGTATACTTCCCAGGACCCATCGTATATAGCAATAGCAGTAAATCGTGTACCTACTAATTCTGCGGGAACTACTGTTCCAAAGAAATTACAAAAAGCTGAAGACTCATTATAGTTAGTAGCACTTCCAAAGTCACAATAAGCTATTACAGATGTACCATTTAATGGAGATCCATTAGCTGTAACTCCAATGGAGCCACTCCCGAAGTTATAACTACAATTTATTTTATAAACAAAGTTACCTCCCGGAGCTATATCAATAGTTGTTGTTGCTGTTAATGAAAGTACTTTTAGTTCTCTTATAGTCATTATGCTTTATTTAAAATTATTGAAGTATTATATATTGTTACAGTGCCAGCACTATTAGCTCCCTGTATCTCATAATCAAAAGTATTTGTAGAATTTGTTAAATTATTACAAGCAGTAGAGCTTGCATATAAATCTACGCGTGAATTTCCACCTTGTGCTTCTTTATAAATAAAGATTCGTACTGAAGTAGCACTTAGTCTTACTACTTTCATTTTAAATTCAGCAGCTGCGGTAGCATTATAAGGGAAATAGTATGAACATGTTAGGGCTCCTTTATAATAATTATCTGGATTTTCAATACCAGTACTATTAAATTTAAACCTCATTTGATCATATTTAGCTACTGCAGCATCTCCTCCAGTACCAAACACAGTCATTATCACCTCATCACCATTAGTGGCTAGTGTACCTGCTGGCATTGTGTAAGTAAAGAGAGTATCTTCCCAAGTTCCTGAAGTACTAGTAGTGTATACAGTAGTATCAGAAATTAATATTTTTGTGCCGTCTGCACCGTCATTACCATCTGTACCAGCAGGTCCAGCTTGACCTATACCAGTAAGATCTAAATAACAAGTACCTGGGCCAGTATTACATGACATTAGCAATTACAATTTAAGTTATCAAAAAATGTATTTAACTTGGAATGTGTTTGTGTAAGATAGGTTAAATCCCCACAAATAGCATCACCCTCTAAAGCCATAAGCCTAGAAAAACCTTCTAACCACTTGTCTTTGAAATCTGCATTTACGCATCCACAAGACGGGTCTATCATTTTAATCATAGCCTTATTTAATTTACACCAAGTATCAGGTAATACTAATATTTTTACAGTATATGTGTAGTCTATGCCCCCAGCAGTTACTGTATAAACTGCACTAAAAAGGCCATCAGTTAAAGCTGTGGTGTATTTATCTACACCAGAAACTTCTAATTCAGTTAAAGAAATGTAGGTTATCCCTAAAGTTTCAGATTCAGAGATTGTAGTTATATCATCAAATACTACTGAGTTTAACTCATCAGTAATAACTAGCTTTGTTGCTGTAACAGAAGCTAGTGTTGCATTAGGAGAACCATACCCCCCAAGATTACTACTAGCATCGTATGTGCCAGTAGTTTCTTGAAAGATTAGTTGGTCGTAATTACAACTCGGTTTTAAAGTAAATGTTGGTTGTAATGCCATCTTTTAGATTTAAGAGAATGGAGTTGCTAGTGTTCCGTTAGCAGCAACTGTACCGGATACATACCACCTATCACTAGATATAGCTGTTATTGTAATATCAGTTCCTATTTCACCACCAGTAGTAGTTCCATTAAATGTTATAATAAGATCGTCAGAAACATCAGGCTTAAACATAGCAGCTGCTTCAGGAGTAACATCATCTACTGATAATATGCCTCCTGTAAGTAAATCAGCACCTTTAGCAGTAATAGTATAACTACCAGAACTTAAATCTGTTGCTGTAATTACTCTATAAACCAATCCCTCAGAAGCACTAGGCAATGTTAAAGCAGAGCCTGTAGCTACATTAAGTATAATTGTTTTACCGCTATCTGCAGGTTTTAAGTCTTTTGTAGATGTAGTAACATTTACGAAGCTAGACTGTCCTGCAGTTTTAAGTATATGATCATTTAAATCTAACGAATCTGCAAAATCAGAAGCTGAATTGCTTACTGTAACTCTCTTATCAACGTAATAAATTTTACTATACATAAATTATATTTTTAAAAATGGGAGGGCCGAAACCCTCCCGTTAAATTATTCAGATACTACGTATTCTAGATAAATAATCATCTTACCAGCAGTAAAATCTTGAGTAGCTAACCTAACTGTTAGTTCTCTTTCTGCAGTTAATTTGATAAATGAACTAGCCTCAGCTGCTGCCATAGCAATAGCTGTTAAAGCATTTCCATCAAGAGCATAATTACCAGGAAGACAAGCATGTAATCCTGCATCATATACATTACTAGCATTACTAACAGCGATAGCTGCTTTTAAGTCTCCTGCAGTATTAGCATCAAGAGATAAAGTACCAGCATCTGCACCCGCAGTAGTGAAAGTAGTTATTACATCATAGAAACAATTAGTAATAATTGCATTATCTGGGAGATAAACCCCCAAGCCATATGAACCTACTTTAAGTTCACCAGCATCCACAGCCCCAAAATCTGCATGTTCTGTTACAGAAAATTCAACCTTGACCTGCTTCTTTACGAAATAGTTATTTTGTTTAATCATTATTGTATATTTTAAACGTTAACAGTTGGTAAATTAGCAGAACCAAAGTAGCCGTTCAAAGCTGCTTCTAGATTCGCCTTAGTAGTTGTTCCTGTAGTTGGCACAAATATCCAAGTAAGTCCTTTTCTGAAATCAGAAGGGGAGATAGTTTTAATATCTGAAAATCCACTAGCAATTACATATACATCATAAACAGCTGTGCTTGTTAGCAAGTCGTCAATGTCAACGTTATTAATAATAGGATCTAACAGACGGTTAGAACTATTTAATTGAATATTGTAGAATTCATTCCACTTCAGTTTAATCTGACGAGTAGACCATCCACCCTCAGTACCTTCAGCATCATAAGCTCCTACAGTAGATAAGAAACCACCGTCAAGACCTACTTTAATGTAAGTTTTAACTTCAGGAATTCTATCTTCATAAGCTGTTAGCTCGTCTAGGCCAATAAGGATAATACCATTAGCACCACTAGCATTAGTACCAGCAGTTGCAAGATCTACAGCACATACTTGTGTAGTAGCATCTACATCATTATCAGTACCATCACGTAGTGCAGCAAAAGCTGCAGCCATCTGTGAATTGTCTAATCCAGAACCAGTCTCAGCATCAGTAGAGATACCATAATAAGTTCCTGGGAAAGATACACCACCAGTTAAATCTGACATGTGTGCAGAAGAACTACCATCACCAATAGAAGCACCAGTACCTGAGAAAGAACCTTCAAAACGTACAGCTACTGCAAGAATAGGCTTATTACCGCGTCTTCCATTAGTAGTGATAAGGCGAGAGTTTTTATTAATCTCGTTTACCATGTTTTGAATAAAGTGATCCAAAGGATTAGTAGTTCCTAAAGTAGAGTAGTCAGGAGTTGTGTATTTTACTCTTACACTATCTCTAGCGCCAATAGTAAAAGCTTCATCGTGCCTACGTCCTGCGAAGGAAATATTTACAGAATACTCAGTAAGATTAAGGGGTGTTCCAACTGCGTCAGTAGCACCTGCATCTGCACCTATTACCCAAGAAGGTAATACTGGTGCTGTGTAAGCAGCTCCTTTCCAAGTAGTTGTCTCACGTCCAGCAATCCTATGAGATTTTAAATTAGTTACTCCCATCATACCGTTGGACTTAAAGCCCGGATTTGCAGCATCTGGAGTACCCATAGCAATGTAGATTTCTGGTGATTCTACAATAGTATCTCCACTATTGATAGCTGTGTCCATTGTGTTTGTACCACCTAGACCAGCATGGAAAATACCTAGTTGACCACTAGCCAGGTTACAATTACCTGAAGCATCAGTCAATGCAGTAGACCCATCAGCAACTACAGCTTGATTGCCACTTGCTACTAGAATAGTCTCAAGTGAACGTCTTTTGTTAGCCATTTTTGATTTGTTTAGTTAAAAAAAAATTAGTTTTCATTAAAAATTTTAATTTGTTGTGCTAGGTTTACACTTGGATCAAGAATATGCTCTTTAATCAAAGCTACGGCCCTATCACAGATTTGTTGGTGAATTCTTGTTAATTCACAATTAGTTACGGTAGTAGTACCATCTAAAGAATTATAACCTCCTATATAGATGCGCTTAGGCTTTCTTATATAGTGAGGGTATAAACTATGGATAGAATACTCTCCACCTGTGTAAGCAAATAGACTCTGCTCATCCCCAAAGGGGTTAATACTATAATAACCAATACCCCAAGCATAATCTGGTTTTAGATGGTAATCTGACATAACTGTATTGAGATCATCATCTTGTAAAGGCTTTAAGTTTATAAACTTTTCAGGACACCCACTTTTGTAGATACATGCCCTAATATTTGTTAATTGCAAATAGTCTTGCTCTAAGCTAGAAAGATTAAAATAATAATAAGTCCCGTATATATCTAATCCTTCTACAGGTGTTATAGCTGGTTGTATGTCTGTTGGACTTTTAACTAATAGAATGTTTATATCTTCTATTCTTTTAGAAGAAGCTTCAAAACCTTCTTGTTTTGAGTTATATTTAGACAACCTATAATCTACCTCTAAATCTTGTGCTAAATTTAGATAATGGTCTATTTGAGCAGGATGCAAATCATCCATTTGCTCAGAATCTAATCTGTCAACTGCTTGACGAACTGTGAAATGCATCTGCTCTAATTCCATATTATACTACGTATTTAGCTTTTAATTCGCCTTTAACCATCTTAACCTGATCAGCTTTATTAGGATCCATCAAGAAATTAATAGCGTCTTTTTTATTATGACCAATTACAAGGGATTTAGTATTCCATGTATATGTGTCTTTAACATTAGTTATAACCCTGTTATAAATAAGATCCGAAAGTAAGACTGAAGACATAAGGTATTCTCTACCTTCTGCAGTTTTAGTTTTCTCATAAGCTTCGATAAACTTAGTAGCATCATTAACCTTAGATTTGTAATCAGCATTTTCAATCTTACCACTAAGTAGTGAATAAGCTTGAGCTTCTGAAATTTCTCCTCTTTGCCAGTTAAGATCTTTAACTACTGCTTCTTTTAGAGTTTTATTAAAGGATTCGTCTTCTAACATTGCAATTGCTCTGTTACGTAAACGCTTACTAGCCATAGCTAGTTCCTCATCTTCTTCTTGCAGACTTAAATAGTGCGTAGCAAATGGTCTTTCGTGAGAAAGCCAGCTTTTTTTACTAGGCGCTATATACTTATGGTAACCCATACAAGCCCAATAGAAAACCTCATCTTCGGGTATTGCTAGATCTAAAACAGTAAGACCATCATTAAGTCTTTTTTTGTATAACTCCATATACGTTGCAGGTTCTCCTTTCAACTTTTTCAAAGGTGCTTCTGCCGTGTAATAACCTGGAGATCTACCATGTTTAAATTCTAGAAACTCTTGACGAGTAATCTGTTGCTTATCTGATAGGTATTCCCATTGAGTACTTAACTTACTTTTAGCTGAATCAATTGCTCTGTTACGTTCACTTTTAAATTCTCTATATTTGTCATATAAATCATTTAAAGCTTTTTTATCCTTAGCATTATCACCCTTTTCTAGGCGATCTTCTAATTCAGAAATTTTACGTTTGTACTCTTTTTCTTCCGCTTCTTTACGATCCACATAATGCGGATTATCAACTAAATCAAATAGGCCAGTATTTCTCTTGCCCAACTTAGTGTCATATAGAATACCGTAAGTATAACCTGTATGCAATCCGTGTTTTGTTTTAGTTAGTTTTTTATCCGATCTAGGATCTTTTATATCATCAAGTCCTTGTACAGACTTTCTGGGTATTGTATAAATAAATACTTTTGACATTTGTTTGTTTTTTTCGTGTATTTACCACCTTGTAAGGCTGGGTTTTACCCCAGCTTATACAAGAATTAGTTTTTTTATTTTACTGTACGTCATAGATTAGTTCACCAGTTTTAGAGGTGTCAAGTACTACAATACCTCCAGAGGCTTGTACCCAACGCTCATAACCAGCAATTTTCTTAACAGTCATACCACCTTGGATAGGTCCATTAGGTCCTACAGTTCCAGGAACATAACCGTGAGAATAAGAATCTTTAACTTCAAGATACATTACGTTAGAACTCATATCTGTAGAACTTGGTTTTTCAAAGTCTACAAAAGTCATTCTCCAAGAATCCAACGGCATGTTAGGATAATCAGGGTGAGTTCTTTGGCAATAAGCAATATTATCATATTGAGGTACCTTTACAACACGAACAGAAATACCCTCAGGCCCCTTATAGTGTGTAAATTGTGCTCCAAAAGATAGATTCCTATCACCCATATCCTTGATATAATTAGTATCTACAGTCAAGAAAGAATTAGCAGCATCAGCCATAGCTTCATGGAATGCTAAAGATCCTTGAGTTCCTGTAAATAATACTACATCACGGTTACCTTCGTCATTACGTGCAAAGAAAATGTCCATCAAATAATCTTTCAGGAAGCTTTCGCTTAACTGAGAAGAATATACTTGAGTATGACCATCTGCCAATTGCTGGCGTAGTCCAGGACCACTCTTCTTAACATATTTAGCATTAGGCGGAATGTAGTTGTCCTTACGGCCATAAATAGCTGCTAGGTTCCTACTACGCTCTAATTCTTCATACATCTTCATCTCATACTCAGGAATAAATGTAGTCATCTTATTACCCTTAGAATCTTTTACAGGGATAGAGATACGTCCATGCTCGCGCAAAGCTTTATCTGTTACTGTAAATTCTTGACCGAAAGATCCGATCTGAGACTCTAATTGGTAAGAGCTAGAAGTATACATACTACCAAACTCATCGTTAAATTCGTTAGGAGTAGTTGTCCACGCTTTACAGAAAGCAGAACCTACTTCAAGGAATTCAGGCGGATAAAAACGAGATGTGTCATTATCTTGAATTCTTACTTCATATACATAGCCTATAGTCCCAGGCTCAGGACCAGATAGAATTTGTAGGGGGTACTCATTGTGTACGCCTAACAGGACTTCTGGAACTCCTACGAAATCTTCGTCTACTTCAATACGGAAAGAAGATCCACCGATACCTGGAGTAGCATTACCTGCTTCCAAGTTATTTACAATACGGATGAATTTTTCTTGCGCACCTTGAGCAAACCACCTAAACACATCAATGTCAATTTCGCGTGTGTTACCTTGTCCCCTTGTTAAGCCCAATAAAGGCATAGTCTTAAATCTATTCTGGGCCATATAAACCTGCACCAAAATATCGTCAAAAACATGAGGAGATCCAGTATCAAACGCTGTAGATAAATACTGAGAATCTACGAAATTCCCGGTAAAACCATCATAGTGTTTAATTTTAAGTTGTGAACTTACTGCACTCATTTCATTTGTTTAATTAAATAATAAATAATAAATTAGCCTACCCCAAAGTTATTGGACCAGAACTAGCATCTAGTTTGGCGTGTTGGCTTTCCTTTTTTTGCTTACTAAGCTTTCTAGCTTGTAATGCTTTTAAATCTTTACTTAATTTCTTTCCAGCCTGTTGTTTTGCCCTTGGTACTAAAAAATCAATTTTAAAATCTTCTTTAGCTAATTTAGCTAAAATTAATAGTTCCTCCGGGTTAGAAAGAGCTGTTTGAAGCCTTTGCATTAAAGAAGTTGTGATACCATCCTCTGTCTTTACAGGAGTGAATATAGACGCTTCAAGAGCTTTAGCCTCTTTGTCCTCAATTTCTACCCCCAAAACTTCTTTCGTTTTTAGCAAACTGGAAATTTCTTGTTTTGCTTCTTTTAACCTTTTTTCATTTTCTTCTCGTTGCTTTGCTGCTTTTGCATTCAGAGCATCCCTTTCGTCCTTTTGTATACCGACTAGCTCTTGTCTTGCTTCTTCCGCAGACTCTAAAATTTGACCACCATCTGCTATTCTTTTAATTTCTTTAAGGATTTTTTCCTCAGAAAATCTAGTGGTCTTTGTATATAAATTATAAAGTATAGCTTTTGCTACTTCTTCATCTTCTACAGATATTTGTTCAAAGTCAGGTTCTTGATAAGTCTGGATAAATTCATTTACGTCTGTACCTCCATTCTTAAAGTATTCAACCAACTTTTTACCTTCTTCAGGCATTTCATCATAAAGAGAATCGTATAAAGATGCTCTTTCTAATTCTTTAGATTTTTCTATAGCCTCTTGTAAGCCTTCTTCTGTCGCTTTGAATTCAAAGTCTTCTGGAGTATTAATAACTTTCTGTTCTTTTAGATACTCAAAAATACCTTTTACGTATTCTTCATCTTCTGCAGACTCTTCGGAATTAATTATAGTTTCCTGTTCTTCTTCCTCTTCTTCTGCTGAGTTACCATCTTCTTCAGCTTGTTCAGCTTCTAGTTTGGCTTTGGCTTTTTCTTCTTCCGATAACTCAATTTCTTCTTCAGGAGTATCGTCAATAAAAAATTCTAGTTTTTCATCCATTTTTGCAAATTTAATAAATGTTTTTGTTATTTAAGTTTGTTTTTTAAACACTCGGTTTATATATAGGATAAATGTAAATTAACTCATTTTCTACCCTATAGTAATTAAACATTTCTTCTATTATTTTATCTTTCTGTATCTTATTACTTATAATTATTTCTTCACCATTTTTTAAATTCTTAACTGTTATAGGTAGTTTTGCTTTTAAAATACGCTTACTTGTCTTAAGTACTGAAGAATAGCTTGCCCTTTCTTTTCGAGTTTTAGTTTTTCGCGTAAGTTGATTTTGTCGTAAAAACTTACTTAGATCCACTAGTTTTATTTTTTTGAGCTATCTCCTTCTTCTTAAGTTCCGCATTTCTTTTAGATTCTTCTTCTTTTTGCTTTAATTCTTTTTCTTTTATATCTAATTCTCTATTTGATTTAGTTACTTCGTGTTTAAGTCTTTCAATCTCTAAAACATCTGGAACATTATTATTATTAATATCTTGGTCTTTAGCAAACCCTAGAGCTCTAATTTTCTCAACAGTTATATCTGTTTGATCCTTCATATGCTGAAGTTCTTTCTCATGCTGCATCCTCATCTGCTCTTTCTGAATCTGAGTTTCTTGAGCCATCCTAGTTTGCTCCATAGCATTTTGCTGTTCTTGCTGCTGCTGCATTTCTACTACTTGCTCAAACTTTTCTATATCTCTGATTAGTTCTTGAGTAGAATTCTTCTGCTGAAGCATCTTAATAATCTGAGAAAACTTAGCTTTTCCATGCTGTAGAAGTGGCTGATATAACATCTTAATTTGATTAAAGATTTCAGCATCTTCAGGTGAGTTAGTTAAGAATATCTGAAAATCAGCATTCTCAAACTCATCTTCTCTTACAATTAAAGTTCTTACATTAGATAAAGAATTTCTAGACATCAAAGTATGATACCCAGGCTTCTTTAAACTAGCTTCTATATTAACAGCTTTTTCTAATACTCTCTCCCACAACTTATTGTGTGCAAAAAATAATATTTCAGTAATATTACTAGACTGAATAATAGATTGCTGCGCATTAGTGGCTGTTTCGTATTGCCCTACTTGCCCTTCTCTGGATCTAGAAATACCAGCAACATCACCAATTTGATTATCTAAGTATTCTAACAGTGCTATATAATTACTAATTTGTTGAGTTTGGCTTCTATCTATAGCTTCTGCTGCTCTACCTCTGCTAGATAGTCCGGTAGTATCATTACCCTCATCGTTAGCTAAACTATTATAAGGCATCATATTTAGCTCATTCATATAGTACAAAGTTTTCTCTGTACCAAACTCACTATCTATTTGAGTAGTATCAAACATAATTAATTTACCCTTATCTGCGGCAATTAACTTCTTAAGGTTGTGTATTACAATTAAATACAAATACTGGAAAGATCTCATACGATCCATAATAGAACTTTGACCCGTATTCATATTATCGTAAATAAGGCCATGATATCTAAGTGTTTTATTGTGCACGTTATGAAGTGTTGTTGTTTGATTAGGTATAGGTTGCATATCTACATAAATATCATCTATCTTTGTACCTTCCCAAATCTCTTCTACCCATAACCACTCAATATCTATCATCATAGGATCTTTCTTATCAAATTTAAAGGTCTCATCTACTATAGTAGAATCTGGTTGCTCTTCTTCATTATAATAAGTTAAGATACCTATCTTAGTCATACTACGCCATTCTACATGCATAACATCTACTAGATTTTCATAAGAATACCCGTAAGATCCTCTATGCCTATCTGCAGTATCTCCAGCAATTAATTGTTTTCTTAAATCATAATCAGTATTATCAAACTGGTATTTCATCTTATTAGACAACCCGGAGCCAGTACTTGTTTGGGTATATTTACCCTCAAGATACTCTATGTCCTTTTCATCTAAATTGTAAGTATCTAATACTTCTCCTAAAGAAGCTTTATACTTAATACCCGCATAATCTCCATCCTGAATATATTTTGTTTCTGGAGATTTATGATAAAATACAAACATCGGATTTAAAATATCTATAGCTAATCTGCCATTGCGTTCTCCTACCCAAACATGTTCTTCTCCTGAAAGTAAAGCATGTTTAAAAGAGTCTGCTTTGAGCTCTTGTGTTTTATACCTAACAGATATATCTTCAAGAATTGAGTTAGCTTTAATTTCTCTAGGCTCAAGATACTCATTGCTAATATGTTCCGCAATTTGCTCTGGGCCCATTACGTCAGAATACTTTTGCTCAATTTCATCAGCAGCTGCCTGCATTTCTTCATCAGCTAAATCAGAGCTATTTAACTGCTCAATCTCCATCTTTTTATTTATTTGAGCAACTATAAACTCCTGCATGAGTTTTTCTTTTTCATTTTCTACAGCTATTGCTCTTTCTGGAGATATTAAATAGTTTCTGTAGTTAGTTGGCCTCTTAAGCATTTCACCTATAAGAGTATTAATTTTATTGTGTGCTTTGTTATAAGAGTGCAACAAGTCTTTTCGCTGTCCTATATTTATACCTAAAGGGTTGAATACATTTTCTATGTCGGCTTGATTTACGTTATTTCCGTATAAGTCGTAAGACCTCTCCATCATAGTAATTCTATCTCTAACCCCCATATAGGAATCTGCTTGAGTTTCTAAAGAATCTATTGTTTCTTTAGCCCACTCGTAGTCATTAGCTATTTTTTGTTTATAGCTAAGGCGTTGTTTTACGTACCGCATAAGGGAATAAATTTCTATTTTTAGTTAAAAAATCTAGCTTAGATTTACCCGAAGATGCTTTATACTTTAAGGCTTCGTCTATTCTAGTTATATCGTCATTTAAAGCTACCATAAGTTGAAAGAATGCTGAAACCCTATCAAAGTTTCCATCTCTATTATAACGTACTAGTTCTTCTAAAAGTCCTAGGTCAGGTATCATATCTAAATTTCTTATTTTTGTTCCATCCGGCTTAGCCCCTCTTTCTACTAGAAGCCAGTCGAATGTGTAAAGTTCTCCTTGTTGTTTTTTCGCAACACTACCCATAGAAGAACCTTTTAGTCTTGAAGTTCTATATCTTTTATCTATAGACTTAGTATTTACAGTCCCAGGCTCATCAGCTAGTAGATATAACTTCCTGCGCTTAGTAAAGTATTCTAATACAGAACCCCTATCGTTTTCAAACATAATAGGGGCATTTCCATAATACATGGATAGTTTTTCTAAAATAACATTTACTTTCTGCATAGAGTTTGCTCCGTAAGGCCTCCCTACATAAGCAGCTACTATTTGATCATAGCCAAGGTGTGGGTATCTTGAGGTTTTTAAAACATATGTTGCAGATAATGATTCGGCCTCATCTGAATCTACTGCGAAAGGGTCATGCCCTATAATATATAGACCTTTTGGTATTACACCGTCCTCATCTTTTTTAGGATCTTCATATATAATTATAGAACCTGTGCGATCTTCTCCAGCTCTTAAAGGATAAACCTGTAATGCTTCTTGTGTTAAGTCTGGGGCAAATTCTACCCCACTATCTGTAAAAATAAGATTTCCTGTGTTTCCGGAAATTTTATAATAGTCATCTGATTTTAATTGTCCTATTCGGTGATTTAGCTCTGCTGTAGGGAAAATATTTGAGTCCGCTATAATAAAAGCTTCTCCTGGAGTTTTACATCTTTGTGTAACTTCATCCATGTAAGTTTTCCTGTTTTTATTTAGTTTTCTAGCTCTTTCTTTATCTACGTCAGCTTCAGCGGCCCATCTAATAGGGTTACCATTATCGTCCACCATTTTGTCGCAAATTACTTCTTTATTTAAGACAAGTTTACCTGGCCTAAACCACATCTCGTCTATAAAGTATCCGCACTTTCCTACAACATTATCATCATAGATATTTTCGTAAGATGCTAACCCGTAATCTTCAGGGTTGTAAAACATTTGAGCAAAATCTTGTGTATGCTTATTCATGTCACCACCAGTACCATAAATTAGTGGTATTCCGATCATCCTATTACCTTCGCGAAATAGAGGTTCAGATATATTATAAGCTTTAATAAGGTTATCAAATAATCCTGCTTCCTCAAATATCATTCGTGTACAAGACTTTCCGGCAGATTTAAATCCTGAATCCTTAAAAGTCATAAGCTTTATAACTGCTCTAGATCCTTTCTTAATTTCATATCCGCCTATCTTCTCAACCCAACCAGCTTCTACTTCATCCCTCTTATTAACTAGCCTAGGCTGTCTAAATTCCGTATGTTCATCAAGGAAGTTAAGCATAGTCTGAGTCATCTTAAAAGTAGCCTCTGCATACTCTTTACCGAAAGATGCTATAATACAGTATGATTTTTTAAAGAAAGAGTATTTCCACGCCACACCCGCAGCATTCTTAAATGACCAACCCTTTCTACGTGCTTTAGTAGCTATCATACCTCTTTTCATAGAAGAGTCATAGCCAAATTTTGTAGGGTTTTCATTCTTTTCTAGCTCCAGGAACCAGTAGTAATCCATAGATGTAAAGTCTGGAAAATCTAACTGTTTGGTTTCTTCTCCACTCTCTAGTTTCTTATACTTATCAATTAGGGTATAGTTTAAATAAAAATAGTGCTCCCCGGAAATTCTAACTCCACAAGGCTCACCATCCACTATAGGTTCATACCCATTTAAACATCTATTGCGTTCTTCTTTCCAGAATTGGTAATATTCTGTAGTATTAGGAAGTGCAGTAGTGTAAAAACCCTCTTTATACTTTTGTTCATTCTCTTTAAAAGCCCTAGCTGCAGGAGAGAATACTTTACTGTTAGTAAAAAATAGCCAATCCCATTTCAAGTTAGACACTGGGTTATATGTACCTAATCTACTTATACTAACGCCCTCAGGTACTATAGGATCCGAATATGGTATTGCTACTTTACTATTCATTATTTAAAGTCTTCCTCAAATATATTAGGGGTTATATTCTTTTTAATATTCTTCTTAGCAGATAACTCTTTATCTATTCTTTCCTTCAGAGCTGCATAAGATGTTAATATATCAGAACCTTCAGTAATAGCTCTTAAGATTGAGTTAATATTTTTATCTGTAGGTTCACTATCTCTTAAGTATTTACCTAACTTATCAATCTGAATCTCTACACCCTCAAGATACCGCATGGAAGCCGTCTTATATAAACTTTTATAAGCTGCTATAGCTTTAATTACTACACTATCTATAGCCCAGCCTTTTACATATAACTTCTGAACTAAAGGCCCTCTTTCATGCTCTGGTTTATTAGCATATGGGCTTTTGGGATCTACAAGATGATAAATATATAATAGTTTAAGTTCTACTATTTTTTTATCTTTAGAGCTTTCCCAAACAGCTCGGAATTCTGGAACTGTTAAATCCTCTATGATTATTTGCGGCTTGCCATTTACGATATCAAAAAGCATTATTTATTATTTTTCTTTTGTAATTTAGCTTCTAATTTTAGTCTGCGAACTTCTGCTTGCCAGATAAGGTGCTCTTCAAAGGTCATAGTATAACCCTTTTTATAAAGCTTATAGGCTTTGTTTAAAGCTTTTCTGCGTCTGCGGTAGCTTTCTTGTGACTCTTCAGGAAGTCTTGATACGCTTGTATTGATTGCCATTTAGATTGAATTATACTTGTTGGTATGTAAAAATAATTTTCATGTGCTGTTGCTTCAGGCGCGAAATTAAAACGCTTTGTATATGATAGTATTTGGAATACTGGAACTGATTGCATAATTTCTACAACATCACCCTTTTCCATGTCAAAGGAGCAGTGCGGCCCAGGTTTAATAACTACAGCCCTAGGTATAATTTTTTCTTCGTCCTCTTTTTCGACAGTTTGTGTTTTTAGCTCAGAGGCTGTAGGCACTAGTTTAGTATCGGGAATAAATAAATTTGATTTAGTAGAAGTCCTGCCCCTAACTAAAAAACGTACGAGTACTCTGTCTCCGTAGTACTCCATATCCTCAATAAATGAAGGAACATCTAGAAGCTCTTTATACTGTTGTTCTTCTGATAATTCCTGGTTAAATGTTTTTTTACTCATCTTGTTTTTGTTTGAAAACCTATGTTTTTATGTTTTTCTTCTGCATTGCTTACTATTTTCGTAATTTCATCATAACTACCTTTTACTAAGTTCCAGCTATTATGCCTATCAAAGTACACTAGGCATCTATCAGTAACTACTTTACCTCTAGCCCCAACCACTTCTCTTACATCTGTTATATCAGCAGTATCACATGTCCACCGAATAACTGCATCTTTTTTTGTACAATACTCTACGACATTACCTTCCACTTCTTTTTCTTGGTAAATATCTTTGTAAATCTGGAATTCTAGCTTTTCCATTCAATTCTATAATTTTGTTACGAAGTTTCCATAGTTTAGATACCTTATTAGTTACCTGTTTTTTTGTTATTTCCCCTTTTCTATATGCTTGGATCCAGTATCTAATTGTCTGGTTAAGTATAGAGGGAAAAGTTTCAAAAGTACCTAGATTCCTTAAAAAAATAGAAGGGTATTCTGCCCTAATAACTATTTTCCTTAGTTGTCTAAACTGATAAGCTACTATATTTTTAACCTGCTCATCAGATAAGTTATAATCTTTTTTCAACTTATCAAAAATCTCCGAGACGTTCTCTGGTATAAAGGAATCTGATTCTGGAGGTTTCTTCATTTGATATTAATAATCTATATGGTCCAAAGTAATTTATATTTTTTGTTTCCTTTATTAGTTCTTTATATGTTTCCTTATCTACTTCTAACGCATAAGCTATAGTTGAGGTACCGATTAACTCTTCTTTTTCTAAGTCTTCTATAAACGTACTTAATGGTCCCATTATTCTATGTCAAATTCTATTGTTAATTTAAAATTTTTATTACTTTCTTCTATAATAGTATCAAAGTATGGTAGTATATAACGCACACCATCATCATCCTGCTTTAGAACTCCTTTCTTTTCTAGAGACCCTAGCAGCTGAGATAGATTCTGATCTGATATAATCCAGTTCTCGCGCTTTTCCATAGTCTTTTTTACTTCTCGCTTAGCTTGTGTATTAAATCTAAAATACTTATATTGTTTGCCTAATAATAAAAATTCCACAAATAGTAATATCTCTTTTTCAGTTAATTTATATTTTTTAGGCTGTATAGTATTCCACAAACTAAAGAATTTGTATAAGAAATCTCGTCTTGAAATTCCTTCGTACTTTTTTATCATTCTGTCTCACTACTTAAATGATCATACACTATTGCAGTTACTTTCTCATCTATATAATTAAATAAGTATGTAAAATGCTCATTACTTCCGCCATCTATAATTTCTACAGCGTAAAAGCCGAAGATGTAGAATATAAGGTGTAGTACCTCGTGATCTATTGTACCTTCTAGGCTATGTTCATATTCTTTTATATCGTCAAGATTGAAGTATATAAATAAGGACAAGTCTTCCTTATTTTCCATAAAGCCAGTTAGGGCCAGACAGCCCTCTTCTTTAAGATTTCTTTGACTTGGAGATAGCTCTTGGTCTATACTATCATCAAAGAAGATATTAATTTCTGCTTTATATACTGGTAATGTAAACTTATCTATCATATTTACTACATTCTTAAATATACTTTTCCCTTTCAGGTTGGTAACCTTTTGGCTCTTTAATTTAGAACTTCCAGGAAGACAGTGCTGTTATTTCTAACTACCCAAGGATAATAAACTCAGCGTTACTTCGCCAGACCATTATTATGTCTTATCTACCCTAATCTTCTTTTATATCTAAATCTGTTTCGCTACTATTGGGGACAACTCCATCACTATATTTAATATCTAGAATTTGACCTTTATCTGATATAGTAAAAGTAACTTTAATATCAGTACGCGTTTTTCTATCAAAGAAAATAGCCCTTAAATACTCCTCTAATATCTCTTCTGTCAATTCCATCTATCTGTGACTACAACCCAACTTCTGATCTCCTAATTACTTTCGCCTTCAGAGATGATCGGTATAAACCGGTAGCTGTTTTATTACTTAAATATTGCTTTTAAATTCTCTAAATGCTTATTACTTAATTTTTCCTTAGGTTTTTCAGTTTCATTGTTATTTGTATTTTCCAAAGGTCCACCTGAATAATCTATCCACGTCATTCTATAACTAGACATAGTAGAACCAGGTAATGTAGTCTCTTCGTAGGTAACAGACGGGCTTCCTGTAGTTACAACCTGATCATAGGGGTGAGGTGTACTAGTAATAGTAGTACCTCCGCTTGTAACAGTACTAATTGTAGTACTATTTAAGGCTGCTTGATCAATAGCAGACCATTCTTTTGCCTCTTCTTTTGTATATATTTTTTCTTCCATGCTACTATAACGGTGCAAATATACTAAAAGTTTCCATGTTTCTAAAATAGTTTAAGTTTTGTTCTTAAGTTTTTTTGTAAAATTGGCGTTTACAGGCTGTGAGGGCAGAAAAAAATTTTTTTTTATTTTTTTTAAATTTAGATATATATCGTAAGGAGTGTCCACCTAAGCAATTAACCCCTATTTGAAATTGCAAATTTGGGGTACCCAACTGGGTTTCTCAAATAGATATTATTTTCAAACATATAAACAAAATCAAAATGGATTATTTGACAAAATCA